>Ga0163217_1110599_pt1 | contig 14989 bp, 10 predicted proteins | sample SynspAceP_FD_185933 | JGI IMG/M metagenome (GOLD analysis project Ga0163217, IMG submission 185933) | Saline lake microbial communities from Ace Lake in Antarctica - Synechococcus sp. Ace-P (PacBio error correction) | ecosystem: Environmental > Aquatic > Non-marine Saline and Alkaline > Saline ...
AAAAGCGTTATAAAGAAAAAAAAAGAAAGAGAACGTTTAATTCCCCACCCCAGCGCACCTAATCCTTGAAAAACCACTAAATTAATCTGTCCCTTCGTGTTCACAATCAAAAAAATCCGCGCCGCTGGGTAACAAAAATTAAAATTAACTTTTCAACCCCCTAATAATACCACTGGAAAATAATCAAATTGTAAAAGACAAAAAAAGAAATAAGTTAGGAAATAAAAAACAAAAATAAACCTTGAAAATAGTGTTAAACATCCAAACGAAAATTTTCCAGGAGCAAAACTTTATTAATAGCCAGAGTGGTTAAAAGATAAATTTCTAAACAATACTGAAAATCCAATAATAAAGGTAAATAATCCGATATTTCATCGAACGGAAAAGGCCTATTGTAACCAATGAAACAACCTGCCGATGAATTCGAGATTCGTTTGCGATTTAAAATCTGGCAAACCTCAAGCTCTGAAAACAAAAAAACGCATGCCTCCGAAAACAACATGTACCCAATCCACACAGTGGACCGTGTGACTAAAATAATATAGCCACCCGAACACGAATAGGATTAAACCTTTAAAGACCTACATGATGCCAAAAGCAATAACATATTGTAGTCCTCGAAAAACATCGACACCAAGGACAAACCAATCAACCTCCAAAAATCAATTCACTCCCCCAAAGACAAATAAAGATCACAATACCACATGTTACCCACCACAGAAGAAGGTATAAAAATAGATCCACAATGATTTGTATTATAGATTACGGAATAAAGGGTTACAACAAACCATCGCACACCCCTAATCCCGATTTAGAAAAGAAGCGTTGCTTATACAAGCAGTACACAACACGATATAAAGTCCTTACACCAAGTAAGAACTTAATGAGAGATAATGAATACACAAATCCACCTAGGAACCTCACTAATGATTAATAGACCTAATCAGCGATATTAAGTGTTCCAATAGGTCAACACAGGCCGAAGCAAAACAAACCCCTCATTAACATCTTACAAAAAGAGAATATTACAAAAATATAAAAACGTATTAATAATAAAAAAGAGCCCCAATACAATCTAAGATCAAACAAGCGTATGTGAGAAACTCATATTGCAAATTTTACATTAAATCCCACTCACGTACCACGGAAATACCTACAACACACAAATTACCGACCCCAACCAATAAAACCCCTTCAAGACAACACACATCAATCAGCACCAAGCCCGAAAATACCCGAAACCAACATAGAACCACTACCCACCATAACGCCATCCCACAAGATACCCGATAATTCCTCCTAAACGCGCATATAAACGCTATACTCACACATACCACTTACAAAAGCTCTACTCCTCCATAATATCACCAGAATAATAAACTATTATCCAATTGCCCAATCCTCAGATACCTCAGATCAAACGACCAAGCTTTAATCCAGAACAACACAAAATCTTTCAAAACCCTTCAAACTCCTTACCGTAAGCAAAAAACTCAAATTCTATTCAACTCCTGACTATACTCAACAATCCAGCATCAAAAACTCACGTCACCGGAGCCAAATAAACTGGCACTAACAACGTACGAACCACCAGGAACTAGATCCAACCCATCTGCCCTCTTAAACTCCGAACACAAATTCAAATACCACTGAAAACATGACACAATACAATTGCCAAACCCCACCCCCAAGTCTAACCCCCTGCAAAGACCTCCACAATCAACAACGCCAGATAATTCTCCACAAAAGACAATCCGAAAGTAACCCACAGAACACCGGTATAACCGGGTAACACCAAATACCCCACAATAGCGCAAACGTTGAATTATATACTCACGACCAAAAACGATCGTACCCCCAATTCCGGGCAACCAAAACCCAACAACTAAACCCTCAAATACCATGAACCCCCCAAAAACTAAACCTTGTCCAATCGCCTACCACCAACACAATTTAATACATTTAACGAGAATCTTCCTACAAGTACAAATAGTACATAAACTGTGTCATGTATAAACATCACCTTTACCCATTGCCATTAAAAAAATTTTTTGAATTAATTAAAGTCGATGGCAGATGACTGATCATACACCCCTCTCCTGGTTCACTTTTTTTAAATTATCGCACACCCAAAAAGACCATTATTAACCTGCCAACAAAAACCGACATAACTTCCTCTTGGGAAGGAACCAAACGATTCAATACCTTGCGAACAAAAAAGACAACATAAAGAAGCCTCAGATTTTCATCAGCTAATAAATGTTTATAGAGTCTCAGCAAATTAATAAACGGCTCTACCTACACTTATGGCACTCCACACCAATTTAACACTCATTTTTTTGTCAATAATGGGAAATACCAAACAATAACCGAGAAACACTGGAACACTAATCATAACCAATACGCAAACCATTGCCAACCCTCGTAACTCCCAATCGCTCAAGTTCATCAGCTCAATATACCTTAAAGACCCAACACTAAAATATTATTCCGCAAACAAAGATTTAAATTCCACGGTATCGAAAAAAGATGCATCTCACAATTCACAAATTGGTGGATAACCAATTTATTTCCGTGATAGAAAAATTCCCTTTGACTACACAGCCATCAAAAATCATCCGCGACAAACTATATCGTAAAACTCTGGGAAATCAATTACCCTAGGGACCGGAAATGGGGAATTATACCTCTATACAAGTTCCAACCACATCATTAACCAATATCACTCTAACGCAGACACTACCGACAAAACATATACCGGTTATTAGCGACTAACGGAATTATTAGTTGTTTCACTTCTGTCGCGGAAAACAACAATAGTCGCCGGAGCCATTAAACTTCCAAGAGGTTAGACTTTGGTTAATCGCCTTTAAGAAAAAAACTATCAAACATTCCGTAATCATGCTCGAAATAATCGACAAATAGCAAAACCAAGTGAACCCACCACATGGTACCTTAAATAATAATCTAAATCCGTACGACCAACTAACGAACTCCCGCAAGACACCTCATTCAAACTGTCATAACGCCAAATACTCATAAAAGACCAATTGTACAAATACAATACCACTTACCCCGGTTCCAAAAATAGTAAAGAAAAATATAGCGGAGATTACCGAATACTCTTATCAAAGGGAACCCACTTGAATACAATTACTTTAGAATATCACCAAATTCAAGGAGAGTACACCTCGCCAAAAAGACAACCAATTTGTTCAAGATACAGGCGAATCCATTTAACACTAAAAAATTCCCCCCTCTTCATTTTCTTTACACCTGAAATCGGGGAGAATCAACGAACACCCATAAACATCACGGGCACGCAAATCAAACAGACCAAATCACTACAAAATACCGTATGCCTCAGTGAGATACCTTCGAATAAAACTTGAAAATGCCCAATACGCGTCCGCAAAAAACGGAGAAGCGCTGACACTGGGAAAAATCATCCTTCGCGGCAAAAAACTTCCTCTCCTGCCAAAATCCAAACAATGCAATAATCCCATAAAAAAAGGCGGGAGAACCACTAAGCCGGCCAACAAATTACGCTGCCAAAAATAATAGCACCATATCGCCTCACTAAATAATCCTGGACCTAGTCATATCATTCGGACAATTCTTCCACTCTCCCGTCAAACTGACTATGTACACACTTTACACACACGGCAAACAAAACCCAATCCATAAAAACCTAAAAACACTATTCATATTGTATATATATACACCGGAACATATTAACTACAAATATCACCCATAAAAAATAAAACACATTGTAACATCAAATTTAACATCGGATAAAAGCCGTTATATTGGTTTCCACACAAAACTTCATGAAAAGAAAATAAGAAAACAACTGATACAAATAATTATGTCGCCTCATGCTACGCAGGCCTATAAAGGAAAAACAATCAAACCAAATAGACGCCAAAACAAACGTTATTAAATAGTGACGTCAACAAGATAAACTATAGAGCTAAACGTTATTGGTCCCCTAAACAAGGAACGAAGACTACACAAATGAAAACCTTGAATGAACATTCCAAAAATATAAAGGGCAGACCGCCAAATAAAAGGCAAACCACTGAAACCCAAAAATTGGCTTGACGCGAACTTGAAATCCAACACAGTGGAATCACCAAGTATAGAGCGTAGTAATAAAAGGGAAAAAAAATTCGATCTCATGCGAAACCCAAAAGCATACAGTTAATTTGTTAAAAAATATGGGAAAATGCCCGACAACAAAAAATGTATAAACCACGGGGATTAACAATATATGAAAATACAATGTTAAGCCAAAGTGCAACGCCGGTAGGGAACATTACCCAGCAAAAAAACAGTAAAGGAAAATAGTAACAAAACACAATTATGAATCAATAACAAAGAAATATGAAAAGATTTTGAATCAACTACCACATTCCGAAACGCGGAATACGACGAGACATACAGATCAAAGAAATCCTTGCACAAAAAAATTATCTTCGGTTATCATATCATTGCCAAAAAACGTTACCCACCAGCCCACTAAAACACAGCAAAAAATACACCACAAGACGAATTCCATCGCATCTGGAAGCATCTTTAGTGATAAGGTTTAAAACTAACCCGAGTACAAAAACGATTCGGCCTATTCAGAAACAAAAAGGGCACAGCTTGGCGACCAATCTTGGTAAATATAGAACGGGAAATGAGGCCATTGAGAAATTGAGAAACAAACAAAAATTACAACAAAATAATTTTAAAAAGATAAAAAAAATAATATAGCACACACACGCCATTAAGGGATCCCACCTCCGCTTATAAGAAACAATTATATAATCCCTCTGGGTCAACAAAAGAAGTAATAAACAAAATAACGTGGGACAGACAAAAACAGCAAACTTGATGAGAGAGTCCCAAAACAAAAAAAAAATTTATCACAAACAAAAATTCCCCATCATCCGCGATACATCACTATAGGACACGATACTTAAACACCTCATCAGTACAGAACATGAGTTATAATAGATCATAATTAATCAAAACCGAAAGATAAACCATACGAAACTGTAAGTAAAGTCAAAAAAGAAAAACAATTGACCTAAAATCAGAAACGAACTCCTAACGAAAAATAAATAGATCGTCACTACGCAAAAATAATTACCCAACTTGATAAGCAGAAGGAATAAGAAAAAATGCATCGCATGGTTAAAAAACACCTGCTTCCGCACTTGCTAAGAACAAAACAGCGTGTAAAAATTAAAAAATATTGAAACACTTCTCAGTAATTACCATTGAAAGACGCATCGCCCACGGCACCGCACATTACCATTCACATGCGGATAATCAAATTATCTGTAGATTCCCGGTAACTATAAATAGATAAAGGAATCTTACGGGCAGACCAACGGGGCACTGAAGTCATATAAAAAAATAAATTTTGTTGCATTAATAAAGACAAGCAGAAAGCCTACGGAATAAGTTCCACAAAAATCGAATAATCAACACCATTCACAACCGCCAAATCACGGATGAAAAAGAATACATACGGAAAGCCTCCTAAACAGAAATAATGCGTATATTCCTTTAGACTGCCAATATCTAAATCTCGCCATGAACTAGGTATTCCCAATGAAATTAACTGAAAGTTGTAGGTTTGGCTCAAAAAGAACCAGCAAATTGGGTCAATTTATGGAAGCCAGTTTGAAAAATCCATATAAGAAAGCTGTGATACGATCGTAATTCAATAATTAATCCTATATTCGCATATAGGCGGTACATAAATCTAAACACTATGTGTAATAAGTCATAATTGCGTATAGGATACTTATGACTTTTGGTAATCTAAACCTATAATCTGCATATGAACGCTACAATCTTGATTATTAATGGACCTTTACGAGACATGCGGCATTTTAAATACTCAAATACCACAGCATCGCGTATAGAATAGATAACATGTGCAATTCATTAAAAGGAAAAATACACGGGAAAAAACCTTGGAAAGAACAACAGAAGCGCTTCCAAACCTTTTGGATACTGGCAAAACATCCGATCTAGATAGCCTAATATTTAAAACCCTCAGAGACTCTCATTAATTACCAAAGTATTTGCCGAAAAAATCCCTTTTTGATTACAATAAAAAAATGAGAATCGGGCAAACATGCCATAATTACTCAAATGGACCTGCCACGCAACCCCGGCTATGCAATAATTCTAAGGAGAACTAAACATAAATATAAGAATAGACCAAACAATATGAATCTCCTTCGCAGTCACGATTAGGCCGCACCACAACAGCTTTCATGACCGATAACTTATTAACCATTGGATTTTGCAAAATGAAAATAATGATCCTGGATCCAACAGATTGAAAACGTAATAATTTAGTGGAACAGCGAAAATAGCAGAATTAATCGGCAATATACTTGGGTGAGAGTTATTACAACCCGTGAAAATTGGTTCTAAAATTGAAGGGCTAAAGAGTTGAGCGGCAACTTCGGAAACACACCTCAAAAGGACGAGTGACCCTCAAAGGTTTAATCCTCAGATAAGAATTATAATCGCTCAAAAATCAGGGGAATACCATAATCTTATAAAACCACCAAAATGGGGCGCCCAATCAAAGTATCACACCATTTTATCCGTCTGGGGTTCCTTTGACCATAAACAAACTGTAAATGCATTTAAATCAATACCTCTTATGCACCTATTTGGCTCGACGGCGTATACAGTAACTAGCCAACACCAGGCCATCGCCAATTGATGACCAATAACTGACTATTGATTTGTTCCTTGAAAGCCAAATATATTCAGGGAAGAGCTCCCCTATCCTAATGCACCGCATCCAAACCGGGAAATGATCAAAATTACTATATCCTTACGTTAATTCTTCCTATTTAATGGGAACCATTCAAGTTTAACAAATTGGGCAAGCGAAATACAGATAACAACGAGGCACAAAGTCTAACTTACAGTAGGTCCACTTCAAAAAACACCCAAATGCATCACAAGTATACCATTAAAATTTTATATCCCAACAAAGATCCCTAAAACACCTGCAAACGTTTTAAGAAGGCATTTATCATGGTTGGACGGGTCGGTTGCCGTAGCTGAGAATCCAACGGCGCTAATCAACTCTCCAACTCCTTTCAAAATTTGATAATGGCAACAAAACTTATATAATAGCTAGGTGCATATCCAAAAATGAGGATATCAGTCGTTCACAAGATGTCTCAACGACTGAATGCAAAAACAAAAAATAAAATGAAAAAAAAAATGAACGATATAAAGAAAAAAAGTCCCGTATTGAGAACAAAATATTCCAATCAAAAAGTCCCACAGAAACCTAACGGATTCGAACCTTCGATCAATTACCTCATAATTCTTCAGGAAGGTAAATAGTGAACTGCGATATTATATGAAGCGTAGCAAACTCAGAATGGTTAAAAAAAAGCTTGTTTCAAGAATCACTATCATTCTTCTGCACCCATCCTTGGAACTACGCAAGTATCGGCCGCCCACTCTACATAAAGCACTGAAAAGACGATTTTCCAAAATGAATAAATCTGTATTTGACCTACTTCTTAAATCCAGGATAATCCACTCATACCTAATCTCAACCCAATTAAAAAAGGAAGAAATCCTTAGTAAAACTCCTGTCAAGTAAACTACATCACAACTTAAAATCACCTAACTCACTAAGAGACTTCTTATTACTAGAAACGGAAAAGTGCCGACCTAAGCCACACGTAGATTTTTAATGTTTGTTTAAACCAATTCAATATTGGCACTCCCTCAAGTCGGGTAAAAGCGAAATATAGACAAATTAAGCGCTACATTCCCAATGAGGAATATTGGGATATATGGCACATAAAATTCAGAAATTTGGCAAAGTATAATCGTTTCGTAGAGTAAATTCCCAATTTAACACGTAAAAATACTATACCAACAAAACACCAACGCAAAAATACCTAAACTTAAAATATTAACATCATTTAATCACTTAATATCCTCCATACCTTCTATAAAAAAGGCCACAAAATAATACCAATACCCGAATGGCCTACTCTATATTCCAGGTTAAATGGCAATCTTCATTACACAAACAAATCTTGATCTTCGACTACTGTAACACCTAATATTACTAGATAAAAAACAAAGAAATGAGACTATCCGAATTAGGAATACTCGCACAATAATCGACCCTAAGTCTACAGCTCTATGGAATATTTATTATGGTATGCTGATGACGGGATTCGTTGGGGACTCGAAAAACGAGCATGATCAAAGTAAAATATCAGATTCCTCAACGTTTACTACCGGTACATGATATGAAGTATTTAATCGGGGTGAAATATCTAATTAGTTGATGAAACCCACTTCTGCGCCACAAACCTGCCCATCTGGCGTGATAACTCTAAAGCCTGCATACACTAATTGCCAACTCGCCTGGGGATTCACTATGATCTAAGTCCCTACAGAAATGGTGATTTAACTGAGCCTCTACATATGGGCTCGGTCAAAATGGAAATTGGAAAATTCACAACAAAATTTGGATTACCTCAGAATAAATGCATGTCCCAGGGTGCATCGCCAAGCAATTAAAACTATCTGGGCGAAGGCAAAATAGTGAACTGACCATGGATGGTACAAGAGGAAAGAAGAAAGCTAAAGAGTCTTGGGTTTTAACTCCAATCCAAAGTACAAAATCCAGCATCCTTCGCTTTAAGTCACTAGAGTTGCAAACTCATGATTTTTTGCAAGTACACCCCTTCTTTGCTGCCCAGAAATAGGCCCCCGTAATAGGAAACATCGAAAATTGGTAAAATACCCTTAGTATAGGCAGGTATTGAAATTCCGTATCCACATCAGTGAAGTACAAAAAAAAAGGGAAACTTTCAAGCTAATTCCTAGACCATTATAAAAAAAGCAAATCTAGATTTTATATGAAACCAGAGCTAATAATAATAAAAGTCAATTCTTAACTTGGCTCGACTAATAAATCCGATATCTTAAAATTCCGCGTATCAATTTACCGGTTAAATTTGTTTCAATCGGATTACGCATCGTTAGTCATCACAAACGTCAATAAAATGAAAACATATATAGTTGGCCTAACTTCTCATGTCCGTTAATCCTCATGCCCATAAGGATCCGGGATAAAGCCCACTGTCTGCACAAAGTATTACTTGGAATGCTCGCACTAAACCGTAATACAAGCAAGGGGGCGCAAGTTATCTAATCTGCTCAAATCTCTCTGTCATGTGACAATCTATCTAACTCTAAACTAAATTGAAAGCTTATTAAGCTGCCAAACGGCACATCCAACAATCGAATACTCACCGGTACTTCCTTAATTCCTTCATCTTGAAATAGAAGCTTGCAGACAAATACTCCTGAAAATAGCATTCCTCATCTCAAATCCCTCTATTCGAAATCGAATGATACCTTTTAGTGGCAAACAGAGAATCCTACCGCATGTTCTACTCCTTATATAATTTGTTTAAATAGCACCCATACGAAAACCATAGGTCAACTCTCCAAAATCAATATCAAATCACATCTAAGGTATGATTCCCGCTCCAAGCATCGAAAAAAGGCAGCCATGTGTAATCGGCTAATCCCTATGGTGGTATCGTGAAAGAAAGGTGAAACCCAAGCGTTACACCTGTAATTCCAGCTTTTTCAACTTTTGGGACCAAAGTGGCTTCTCCAATCAATTTGGGTTAAATAGGCCACTTTAGGGGGCATTATTCCGTGCGCAGACCAATAAATTTTGGGTCAGCACTCAAAGTATTAAATAGTATTAAATTGCTCTCCAATCGCACACAAAAACTCGGATTTCCTCCAACATCGAGAAACCGGTGGCCCAGTTCCTGCTCTACATGAATAGCTCCAAATCTTTGACTATAGAAGCTGCTAATCTTTCTAGCACCGCCAAAACATGGGTAGAACTAAAACCTCCACATCCTACATGGATAATGAGATAAAACAAATATATGTGTTATAGATCATTCACAGTAAGTCCAATAATGAATAACCCCTTAGCCCTAAACCTAATCGGAACTCTTTTTGAAAAAAACTACACCCTGACATCGGGTTGGTTATAACTTTTCAATATCTTATGGCATGCAATCCTGGATTAAAATTCCAAATAGATATCCGGTAAATCGATATAATCCAAAGCAATCAAAAAATTTGCAAAATGAGATTTACGAAACTCCTTCGCAAGTCGCGATAAAATCAAACCTCTACCCGTAACCCCATAAATTTATTAATAAACCTCATTCAGAAAATATGAAGCAGATCTTTCACTTCGGTATCGACTATCAAATCGAATATGCTTTAATTTTTAACTTACCAGTGATATGGATTGAAAAGGCAAAAAGGCCATAAATAGAGAGTTAAAATATACTAAAGATTGTCCCTTCTATTATAACTGTATCTTCATTGAAAATCCAGCAAGGTCATGCACTGCCCCTCTCTATAACCGCCGCATTGGACTCTGTCCATATACATCCTCTCAATATTTCGGAAGACATAGAATTGACTCTACCTTAAGACAATAATATGAACCATCTTCATTTGTGCTACATATAAAGTCTTAGACCTTATGCACCAATACCATCGAAACACTGCGAGCATCTAAAACCTCCAAGTTGGTTTAAGTGCCCCATAAAACTGATTGAAATAAGACTTCACTAGGCATCTCACATATTTGGCCAGAGGTCGCATCGACAATCAAATATACGGAACCAACTGGTAATAAATCAGAATAAAAAGCAGTAAAAAGTTCCTTTTTAAAGTTAAATCAATAACCCAACACCTCGCAGAATAGACATACTCTTTAAAGACCATTTTTCAAATTAGTCTTTGATGGTGGGATTATTAAGACAAGACTTGATCACCTCCATTCTTAACTAATGATAACGTAACCAGAGTTAACGCGTTCAATGTAAGTCAAAAACACTTAAATAATGTGATTTTTTCGGGATAATAAACCTTAAATTAAACACCATGATGATTTGGGGAAAAATATAAAAATAACGAACTGGAAAACAAATATAAAATAACAGTATGAAGAACATTGAAACATTTCATAGGAGACCTGGAAAAGAATATACAACCATAAAACGAAAAATGGTGACAGGTGGGACAATAAAACTTAATTAAGCCTCTTTTTTTGACAATGAATCGAAAACCAATTATTCATACCAAATACGGCTTAAACACCCTCATCATAAAACTTCGCCTAAAATACAGTCCTCCTATAAAATCGGCAGACTATGTGTATGGATCAAATAAAAATAGGTGTATTGGCGGGGCTACAATAGTTGTATTTAAAACCTCCTGACTAACACTCGATTGACATTAAGGTACCTATAATAATGAGTATAATAAATAATGGCCGTTTTGTTAAACTAAAACCCGGGGCTTGCCATAAAGCGGCACTCCCCATCCAACCAAATAAAATAGGGCTAACCTATCCTCCATCACGAAGAGATCGCTCTTTGTATAAATCGGTCACCAGAAGCCATATCTGATAAAGGGTCCAAATCGCTCCTGCCGTATAATAAATCACCGGTCAAACTAATCACCCTTGCGTATACCCGCCGCCCCCATCGTAGATCATCCCACATTTTTTGATAATCTAATACTATACTTTCAAAACGGTTTCAATCGTGCCAAGGGGCATATGCCTCATTAGGATACTTTAAATAACTGTTCTCCTCATAAAAAATGAGTACCCAATTCAGGGGATTTCGAAACCTGGTTCCAACTCATACATCATACCTCCATAGGTCCCTCCGCAATCCAAAGTATAATACCTACTTCGCCCCCTTACCACTCCACCTTTAAAAACTATAATGTCTTTTCTATTTTTAAATAAATCTTAATATTGTCAAAATTACACATCTCTTATATCTTAGAATTAATCGGGACCCTTAAGTTTTGGGTAGATTGAAAGAGTTAATCCCCGCAGCGTACATATGTCAAGCAGAAAAACCTCGGCTGATCCCCGTAGTATGAGGGAAAATATTCTCGAATATCGGAACAAATAATAACCGTGAGGAACCATTAAACCTTAAGCAAATGCACATCTACATACCGATAAGAAAACGAGAGGGTAATTGATATGGGTCAGCAGCCCACGATACCAAAGCAAGAATTGTCAACACTGGACTAAGAACTTGGACGCACAATGGGCTGCCGAAAATGGGTTACATATAAAAAGATAAAAATAATCTGAACGTAATATCGATGATCTATTATTTGGAAGGCAACAGGAGGGTATAAAAGTAGCCCCACTCCCATTAAACAAATTGCCTTCACCCGATTGAGTGCTGGCAAACGGGCACTATTTTTGCACGGAACTTGGGTATGGTGATTTTGAATAAGGTGAAGTTATTGAAATATGACCAGATTTCTTCTAAAAACCGGCACTGGTTGTCTTACTAATAATATTAAAAATCATACTCGCACATAATAATGACACAGCCTGCCACTTAAGGGAAACCCAAACTTGATTAGGAGATATACTGAAAAGAGAGAATAGGATAAAAAATGATCGATAGACCATAGTATACGGGTAAAAATTGAAGATGTTGCAGATTCACAGAGTACAAATATTTCTCACAGAATTAGAAAAACCAATCTAACACATACTATAATGATACTTTCTAATTGTATTAGGGTAATTTTCAAATGCCCTACTGCCATATAATCATGCAAGAAAATTCCCCGTCAAACTTTTCGAAAACCCAAACCGACGAGTCCAAATAGTCAAGTACAAGGATAATTATATCAGCATAAATCGGTCTCCCTGCAAAAATACCCCAAGTAGGATCAAGAAAATATCCGGTAGATCGAGGTAAGGTTAGGGACATAATAGGAACGAAAAACAAGGATGGAAGGAACACAGGAAAATTACCAAAATATGAAGCGAAAGTAAGAAGCGGAGCTTCGATTTCTAACCATTTTAAATCCACCTCGGGATTTATTAGATTGCACGAAACCTTGTGGAAAAAACTAGAGGGCTGTAAGGGTGTAAAAAATTTCCCAGGTCTATTAAATTTTTGTATAATAGGATAAGTGGCTGGTTGAAAGATGAGAGAGGGCCCAGTCTTAAAACAGTTATACAGAAATAAAATTTTAACGAAAAAATACTTCTTCGGCCTGCGCCAAAAGCCACTGGCATGGGATAAAATGGTCACCCACCGCCTTGATACTCAAGAGATGAATAGGCAAATTTATGTTACTATCTAACCCTTAACAAATTACTCACATATCAATAGTAAAAATGTCCATTGAAGACAGAAGAACCACTACTCCAAATAGCGAAGAAAGTTACCAAACGATTAATCCGCCTCATAGTTATATGGATTCCTCGCTTAAAATTAGCTTCGATATATATACAATAAGGTAACATTTACGCGATCAATTCCTTCCTATAGACAGGAAAAATATGTATACTAAACACTGTCAAAGACCGTATCGAATCTCGGAGGATTTTAAAGTCCGGTACCACAAACAAAACATCATACCACAATACTGATTCCCTGCTTTACGGCCCAAAATAACACGTTCACGACAAAATAGTGCTCATTATACGCTCCCGTAATCTTTGTAATGCCCAACGACTCTCACACTCGGAATATTCTTTATATCCCCCAAAAACGGAGCTATTTGGGAATGTGAAAACAATTAGAACTAAAAAAATCACCAATATAAACAGTATACTCCCGTTCACAGACGCCCCAGTAAACAAAATAAAAATCGGAGGAGGGTGTTACGCGATAATTCCAGGCCAAGGACCTGTGCACCGATTTATACTATAAAAGGTCTTAGGCGATGTATTGGCATTTGATTATGAATATCCCGTTTAGGAAGAGAAACTATCAGGCTAGCCGTCCACTCTAATAAAATAGAATCTCAGCCAGAATAATACCACCGACCGTAAAAACAAAGGACCTAGAAAACAAACTAACCACATAATTAAAATCTAGGGTATCCATATAACTAAAACTTAAACAAAGAAGGTACAAAATAGGAGGTAACATATATATAAGAAAAAATACTATTATATAATAATATTATAAAATACCGGCAATAGTATCAAAAGAATTAGTATAAGGCCGTTTATGTCTAGTTTTGCTAATTACACAAAAAAGTCTAAAAACGCAAAATCATTATCAACAACCACTTTACCCGGTGGACGTGACATTATAAAAATAATACAATGAAAAACCTTTTCCAAGCAAAGGATTTTTTCCCTCTGGAAACCTAAGCATACTACCACTTACCCTTGAATCCTTTTGATAGTTTGCGCACTGAAACAAAGCCTGCTTAAAATGCCAGCACCAAATTGCACGGATGAGCTTAAAATGGACCTAGGGTTTTGGGCCAGAGCCAACTTTTTTGGATATGGAAACGGTCCCAAAACCAATCATAAAAGACCTTAGAAAAACCTTGGTCCCCCAATGTCAAATCTCGTTGACCATCACACGGGGTAGAATGGAAGCCCCGGTTAATAATAGGAAATGCTGGAGCGATACGATTTTTCTCATCAAGGTTGGCATCATCGGAATAAGGTATTAAACCACACTGGCCTTTCCACAGTCAACAAGTCTTTAATTTTAAATATAGTTCGTAATCGGTTTGCATCACTTTTAATTCGAAATTGATCAACCTGGAATCCATTATCAAAATAACCACTTTTTACTCTCAAACATCAGATTCCACACCCAATAACCATAACCAATACCTCACCAACCATGAAAACAAAGGTTGTCGTCCATAACCGTCTCAGGATTCTTTCCATAATGAAGGCAAATGGAAGCCTCGTGGATGAGTTCTTCAATTTCGTCTACAGTCTTAGCGGGGTAACTACTCGAAAGCCACTATCCTAGTGTAACGATAGTCCGTTACCTTTAATACATAAAGCGGGAGCCTGGGATATTTGAAACGATTAAAAAAAACGTAGTCGTCGCTAGTTCGTTACTCAAACGCC
>Ga0163217_1025018_pt1 | contig 14988 bp, 10 predicted proteins | sample SynspAceP_FD_185933 | JGI IMG/M metagenome (GOLD analysis project Ga0163217, IMG submission 185933) | Saline lake microbial communities from Ace Lake in Antarctica - Synechococcus sp. Ace-P (PacBio error correction) | ecosystem: Environmental > Aquatic > Non-marine Saline and Alkaline > Saline ...
AAGAGAGAGATTCGCAATAAAAGCACAATGGAAAACCCAAATTGACTTTAGATAAATCGCAGGAATCGGATACAGCATTTCACTGGCTGTGTCTGTTGAAACAGACTTTACAAATGATATACCCAAACTGTCCCGCCGTTATGTTAATTTTCAATCGACTTTAAATTTAAAAATACCCAAATCCCAAGAAGAGTGAATTTATTTCGTTTTAGTTTTTTTTTCCTTAGTTGAAAATGATCTAAGTTTTTGGGAACTCCAATAGCGTTCCCGCTTCAACCGCGAACAAGAATCCTATTTTTTTGCGGGAAAAAATAAACCGGGAAAATACTGATCATTTTGCCCAAGGCTCGAAATAAGTTTTTTCTGTAAAAAGGGTTTCAGGAATTTCCGGATTGCCCGGGAACCATTTGTGCTTAATGGCTTCAAATCCCAATTTCCTGTATTTATAATTATCCTAAAATGAAGCCTCCTGAACCTTTGTCTGTTTGTTTCCCGCCGGTTGATTCCCTGGCGTATTTGCGTTTGCCTCCCTCTAAGGTAATGGACCAAGAATCTAATTTGGCTTTTAAATCTCCTCGTTGAACAAATTGACGTTAGGGCATGTGCCATAATAGGTGTGTTTTGACATTTCCTCCTGACGCGTAATTGCCACCTTGCTCATATCATCACCTAGCGTTTTATTCGAGTACTCAACTCCCTGACTTAAAAGCATGCAAGCTAGAAATTGAATCTCTGGGCCCTGATCCCGGATTTTTGGGTCCAAACCTGCTGTCCAGGTACATTGAATCCAATCAATGACCTTCTTCAGTTGAATCCTGCGATTAGATCTCTTCCAGATTCAGGAACAAATCTTGAACTAGCCAAGGGGTGCTAATCTTATTTTCAAAAGGCTATACATAAATTGCTGCTATCAATAGAAATTTGGTCGCAATGGTAAAATCCCAATCCGCGGATCTGTCCATCGCTTCAGCAGATTTGCCTGTAAGGGGAAGGTCTAGTAGGAAAGGCACAAGAATTCGTGCAGGAATTGAATGGATAATCAAAACTTGTAAGGCTTCATAATCATCCATAGTTTTAATTTTTTACCTACGCCAAGTGCTTCCTTAGCCGATCTCCACGAAATGGATCCGCCCAAGAAATCCAATAGCAAATCCCAATGCTATAATCGGGCTGGTATACGTTTGATTTGGCCGAAGGCGAAGAAGCCTTGTTGAAGGATTAAAGGTGTTTGGCTTTTGAATTATTGCAAAAAACCAATCCCATTCATATCTCCCATCTCCTGGGACTGGGACAAGCCCACTGAAATTTCTGGCGGATGGCCGCAAATTCCAACCGACTGGCCAACCAATATTTCCTTTTTTGTCTGCCCAAAATCATGTTTTCCACCGGAATATGGCTATAGTTACTTAGCTTCACGGAACTCCCCCAAAGATTTTTGCCTGATCCATTCGCAAGAGGCCAAATACGGTGATCTCCAGGTTCGAGCCAAGCAGCACGAATGGCAATAAGCCCTTATTGTGCACCGAATCCACATAGGTGAACTGACCATGGACGGTTAGAATAGTTTACATTTAGCTCAGCTTGATTCCTTCACTTTGAATCGCCTCGGTAATGACATTCATGTCTTCCCAAGCTCCATCTGTATAAAGTACTGATTTTTAATTCTCTTGGATTCATCGTATACATACAAGTCTTCACTATCTGTATTGAATACAGTCGCCCCCATCACCATATTCATTTGTGCCCGATAGAAATTCCCGAATTTTCCGGCTCACCACCGCCAATCAATTCCATCCCGGCGGCCACTAAAATGGACCATATATCGGAGCGACGGACGGCAATTAGGTTTTCGATGCGGATCATTGGCCATATAGGTATTGCCATCCGGCTGTCAGCGCTCGCACCTACTACCCAGTTATTACTCGCCCGATACAAAGAGGATCTTCCTTTTGTTGGGCTATAGATCCAAGCGCATTTTCCGTACAGCAGGTCTGTATTCTGGCAGTATATCACTTGGCTCGAACTTACTGGGAATGCGTCGAAAGGCGTATATAATTCTAAATATTTGCAATCAAAATAAAAGGTCTGAATTGATACTTGGATCAAGGTTATCCTGGGTCTTTTGGGTGAAACCAATATAAAGTCCTTGAAAACTTTATCTTCCCTAATTTACTACTGACGTGCTACTAGTTAAATTCTAGTTCAAATGTTGCTCAAAAGACCCTGGTGACGTGATATGAACCACAATCAGGAGTCCATTTTTCAGGGACTAATATTGAGCAGTTGAATCTATTGGAAGCTGAATCAGGAGTAGCGCAAGAATTTCATCTATATAGGCATTTACACCTTCACCCATAAGCAGTAATGATGACTTCTCCATCGTCAGATAGTGATTCATTCTTTCCCTGTCAGATCGCCACGATATTTTAAATACGCCTAGTACCAATATCTCGCTTCATTCATTTTCCCTAAAAATCTCAGGCTACGTACCGGTGGCTTGACGCCTCCAGATATTTCGACATTGAAAAAAGTCGTCTTTAGGCTATGCCTGCATACCCCTTGCAAAAAATAAATTTCGTGGGCTGATTTTTTTGGCAATAAAATATGATTGAACACCCAAATTCATCTCTAATTTTTCGCACAGGTTCCTGGCAGACCAACAATAATAATTGGCATCAGGATTGGACTCACAGCCCACGAAGCTCAGTCCTAATTAAAATAAGCCAAGAAGAAAATTCTCATTGATTTATGTTCAATTGGGTTAGGATATTAATACTGAATGAAGCTCTAACACGAGTATATGAAGAATGGCATTCTAAGGGTGATATGGACTTAAATCAGCACGTTTTTATAGCTATCATTTAATGATTCTTGGAGCGTATTGTATTTTTCAAATCTGGGATATAAACGATTTTATTTCAGAATAATCGATTCGAGTTTCTCCTCGCTACTTTGCCATTTTTTAATTGAAAACATAGTAGGAGTTAGAATTTTTCATCGCATGAGACTAATTTTTAAAGTGGTTCCCATTTTTAAAATGATTCCAGCTTGTTATCCCAAATAAGCATATCCGGGTTTGAAGATTCCAATATTTCCAATATTCTTTTGGTAAAGTGGGCCACTACCGATATTATCCTCACTATCATAAATGTGGAACTATGACTATATGGAAGAAAACCTAGCCCTTCCACTACGCTCAATAATAGTTTCCATTTCGAACCAGCATAACAAGAAACCAGCACTGTCCGCCATGCTAAAACAATCCCTTTTCCAATGCCTTTTTTGAGATAGTATCGATTCCCCTGACTTATACTCCAAAATGGCCCCATATTGAGAGATCCTCCGACTACAATTGCATTCCATATTTAAGAAGATTTCCTTCGACATGACCGTCTTTTTGGTTGTAAGAACTGATCCAAACTCGTTGAAGGCAGATGAAATTCCACTAAGAAAGGTCATGAACAAGTTCATACCATCTATAATCTGTTTTCATTAATCTCCTGAGGCAGTTGCAGAGAGCGGGAGAGTCTCGGATCGCTCTTGCCAGTTAATTTATGATTTCCTTAATGAATAATTTGTCGCGCCCGGGCTTCCACAATGGAAAATGATATTGATCCTTGGCAAAACGCATGACCAGCCAGATTAAACGCAGAAACAATAAATGGAAAAAATGAATTTTTTCATCGGTAATTTTTTTATGGATGTATAATACATAAAGTCCAAAAATTGTAGGCGTATTTTAACTGTTGGGGAGGAATTCTATCCTTTGCAGACCTTATCGTTGATTGGCTAAAAAAGGTATTTGAAATTAACTTTTTAAAAAAAGTAAGTGGCACCCCGATTGATTCTATTGATTAGCCGGTTTGGTGCTCCATTCTCTAATCCTATGGTAAGTCCGAGTTTGAAGCCTGGCCATGTCCGTCGTTTTTTACGATGTTTTTCTTTGAGCTTCCAAATAGGCTTTGTAGTCTTGGTTTCCCTTGAGATAAAAGGCCCAGAACTGCCGTCACAAAAGTGCTGGTTGATATTGGTTGATACGACGCATGTCCCAGCTACCGAAATTCCGTATCTCAGAATATTCGTCTATGCTCAATCTGGCTGTAAAAGATTCAAGCTGGAGCAGGATTCGGAGCGGTAATTGTGTCTCGGCATCGATATAGGTCAGCAAGTAATCGCTCGGAGTTGACCGCTCCTTCATAATGGCTTTGTGCCATTTTCATAGCCCCCGGAGATAATCGTCTTTGGGCTTCCTGCACAAATAGGGAAGGTATTTTCGAATGCCGCCAAAACCCTTCGGCATTCACACACCGCGCTGCATGCCCCAGGCGGCAAAAGGCTACAATAACTTGATTCTAGAATCGATTGAACGCCTCAAATTCCATTCCCATGGTTCCGTTTGAGCAAGCTTTGCTTCCGCCAGCCAATAGTACCAAATAATTGAGGCAGCCCTGAGGCTATATCCTCCGCCTGCTACCTGACTGCGCCCATGCCGCCGCATTGAAGTAACCATCAATCGGTACTATCGCGTCAACAAAGGTTATTCAAAAAAGCATCTTGCGCTGCATGCCTAATTTAGCCATTTCGTTTAGGAACAAAAAGATCATCCAGCGATCTGTTCAGGCAAGAGTGCTTTGAACCCGCCAGCATCTCTAAAAGTTGCCCTTATGCATCTATCGACAAGACGAACGTTTACTTATAAGCGCTTGAGTGGGAAGGAAGAAACAGAAGGTTCTTTAGTAGTCAAGGTTAAGTATTCAAAATAGCGGGAACCCGTGTATCCATGGGAATATCATTCTGACAACTAGCTTGTATCAGGCCTCTCCACCCCTGAGTAGGCGTAAGGACAGAAGTATATTATATGAGCACATATTCGTATACGCCCCCTTCTCCCAAAGAAAAGTAGAAAAGGGAGTAATGTTCGTGGTTGGGCGCGGTCGTGGGGTTCAAGTACATCTCTATTGCGTGCTCGCCCATCTATCTTCATTGGCGCTCCAAAGAAAATCATATTTCAATTCTCTGATCCCAGGCATGGTGCGAGCCACAGGAGTACCATAATTTTGGGGTTTGTTTACATCCTTTCCTTTTACCTTTAGCGTCTATTGTAGACGTGAAATCCCTTCTCCTTTCCCATAGTTTTGATGTCTCAGTCTTGATTCGCGACTCCCCCCTTGTGAGTGAGACAATCCATCCATAAGGATGTCTGTACACCCATGCCGCGCCTGCCCTACCGTACAAGGCCAGCGTTAAGCAAGGCTGGCCAGCTCTTTATACACTGGAGTGCAATTTCCTTGGTAATAAGATCACGCATAGACAATTAGGGATTGATAGGAGATCTTGGCAAAGATGAATGGTTATTGACGCGCTAACTATTATAAAACACACATCGAACACAGCGCCGGGAAGAGGTATGAAATGTGAAGAAAGAGACTCCACCTTAATTTATATATAAGGGTTTAGTCTCACAACACTCTCCCCCCCAACCCGCCCCCCAGTAGAAAATGATTATACCCACGTCTGAACGCCTAAAACATCCATCCTCTCAACTGAATATTACATAGACTATTTTAGACGTGTGGAAGTTTAAACTCGGGTGTTTTTGTTCCCTGTCAACAACATGAAAGCAGGGAAAGGAGAGCTGATCAATCTCTCAAATTCTCACTTTAATTGTTATAAATTTAAAAATTTTAATTTTTCTATGAAATATATGAGAACAGGACTCCTGGCTTTATGTTATATGATTATATATATAAAATCCTTCTCGCTAAACCGAGTTTTCCGCGGTTACATTCACGATAATAATCAGGACTTTCGAAAGGAAGCATGAAGCCGGAGAATAAATATAGGTGAAGGATGTCCTCGCCTCTAATTCTGAGTGCAGTGATAATTTTAATAGATTGACCAATATTTGGTTATCCAAATAATAAAAAGTTTTTAAATTCATCTTTATTACTTCGCTCGTATCTAGTGGAGAAAGGGCCCCAAACCATACATTCTACTGTCCCATTCCAAATCCTCACTATTTTTTCTACACACAATACAGATTATAGTAACACAAATGAAAATATTATAATTCTGCACAAGATAATCTTAACAATATGAATGGGGAGGTATCCTTCTTATGAGTTCTCTAACCAAAGAAATATTAAAATAAAGGCGGAAATGCGATAGTTGGCACCACAGTTGGAGGCAATTGTGCCCACATATACCCTTTTTGTCTCGAATAAGGCATTGGGAGTGTTTAGATTGTCGTTAGATCCCCTACACCCCTCTCTGCCTATTGTAAGTATAATGACTTAGTTAATTGGATGATTAAATGATAAAAATAGACTCTCTTCTGTACTATTATAGAGATTGATCATTTTATAACTATCTGTTCTACCTATCTTTTGCCGATGAGCCCGTAATCTCTTCCCTCCAACTTCACACAGCCACTTGAGAAATTACTAGTCTTTGCCTCTTTTTTTGCTTCATTTTCTAAATTTCCATTGCAACAAAATATATATTGTGGTGAATAAGGTTTTTAATCACAATCATACTCCACTCACCACCCCCCCAATCTTTTCTCTCACACATACTTCTTTAATATTAAATTTATTTACCAAACTCGAATCCGTATCAACATATGGAGGAGAGCCATTTTCGTGAGTTTTATGATTCATAACTGAAAAAATGCGGTAATTCTAAGGATCAGAGCAATTACTCAATTTAGCTGGAATTACCAATTTGATATGCTAAATCAATTTCTTACTAAAAAATATTTTATTTGACCCCCCCCTCGCGTTTTCTTGGCGACCTCTCTCTCCCCACGCACTAAATAATATCTCTTCCTCTCGAACACGGGAATATTATTGTCCACTAATCGAACAAAAATAAGCTCCCACAATCTTGTTAAATATTTAAAACCGAGGTGGGGGGCGTCCTATCCTTTAAATCGTCCCTCACCTAGAGAGAATGGAATAACTATCTCGCGCGACACTCTCTCTTCCGAGTCGCCGATTTAAGTCTATGCTTCCACAGGCGTTCACCCACTTCTCTCCTCGGATTGATCCCCGCTAAAGCACTCATGATTAAAATAAATAAACGGGGCCCCTTCTTAGATATCAACTTCCGCAAGCAGCTAATCTTACAATAAATGTCTTTTATATTCTTTAGGGATTAAGAGAAAAACGTCTATTTCACCGTGCCGATAGAATAGATTTAGATAATCTGAAAGTACGCAATTTTTCAGTCCTGACCACCAGGTTTTTTTGATGAATATCAAGTCCGTATTGGGATTGATGCCCCTTCAATAAATTCATCAAACGTTTTGCACCATCGACTACGCAAATTGCTACTACTTTCGAAAATCCGGACTTCATTAGCCTTTCTCATCCCATTGGCTGATTATATTCTGCCTTACCCCCCACTCCCTTCTTTGCCATTGCCCCACACCCTCAAGCTTGCCGAACGAATCACATACTGGCCTTACAACCTTGAATAGCATTTTTGGAGATCATGCAAAGCTAACAAAGAACACTGTCCGCTTAACACATCTCTTGCGTCGATACCGAAACATTAAAACAGACCACACACGAAATAATTCGATATAGCCACACAATAATAGCTACCTTAGGTATAAATACATCACACAAATCTTTTATCCCATTAAATGGGCATGCTCAGAAAAAATTTTACGTCGAAAATCACGCTTGCTGACGTTTTTATTCATTTACTAAACAATGGTTTTGGGTGTTTAATAAACTCAATTTGTTGCTATTTAAAAAGATTTTAATAATTTGGCTTTCCAAAAACGACAAATTTAGATTACTATAGAAATCACTGCTTTTTTCCGGTTTGAATGCGTTTAATGCATAAAAGGTAAGCATTAATAGTATAATTTGGAAAAAAAGCCCCTGCTTGTAAATAAAAAATAGGAAAATTCTTCGATTTGTGAGTAGATTTTTTTTTTTTTTGGATTTATTGTGGAGATTAGTCAATCTATAACATGAGCCAAAAAACCAACTTTTATTCTGAAATTTCGTATTTTCTTCCGTTCCCCCACCCCTCTCAACCCCCACACCTCACCACCTTTCTAAGAACAAGGAAAAGAAAAAACCAAAAATGGCACCCCCCCAATTCACAACCACCATCCCAGATTCTAGTAGCCCTTAAAAACTAACTCGTCTTTTACCTCCAGTTTTTTGAGGAGAGATTAAACTTTTTCTTCTTGGCAGTTAGCCAATAAGCATACAGAAGTCCCGAAACTTAATTTATAATATCTGTTTCGTGCGAGCTCATAACCGATCTCGACATACCTCATGAGTTTTTGACTACTCTTGATTATAATAGAAGCACATTATTTTTGCCCCTGGTACGCAGCAAACACTTCATAAATAAACAGGATTGGTACGACGCACTCGGTCTACATAACTGAATCAGTTCTCGAGGCCGCGCCCCGCATTCCCCCGGTTCTGATTCGTCTTTAAATCGCTCCCAAACTGAATTATCTCTTATTTGGGCGCTCATTGGTTTGGGCGTACACCCAAAGTCCTGTTGGAGGGCGGGCCCACACCATCGACTTCTCTCTTCTATTAATTATAACAAGCCCACAAACAAACGAAACGGAAGGAGAGTGAGGTCAAAAGAAGAGAAGGAACTGGAGGGACTTTCTAGCAATTCACCGATCGCGATCAAAGACAGTAAAGAAAAAGAGAGAAACACCGAACACACTCATCACACCTGAGAGATATGAAGGTCCTACCAGCCATTTATTTTGCTTACACTCTAGAAACCTCAGCCTGCGTCCAAACACGTCATGCGTCAGTCCAATCGGCCCCGCCCATAGACGCTCCATCCCCGAAAGCCCAGAATTAACCACCCCTCATAAGTCTTCCGGCCGCCTTCTTAGCTTTTGCTAACCATAGCACACACGACGAACAAAGCTCACACTCCAAAAAAGAGACGGTAAAAGCGGAGTTACTGATTATAGGGAGAATTGGGGTTTATCATTCCATAGATTCAAAGATATGGAACAACTGAGAAGAAATATCGTATTTAGCAGGTATTCCACAATCACTGGCTTGCACCTCCAGAGAAAACCCGGGCCCAAATATACGCTATAACCAAAAAAAAGATAAACTAAAGTCACTAGAGTCGAGAGATTTTCCCTATGTTTGTTGTTAAAGGGGAGCGAATGAAAATATAACAATACATAAACCTTATTGGCATTATAACGTCTTATGTCAAAACCGGAAAAAGAAAACAGCTAATTTCATTAGTCTTAAAACACATATCCTTTTTCTTTGTGAAAACCACACCCTTCGGAGCATCTATATAGCACGACAAAATTGATTTATATAGCACAAACGCATTTTAATAAATGAATAAAAACGTCAACAAACGTGAATTTTGATATTTTTCTGAGTCATGCCTCTCTCATAATGATAAAGATTTTGTTGATTACCATAGAACAATTGGCTTAACGGCGCGAAAAAAAGCGTGGGTTTTAATGTTTGGTACGAACGCTAAAGAATGAGTATATGTCTTTGGAGGTTCTTTTGTTTTGCTTTCAGAATCTCCATAAAAGCTATCATATACTAGCGGGCTTCAGGGAGTGGTGAGAAATGTGTAATAGCTCTAACAGATCAGCCCATACTGACTCGCGTGGCAATTGCTAGAGCCAGGAAATATTGTGTTGTTAATGGCGGAGGAAGTGAGTTATATATATACAAACCCAGCACTCTCGCGCACAAATCGCAGCGGATATTGCTTATAATACCGGATCTTCGAGTGAGTTATAAAGCCATCATAATAGACGTATACCTAATGGTTGGTCATTTTACGTAAATGATGAAACTTATATAAAAGAACGGCGTGTCATTCAACTTGGATTTGATATTCAAGATACAAAAAAACCACCTTGAGTATGACAACAAGCTGAAAATGGCGAGAACTTCAAAATTATATAAAAAAATCAATGGTCATGGTCCGCACGCGTGAGACAACACCGACGCCTAACTCCCAAAGAATTCACCAAACCAGACATATTAATAAGCCTACCAAGTTGCCTCCTGGAGAGATCAGTGATAACCAATATTCACCACCTTTTAGGCGGACTCACATGTTAGTCAGAATTGGTGAACACTTGGAGCTAGCACATAAAAATCGCCCCGCTACACTGTATGACAAGAGTGCGAGAGAGGTGCGAGAATTATAGGTAAGAGAGGGAAAATAGAATGACGCGACTTAATAGATAATGCCCTCTAAATGTATATGAAGTGGGGCTTGGTATCTCATTAGGCAAATAATGTCCGCTCTCCTTTCACGTAGAAGAAATATTAAATAGCCCTAAAGAAGAAGGGATACAGAAAACTCATATAAATAATTTTTTAGGGTATTATATATATTATTTAGCGCATATCATAACTGAACAATAAAAACAAACCAACTATTGGAATTCCAGTTTTAGTAATTGCCTTGATCCTAGAATTACACTTTCAGATGAAACATGCAATATAGTATTGGTTTACGAGAGGGATACAGACGAGTTTGGTGTAGAATGAGAGGTCACTAAAAAAAAGAAGAGAGTATAGTATATATATCTAGAGTATCGAATTGGAAAGACTTATTAACAACAAATCAGGTATCTGTGGGCACAGTAGGAATTAAAATGGAGAAAGGACCAGACGAGAGAAGCAGTTCAACATGATCAGAGACTATAGAAAAATATCAGAGCACCAGTTTGTAGCGGGGTATCGGAACGATAGTACACAGAGTGAACAGATATGAGTAAGTAAAAAAATAATAATCAATCTTTACATGCGAAATAACCTACCTTCATTCTCTTTACTAGAATAAAGCAAACAAGGAGCGCTACCCCTCTAACCCCCCGCACCTGAGAGTCTAAAACAAACTATATAAATGGTCCCCGCGAGACAGACAGGTTATTTGGCAATTGCGCTAAAGTTCTAAATATCCGGCATTAGAGTACTTTCTTTGGTCAGAAAACCAGAAGACCTCCGATTTATGTTAAAAGCGGAATCATTTTTGCCATTTTAAGTGCATTTACAAAAAATTACGCCAGTGTAGAAAAATTTATAGGGATTGAGTTTGTACATAGGAATAGTTTTGGCCTTATAGACGGCGAGTAATAAATGCTCGAAATTATAAAAACTTTTTTATATTTGGATACACCAAAATCTTGTCAATCTTTCTGGCTCGATACAAATTTCAATTACCGCCAGCTCTTCGTCCTGATTATTATCGTGAATGTAACGCGCGAAACTCGGTTAGGGGGAAGATTTTTAAATAATCAAACTAAAAGCCATGTTTCAATTTATGAAAATAAAAAATTTTAATTTATACACTTTAGCTGGTCTGAGGATACAGCCCCTGTTCACGGGCGAGGACGAAAACACCCGAGTAAATTCAATCTAAAAAAGCTTGACATCGAAGGATTTACTACTCTCTGAAAACATCAAAATATTAACTAAGCCACCAACAATGATAAAAAAAATACCTCTTCAACATCAAACCCTTTCGGATTGTCATTTATTTTAAGTACGTTAAACCTTCATCTTGCTCCAGTCTCCTATCAATCCGCTTTGTCTGTAACAATTCCATTACCGGATGCACACGGAACTGGCAGCTCGAGGCCGAGGTATGCAGTCGCTGTAACTAAAGGGCCACTTAAGGAATAGTTTGATCAATCCGACTCAACGTGGACATCCTCAACTTGGGAAAGGGAGGGGATTCACTCCTAAGCAATAGACGCTAAAAGGTGGAGTAGTGGTAACCACGGCTGAAGCTGGGTCAAATCGAATTCCATTTCTTACGATGAAGTGATGGGACCAGAATGGTTCTCCCACCGGCCGCTTACTCCTTTCACTTTTCTGGGAAGGGCTCACGAAATGCAAAAAACCTGCCTCGCTACAGGTACCTATCCGCTGGCAATGTAATCCCATGCAGATAACACGGGTTCCCGCTATTTGATGCCACTTACACATGACTGAGAATTCTTGCTTCCAAAGGCTATGTCGATCGTGGCGATAATGATCCCATAACAGAGGCAACTTTTTAGAGATGCTGGCAGCTTCCAAAGCACTGCTGGGGCTGAACAGATCGCTGGATGATCTTTTTGTCCTAACACGAATGGCTCTAAATTAGGCACTGGCAAGCAAGATTCTTTCTTTTGAATAACCCTTGTTGACGCCGAGATCAAATACCGCATTGATTGGTTACTCAAATGGCGGGCTATGGCGGCAGATCATGTAGCAGGCGGAGGATATAGCCCTCAGCAGCTCCAATTATTTGGTACTATGGCTGGCAGAAGCAAAAGCTTTGCTCAAACGAACGACATGGGAAATGCATGAATTTGAGGCGTCAACGATTCTAGAATCGAAGGTTATTGTATGCTTTTTGCGCGCCTTGGGGCAATGGCAGCGCGGGTGTGTGGGAAAAGCCGAAGGCGTTTGGCTGGCATCAAAATAACCTTCCTATTTGTGGGCAGGAAGCAAAGACGATATTCCGGCTATAAAAATGGCAGCCAAAGCCATACTATGAAGAGGCGGTCAACTCCGAGCGATACCTTGCTGACCTATATCGATGGCGAGACACAATACCGCTCCGAATCCTGCTTCCAGCTGAAACTTTACAGGCCGGATTGAGCATAGCACGAATATCCTGAGATACCGGAGAATTCGGTACAATGGGACATGCTCGATATCAAGCAATATCACACGCAGGCACTTTGTGAACGGCGATTCTGGGCTTTTATCTCCAAGGGAAACCAAAGACTAGCAAAGCCTATTTGGAAGTCAAAGAAAAAACATCTAAAAAAACGAATGGCCAGGCTTCAAACCTCGGACTAACCATAGGATTAGACGATGGGTAGCACCCAAACCGAAGCTATCATAGAATCATCGCGGTGCCACTTAAACTTTTTTAAAAAAAGCTAATTTCAAACTACGCTTTTAGGGCAATCAACGAATTAAGGTCTGAATAGGATAGAATTCCTCCCCAACAGTTAAATAACGCCTAAATTGGACCTTTATGTTTTATTATACAGCGCGGAGTAAGAAAAATACGATGAAGAAAATTCAATTTTTCGCATTTATTGTTTCCTGCTTTAATCGCTGTCATGCGTTTGGCCAAGATCAATACATCTTTCCATTTGGGCGGGCCGGGCACAATTATTCATTAAGGAAACTCAGTCAAATATTAACTGGCAAAAGCGACCGAACGATTTGCTTTCATTGCCAACTGCCTCAGGAGATAATCGAAAACAGCATTATTAGATGGTAATACAACTTGTTCAATGACCTTCTCAGTGGACATCAACTGTTCAACGAAGTTTGGATCAGTTCTTACAACCAAAAAAGACGTCATTCGGGATAATTCTTCTAAATATGGAATGCGAATTGTGATTCGGAGGAGGAAATAACTCTCAATATGAAATGTGGCCATTTGGAAGCCAGGGAATCGATACTATTCTCAAAAAGGCATTGGAAAAGGGAATTGGTTTTAGCAGGTGGAAGTGCTGGTTCTTTATGGCTGGTTCGAAAATGGGACTACCAGACTCCAGACCCATTAGCAATGAGCGTAGTGGAAGGGCTAGGTTCTTCTTCATATGTCCCCCCCAATAGTCCAGCATTATGATAGTGAGGAATTATCGTAGGCCACTTTAACCAAAAGCATATTCGAAAATCGGAAATCTTCAAACCGCGGAATGCTATGGATAACAAAGCTGGAATCAAATTTTTAAAATGGAAGCATTTAAAAAGAGTCTCGCATGGATGAAAATTCCCTAACTCCTACTAATGTTTGCCAATTAAAATGGCAAAAGTAAGTCCGACGGAGAAACTCGAAAATCGATTATTCTGAGAATAAAATCGTTTATTCCAGATTTGAAAAATACAATACGCTCCAAGAATATGTAAAATGATAGCTAAAAACGTGTATTAAGTCATATCACCCTTAGGATGCCATCCTTCATATACTCGTGTCTAGAGCTCATGTCGTATTAATATCTTAACCCAATGAAACATAAATCCAATGAGAATTCTTCTGGCCTATTTTACTAGGACGAGCCTTCTGGCTGTGAGTCCAATGGCTGATGAACGCCGGCCAATTAATTTTTGTTGGTCTGCAGGAACCTGTCGAAATAATTCGAGAGGAATTGGGGTGTCAATCATATTTAATGCCAAAAATCAGGCACGATTTATTTTTTGGCAGCGGGGTATGCAGCAGCTAAAGACCGGACTTTTTCCAAATTCGAAATCTGGAGGCGTCAAGCCACCGGTACGGTAGCTGAGATTTTAGGCGAAAATGAAATTGAAGCGAGTATTGCGGTACTAGGCTATCTTAAATATCGTGGCGAGTCTGAACAGAAGAAATTGAAATCACTATCAATGAACGATGGAGAAGCTGCCAATCATTACTGCTTATGCTCAAACGGTGTAAAATGCCTATATAGATGAAAACTTGGCTACTCCTGATCAGCTCCAATAGAATCAAACATGCTCAATATAGTCCCTGAAAAATGGACTCCTGATGTGGTCATAAGTGCGAGGCGCCCAGGGTCTTTTGAGGCACATTGAACTAGAATTAACTATAGCAAGTGGCAGTAGTGGAAATTAGGGGAAGATAAGTTCAAGGACTTATAATTGCGGTTTCCACCCAAAGACCCAGTGATAACCGCCTTGATCCAGAGTATCAATCAGACACTTTTATTTGATGATAGTTTTAGAATCTATATAAACGGCCTTTCGAAGATCCCATTAAGGTTACCAATGATATACTGCAGAATACAGACCTGCTGTAAACGGACAATGCGACTTGGATCTGAATGAGCCAACAAAAGGAAGATCTCTCTTGCAGTCGGCAGTAATAACTGGGTAGTTAGGTGGAGCGCTTGACAGCCGTGGCAATACCTATATGGCCAAATGACCGCATCGAAACCTAAATTGCCGTTCCGTCGCTCCGATATACTGGTCCATTTGAGGTGCGCCG
>Ga0163217_1064417_pt1 | contig 14987 bp, 21 predicted proteins | sample SynspAceP_FD_185933 | JGI IMG/M metagenome (GOLD analysis project Ga0163217, IMG submission 185933) | Saline lake microbial communities from Ace Lake in Antarctica - Synechococcus sp. Ace-P (PacBio error correction) | ecosystem: Environmental > Aquatic > Non-marine Saline and Alkaline > Saline ...
GATAGAGAGAGTAGAACGCCGACATTGTGCCAGAGAATGTATCCTGGTGTTCATCCACGGCAACTGGCGCCTACATCAGAACGCCGGAGCCTTGCTTGGCGGCGCAAGAAACTGAATTTGAATCGGCGCAACAATTGAAATCTTGCCATGCCAGTTCGGGGCCATCGCCGCAAAACTGCCCCCGTTGTGTCGATTTCTGCTGGCCGGCGGCATTGATTTTTTTGCATTGGCGCTGGTCCCCCTGATCCGGATTGCTCTTTTCCAATGCGCGCAAAAACGCACCCGGCCCAGGAGGGTTGCAAGAGCGATTTGGCTTGACAATGACAGCGCCTCTTCCGGCCCCAAGAAAACTGCATTGCCCGCACTAGACCCCGTAACCGAGTGAACCCTGCGACCTCAAGGCCACCTGCCCCGGCTTCAAGTGAATTGCCTGAGACCTGCCCATCGGTCCGCCCTTATTGCTTTGCCGAATAATCGTGCCCCTGGTGTCCCGTTCTCGTACTTCAAAGTTGGCAAATCGTCGTTATCACGGGATATGGGTTTTTCTCGTGGACGGCAATTCTCGAGTTGATTGGTACGCTCAAGGGTGGCGAGGAGACAATAACGGCATCCGAGCAAACGCGTGGAGCGCGGGGTGCGGTCAAGGTCGCGGCTCGGCTGTTGTTGCCCCCGTCGCCTCAACCAGTTTGCCCAGCATGAGGCCCGCGCCTCCGCGACAACGCCGGACCAGAGCCATTTGCGGGGCAGGGAGAGCCCTGGTCCGAATCATGGAAAAAATAAAAAAAAAAGATCCCCAAATCCAAACCCCCGAGCCAGCTGATGATTCCTGAAATCGTGACCGGCCATCCCAGCAACGCCTCCCGCTGTTCGCTCTGGTCAATAAACTGACCGGTGTTTTCAGCGCATTGTTACCTGAATGCTGGCCCATGCCGCGTTCTGCATTCCCCTTGCCTACAAAAGCACACCGAGATCCTCGACGCCCAGGCTCAGAGAAACCATGACCCGGACCCGAACAGGCTGCGCGACTAGCTCATGTATAGGAAGCATGCTCGCTCGGTTTATGAGAAGCAGGTCTGCAGAGCTTATGGGCACTAATGCCTGACGTCGCCGATTGGGCGGTACGGAGCCCCGATAATCAGAGGATTCTACACGGAGGCGAGAGAAGCTGAGCCGCGTCTTCGTGGTGGGTCGCATGACGAGCGTACGATCATAGACACTCAAGAATGCGGTCCCGCGGAGACCAACGTCCCCATACTATCCATCTTGGCGCCAGTCCGCGCGGATTACCCCAGAGATCAACGCCGTCTCGACATTCGGTCCGGCGGGTCTAGGTATATATGCTGGTCTGCCGCTCTTTTCGGCAAGCGGCGAAATGCGGCGGTAATGTGTCAGACGGTCAAAGAAGGAGTGGAACGATGAAACCTGTATGCGAGAACCGAGACAGGACCAGAATACTATTTGGAGCCCTACTGGCGGCGAGCATGGTCAGTCATGGACTAACTGATGTAAGTTCGGAAGCAGGAGCGCGAACGCAGGCATGTGAGGCGGCGCGAGAGCGAGATTACAATGCGGCGGTAAGATACGATCCTGGGAGGGCAATTACACCACCGCCGAAATGATCAAAGTGCAGACAGGAGTTCGAAGTAGCGAGCGACGACGACAGTCAGGAGGTTGCACACGAGCTCACGCACGATATGCGGGGATATGAGGGTGATCGATAGTACATGAAGGGAGGACGCGAGAGCAGTGGAGGGGGAGGTCGAGCGAACGAGGCCCTGCTTGCGAAGGTCAAGGCGGGTGACACCGCTATGACATCGTCGTGCCGGCGACTTAACATCATCCAAGGTTGATGATTCGGGGAGGAGCCCTGCTAGAGAGGTCAAGCCAACTCATGGAGAACTCAAGTATACGATCCCCAAAATCGGTTTGACGTGTGGTGGGATCCGGCCGCAATCTATTCGTTCCCTATCAAGTGGCCACTGACGTCATTTCACCGTCCGATAACGCGATCTCATGACGGAGACATCCGACACCCTGGCAATGCTGTTTGAACCCCCCCGAAAGCGCTCAAGGCCGGACAACATGCTCATGACAGAATGATTGTGATAACCCGGCCCTGCGCTATCCTGGCTTATGGCCGGTTGCAAACGCAATCAGGAGCACTGCGGAATGCCCGCCCTGCTCGCCAAGCGCCAAGCCGCATTGGCGGACGATGGACTATGCCGGTGATCGAGGAAACTCACGTCCAAGGACGTCACATCAGCCAAGCTGGAATGGCGACGCAATGCGGGCGCGCGTGCAAGCGGCCTAACCCTGAAATAGCATCCCAAAAGAGGCTTACAGCTTGGATGGACCAATGTCCGCCGTGCTCAAAGGGGCGCCAAATCTCACAATGCCAAATTGTTCATCAACTTCATGATGGATCCGAAAACGCCCGGGAGACATCGAACTCGCGTTATGCCAACCGGCATCAGCGGCAGCGCGACAAGTTCATGGAGCGAAATGGCTTTCTTCTGCCGCCCGAAATCGTGATGCCGGCAAGTGCGCCGGCTCCGGCATTTCGTGACGCGTGTCCGCAGGAATCGTCGATCGTGTACAACAAGATCTTGGACCCAGCCTGAAACAGTAGGTCCAAAACACCGGCGCGCCGACTCGCCGCGCGCCGGTCCTCTCATCGAGAAGATTTCCAGGAATCCACACACCGGCAAGGTTGAAAGCGCAATGCCAGAAGAACTGCCCGCCAACTGGGAGATCATGCAGGGTTTCGCCACCGCCGGAGAACGCGTCCGACGCTGGAAAACTGGGAACCTTGCCGCCGTTCAACCGCTGGGCGTAGTCCAGAACGTACAAGCCTAGATCCGACGGTGGTGAGCGTGTAGTCGCGCTCGGCCCGCCACAGGACTCTACGAGGCGCCGGAGCAATACTGGCGAAATCCGTTTGAGCGCGAAAACGGGGCACCACGCCTACAATCGAACGGTTCCTGGCCGAAAGCACGCTGACGGTTTCTGGTGTAATGCACCGCAATTCGGCATCGTGTGACGGTACTGAAGACGGCATGGCGCCGGAAACATGCATCTGCGAGTCCGGTGGCGAATGCCGTCGTTGGCCTTCTGACCGGAATTCTCGCCGTCGGACGTACAGCGTCGGACATCACTGTAATCCGGCTGGCCGATATCGTTCCCGAGCTTGGCCAAATGCGGCTAAGCGACGCCCAGCTGATCAGGTTCTTGACATGGCGCTCCGGCGTCCGTTTACCGAAGACAACCAATATGCCGGCAGCGCAATGACCCGGATGAACGTGGCGTCCGGCTGGCGTCCCAAGACCGGCGGTGGGCCCGCGGCGGACGATCCGGAGTTCATCCTCAGCGTGGCCAGAAGATCCCGGCCACTGGCGGGCGTGTTTCGAGTATCGCTGCGAGTTGAAACCGACGTTGCGGCCTGGGTGCTGGAGCGGGCTGCCGGCAAATCCCTATGCCGAACTGGTCAGGCCAGCAACCTCTGGCCAACCCATCGGCGCGGACCGCGAATGCCGATTTAACCGTCGATAAGCCGGAACGGCGCTTTGCCGATGGCGGCTTCAACGCCACACTTGCGCGAATTATGCCCGCTGGGGCGCTGATGCTCCAACGGCGGAAGGCTACCGGCACGGCGAGTGTGCCATCAAGCCGAGGATCGATGCAATGCGGGGCGGAACGCGGAAAGGTGTCGGGGCGCCTACACCGGGGTCCACCCGGATGCGCCTATCGCAGATCTGGTGGATCCGGATGCCGACCGAGGCGATATCGTGCTCGCGGTGTCGGGCAACTGATCACGCGGACCCCGAGAGCGATCCTCGCGGTCAAGCTTCTTCGTAACTTGGCCCGACTATGTCATCTTCCTTCGCTGACCCGAGAAACAACGTTCGCAGCCCATCGATGCGCAATGCCACACCGCATCCAAGCCGGATTCAGAGGAGGCGAGTTGCGGATCCGGTGCACCGAATTCGAACGAGGGCCTGAATCGGAGACAACCAGATGGAACCGCGACCTGACATTCATCAATGGCCTGTCCTGACAAGTGGACCCGCCTTCGACCAAAGGCAGAGGCAAGTGGCGAATTGGCCGACGGGCGCATCATCGCCAGCGGCTCCGCCGCCGATGTGACAGCTGGCTGGCAGCGCGGGTTCAACACGGACCGCATGTCGAGCCCATCTGCGGAACCGTGCTGCGCGCCTTCATCGAAGCATCATGCATGCTGTTCCGGCGGCGCCGAGCTGGAGAACCGCAGCTTAACGGAAGGGGGGGGTGGTGCACAGACCCGGATCTGCTTGCCAGAGCAACTGACTGCCTTTGCCGCGACCGCCGGAGTACGCCGCTTCTCGTGGGCAAACGGGCCGATACGGATTCGCGGTTGACAAAAGCGCCGCGGCTGGTCCGTCGATGCTACCATGCCAGATGTGCCCGTCGCACTGATGCGCATGACCACCTATACTGTTGGGCGAACACTTCCCGCTCTTGAAAGCCGCAGGCGTGCTGCATGGGCGGTGAACACGCCCGACGGGCATGAAGTGGTGATGGGCGACGACGGCGGCCACGGCACTTGTGCCTGGAACCGGAAGCCTACAGTCCGGTGTTGCGTCTTGCGGCCAGGAACGGACCGCTGGTTTGCCATCCGGCAGAGAGCCGGATCCTGAACCCTCCGCTGCGAGGCGCCGCCGGACAGGCCCATCTCAGGCGCGGCTGGCGCATGCGGCAAGGCCGGACACCTCCAGCGTCATATGGACGGCCAACATCTAACACACTGGAATTCTGAGGCCTGCCCGCACGGCAAGTAGCACCGCACCGGGTGCGGTGCCCTTCCAACTTCGTTGCCGGATATGAAACCGAGGATCGTGCAAACCGCTCTGTTCATGGCGACATGCCGTTGTCGGCACGAATGGCGTCATCGGGATTTGTAAAACTTTTCCATGACGGTGTGATCGACAGCCGCACCGCCTCATGAAACGAGAACTACCGTCAGTGCCGGAATAATCGCGCGCATGATGGCGTTTTGCGGACAGACCGGTTTGCATATCTGGCGATCGCGGATAGACGCCAGATGGGGCGCAGATTCGCGGGTACATTGCGATCGGCGATGTGCGGTGGCCCGTGTTCTCGACGTACCAGGAGGCGCGTGCGGCAATGTCTCGTCAGGTCCGCGCCATCGTATCGAACAATATGGGAACTTGGTCGATGACTAGCGGACCTTCGCGCGTCATGCCGGAACTGACGTGATCGCCTCGTTAGCCGGCCACATGCGCCAGGATTGGCAAGCGGCTTGCGCTTGAACCACACTGACGAACAATCGGGCCCAGCGGCGAATGCAAGACGCGTTTGCCTGGCAAAGAAAGATTGCCGCGGACCGGAGCCGCGATAGCGCTGGCCTCGGATTGGCCGTGGTCAACATCTTGCGAACTCAAGGGCAATTCATGCCGCCGTGACACGGCGCGCATGGGCGCGCCGAGTGCCGAGACCATCGCTTCACACTTACCGATGGCGCTCAAGGGTACACAATCGGGTGGCGCCTAATGCGCGGAGCGGAGCGAAGAGCTACAAGGGCTCGCTGGAGGCTCGGCAAATGTGCGGATCTGGTGGCTTGGACCGTGGATAAGTCATGGCCACCAAGACAATGATCGAGATCGGAGACATCAATGTGATGAGCACCATCCTGCGCGGGCATATCGAAAATTCCAGCGTCTACGAAGAGCGATCAACAGCGACCTAAAACTCCAACAAACAGTTTTGCCACCGCTCATTAAAAAGCACGCCCGTGTCTATTACCGCGCAGAAACGGTGGGATCAAACGCGCGTCGCTTAGTGCCGCAGCAATCAGCTAAGTATATGCGCCTGGTGTTCACGTATCGAGAGTGTTCGGAACCCGTAGACATCAGCCTTGACTTGGTCTATTTTGTGACATCGTAGCTCCGGTCAAGCAGCTGGGAGTTACAAATGGGGACGCAATGCGGATATGCCCGCTACATCCACTCGGTCCCGCCGCCCGGCAGTCGTTCTGCCAAAGCAACGAATGAAGAAGGGGAAGTTTTTGTGGCAACAACATGCGGGCCGAGGACGTGAACAGACACCAATTGAGCTGGCTTGCTGTCAGGCAGTCTGGCGCGGAACCAGGCCGTCGGCGCCATCAAACCGCGCCTGAATCATATATGATGGTCCTGTTACATCTCGTGCGTACGCTGGCGAATGGTGAAGACAAGAAGGACACAGTAAGATGGACACGTTCGTGGGAGCCTCCGTTTCACCGCAAACCCAGGGAAAAATCGAACGATGGCATCAGACATGTGAAGAACCGGGTTCTGCTGGAGAACTAGCTATCTAGCCCGGCGAACCTGAACGCCAGATCGGTGGGCTTCGTCGACCATTACTAACACAGGACGCTACCGACGAGAGCCTGAAACAACGTCCACACCCGCGCGACGTCTATTTTGGACGCGACAGAAGCCATCTGAGAGAAAGGAAAGAATCAAGAAGCTGACAATCCGCCAACGTTGCACGCTCGCTGCAGACATCAAAAACAACCGGCTAGAGTCAGTCAGCACTGCAGTGAGCAAACGAACCAAGCTCCAATACTCAAGCCGCCGATGTCCCTTTAATACTACGATGGACACTTTTTAGAGCCGCTGCATTCTGCGCCTCCTTGGCCGTGGCAATTGAAACCTTTGCGAACCGGTTGGCGCTGAATTGTTCGGGTAAAAGCGCCGCCAGTCCTCGGGTGTGATTCATCGACCTGCAACCACCTGAGCAACGAGTTGCAAGTCATCTCTTCGTATGTCGTGTGATCTCCGTTCACTCAGGATGCCAGCCTTGGAACGCCTCTTGGGGCTTTTGTCGGCCTCGCGCAAGCCGTTTCATGCTTCTCGATCTCGCTAACTTTGGCATAAGCAAGCGGGTTCAGCACAATAGATGCCGTTGCGCTCACTCTAGGCGGTGCCCTGAGTGCACATTGCGATGATACGGCACGGGTATCTAGAGGGGTAAAAAAGTCAGATCGCTACAGTTGGCGACAAACGGCATCGCGGACTCCCGCGAGTTGGTAGCGGGGCCCAAGTCAGGAAGCGCAGCAGCCGGCGCCCAGCGGGCGGAAAGATTTCACGATCAGTTGTCCAGCTGGGTCTGATTTTGCCGAAGCTTCGCAGGCGGCGTAATGTCGAGGGCGCAGACCGGCAATCAGCCTCCCGCTGCCTTCCGTCGTCCCCAGCGCTTCAACGCGTGCCGAACAGAAGTACATTTGCCGACAGGAATGTCCGCCCAACGCCTCGAGATCATGCTTTCGCGCGGCGGTTTGGAGCTCACCACCGTCAGCGTCAGAAACGAGTGAAAATTCCGCCGTCAGCGCAATAAGCTGCCGACCAGCGAGCCAGTTGGCGGTAAATCGAGTCGCCTTGCCCGGCATCGGGTGCAGGCGCAAAACGCCCGCCGGTCCAGCGCATCTGGCCCCAGGCAGCGGAAAACTGTCCTTTGTGCGTGATGGCTGACATGGGCCCAAGAACGACTTGTCGAACACTCCAGTGACTTCGCTCATGCCGTTTTCCTTTGCAGCGCCAGCATATTAATCGCAGCATGTGGTGGGAGTGCGCCGCGGACGAGCCCTGACGAAGATGATCAGACTGCGGGTCGACGATATGGCACCCCCACCGCGTATCTCCAAGTGGACTTGCGCGGTAAAAGCGGCTAGCAGGTAGTTCGAATGGCCCATCAATCACTCGCTTTGCCCGAATGCACGATCAATCGCACATTCAAGATCAATCGCTTCGCGCATTTAAGGTCGCATGCGCCTTCCATGATTTGCGGAAGATCACCGACCAGCGGTGCGCGGCTCGCGTCAAGCCCGCACAGGTCAGGTGGCGGCGGCGTCTCATCGCAAATTATGGCGTCGAAGCCAGCCGGCCCTGTCGACCTGCACTCCCCGCGAACTTGCCCAATCGGGAGGTTGAACTGCCTGAGGGATGCGAGCATTAAGACCCGTTGTGTTGCGCAGACAGCGCGATGGCCGCACAGCCCATCGAAGAAGCGGAGATCCCTGCGACGGCGCCAGCGCCGAACATCATGCATCAATTCCCAGCTTTTTTCCGGCAAATTCCGGCCCACCGATGATGTGGTCAATGGGAATGAACACATCCTTGCCTGTGGTCGGCCCGTCATCTGAACATGGTGGAAGAAGGCAGATGCGATCGCCCGCGGTTTCGACGCCGTCCAGATCCGTCGGCACCAAGCGCAGGGTGATAGCCTATGTCCCTCTGTTTCACCCAGCAACCTGGTCGGGATCGCGCAGCTGAAATGCCAGTGCCCAACACGCGTGCATGAACTGGTGCCGAACGTTAATATAGCGCTTTTACCCAATTGAGCCTAAGCCCAAGCACTTCCTCCACCATTCCAATCGCCTTGGCAGATCACGTCGTGTGCCGTCGTCAACCATGGCTGACGCATTCTGAGCGCAGGGCCTTTCCGGCGCCTGGTCAGAAGGTAGCCATATGCTGGCAAATTCGCGCATCGGCAAGGGCCCGGCAGCAGTAATTCTCCTTGCTCATCGGTGCCCGAACTGATGCAGGCACCGATGGCCCCGAGTGAATTGGGCCCGCCAATCGACGGTCACTGCGGTCGCAACCTGAACGATGGAATGAAAAGTCAACGATTTCCGAATGCGCAATAGCGGAGAATTTCCAGGCCCGCATGCGATTTGGGAATGAACAGCAAAGAATTTCTTATCGCGCATGGAATTGCCAGACTTCGGGTCAAGCAGTGGTCCGCTGCTCGTGGTGATTTGCCAGTCGGTCGATCAGTGCGCAAAGTTCTAGCATGGGCACCGTCCAAGAACGCCTGTCCTCGGCACTTAATCTTGGTGCTTTCACGTTCAAGCAACTTTGCCCAATTCCGGGTTTGTCCCGAAAAACAAATTTCTGCCTCCCACCGAACCTCTCCGGCAGGTCAATGCCTCACGTTCATGTCTGGAGCAGGGCAAGGCAGTCACCCCTTTGGCCCATGTTTGTGGATTGGCTTTGTCAGATAGTTCGCGGCGCAGGTAGTAACCGGTCATGTTCAATTCCCTTCCATAAATGAACGCTTCGACGGGAGGTCGGGGGTTCCCTTGGGGCCAACGAAAATTCAGCTTTCAAGGGTGTGGCCGAATGCGCCCCAAAGATCGACAATTCAGACCGGCATTTTCGACTTGAACAGTCGTCACAGTATTAAACGCAAACTCGCCTTGATTTGAATTTGAAGCAGTTCTCGCTAAGAAAACTCTGCAAGTTAAAGGAACGTAAAAACAAAAAATCGAATGAATATTTATGCAGATCTGTTGATTGCCGTAGTTTATGGTGTTATTTGGATAACGCTAAACACATTTTCAACGAAATTTTGGGCGAAAAAAAAGGGTCATCAATGCAACGATTTCTGTTTAGGCGGGGGCAAAATTTCAAAAAGATGATAATGTGTTCTATGTGTTAAAATCCAAGAATAGATACCATCCCGGATCTGATCTACCGAATGCGCGTCCTATTAACAGCGTAACAGATTGCCATTCTCGAAATCTGCGCCAATTCCCGGGTTTGGAGCTTGGGCAGTACCCTGTGTCCCGCTCAACGCCTCGATCGAATTGGCCTTGATTTCAGATATGCAGTGAATGTCCCAGCGGCCTTCAGGCAGGCCTCGTGCAATGCTTCGCCGAGTGTCGGGTGGGCCATGGGATGATGGCGGCGATGTCGTTCGAGCCGGGGCGCCCATCGGATCGATGGCGATGGCGGAAGGCGCTAGCGAGTTGGAATGTGCCCGGTTCCGAACGTCCCTGCAGGCCCGAGGATGTGGCCGTTGTTCCCTTGGCGGCGCACAACGCGGACGAAGCCCGCTTTCGCGGCTGTCCATGCGTCATGCGCGGCGCATTGCGGTGAGAAGGGAACTGCCCTGCGTGTAGGTCTCTATGCCGGGCCTCTTTCGGCCTCTCATCGGGCACAGGCCGCAGGTGACTATTTCCGGATCCGGTGGAAGCACGACGGCTGGAATGCAGGTCTTGTCCCAAGCGCGCTTCTGCCAGACAGGATTCTGCGGCGACCCATTTTCACCCCTGGGCACTGGCGCGGTGGGCCAGCAATCGTTCGCCCGGTGAGGGTCGCCGATGGCATAGGACAGCCGTCGCAATCGATTGTGCGGCAGGCCTCGTCGATGCGGATAAAACGGCCGGTCCATTTGTCCGAGGCTAGGAAGGCGGGCGAAGCCGGGCGCCCTTGTGACCTGCGGGTGCGACCGGATCTGTATATGATTCTCGGCGGGCGAGGTTCGATGCTCTCGCCCGTCCGCAGTCTCGACCATTCAGAGCCGGGTGTCGGATGCGATTTCGCCTTGGTGTCGAGCATCAGCTTGATGCCGAGTCGCTTCCGAGCGAAGTCATCACTGGCTCTGGTAGGGCTGAACTGCATATTTGCGGCAGGGATCTTCGACGTGGGCTTCGACAGATGGTGACGGCCGCCGCCGAGCTTGGAGAAGGCCGGTTGCCGGATTTCCCATAGCCCGATAACGCCACGTCACCGAACGAACCACCAGCCGGCTCAGGCACGGCGCGAGTGCCAGCGCCTCAGTGGAGCTGACACCTTGCCGCCGAAGGGCGAAAAAACGGCATTCGACCGGCTTCCGAGCCGTGGCGATGCCCCGACGTTTCTGCCACGATGCGCAGCACAGCCCGCGTCGGTGGGTCAACGCTGACACGGTCTGAGCCGTCGAGGAATTCGGCCTGACCGGTGATCAGCCGGCGTGCCGGCCGTTTTCAAGAGACCCTTCGACGGCCGGCCGTGAGGCGGCGACGATTCCGTCCTTGCCAGGCGATGGTGCGGGCAAAGAATCGATGGCGGGGCGGTGGCCGGTGATGCCTGAGCGCCGAAGCGCCGTCATACCAGCTGACTTGTGAACTCGTCGCGCGGCGTTGGATCAGCCCTTGGATGGGAATGCAGCCGGACAATTGAGGCAGGTGCCGGTTCTCGACCTTGGCCTGTTTCGAGCGACGATGGTGTCGATGCCGAGCTGGCCAGGCGCGGATGCGCAGACATAGCCCGGGACCGCCCGGCCGCATGATGAGAGAATTTGCAGGTGAGGTGGTCGATGGATCAGTCCTCCTCGATTGAAGAGCAGGCGGGTTTTTCAATCAGGTGCTTCAGCTCTGGATCGAAACACGTCCGGCGTCCAAGCCGTCGATTGACCGGTGACGAACGAGCAGGAGATGTCATCATCGTCTTTGGGCTGGAACGCTGCCGTCGCCACAAATCGGCCCGGACCGCCATCTGTGTTGATGCCACAATGCCACCTTCCTGGGATGATTATGACGGCGTGTGGCGAATTGGCGGCCGTAGCGGGCCCAGCGAGGTGATGCGAGATGGTGGAGCCGGAGAGTTCGTCGCGGCTGGCCTTGCCGGTTTTTTTTCCCGCCGGGGGGGGGGGGGGGTTTGGGGGGGCCCCCGCCCCTTTGTCGCGGAGGAGTGACCATCTCGGCAGCGAGCTTTCGCCATAGGCCGAGCGGGTCTCGGCGTATGGCGGCACCACCGGTCACGGTCAACGTCCGGCGGGCGCTGGGTGGCCGATGCAACTATGGACACCGTCGTACTGCTCGATCAGACGCCGGCATGTCGTCAAAAGGCGTTGACAATTGAGCGCGTGGCTGCTCGCGGACGGCTGAGGACGATGGCGCGCATGACAAGGGCCACAGCGTCAGCGTGCCGCGCTTGGACAGCGTTCGCCGTGTTGAGGGCGGTGCGCAGGATCTTTCAGCGCGAAGAGCGTCGATCTCATCCTCGACGATGGTGATGTGCGGAATCCGCGACGAGATTGTGCCATCTTTTCGGGCGATCTTGCGCCGCATGCCGATCACCTCGATCTCGGCGGCTGCCGGTTTCGGTGCCTTTCGGCCGGACCCGGTTGGGCGGAACCGTCGTCGGGCGAAGGCGTCGATGTCTCGTGCAGGATGCGCGGCTCGGGACCGAAGCCTGCGACGCGGGCGCAAATCAATGCCGTATCCGGGCATGCTGGCGCACCGAGGGGGCTGCCCATGCGCTTTGGTCGCCCGGGGCCGATGGTGTAAGCCGTTCGCCGTCCGCAATTGGCGTCTGGTAAACTGACCGTGCGGATTTCAACCGGGCTCGCGGCAGGGCTTGGCCAGCTTCGGGTTTTGGCGGGTTGACAGGGGCGGCCTTCTACCGGCTGGATTCGACGGCTGCGGACGGCTCCGGGTCGGCGGCACTTCCGGCGTGCCGTGTGCCGGTAGCCGGGCTTCGCTGCCAGAAATTTGCGTTGGCTGCACGCCTCGAACTTCAAGCTTCGACGAATTTTGCGCCTGATGGGCGATGGTCTCGCCGGCTCGCCGCGAGAGCCTAGACCACTTGCCCGGAACGGCGGACCGGCACCTCAACGGCGGGCCTGTCTGTCAGCAACCGGCCTAGCACGTCGTCCTCGTTGACATGGCTCGCCGATCTTGAACGCTCCAGCCTGCGGGTCAGGTTTCGGCTTCGGCGATGCTTCGCGACATCCGGCCAGATTGAACTGGTGGTGGAAATGCCCATGTTCAGCCCTCATGACCGCCAGCAATGCCCGCTTCCACCGTTTCAGCTGCCGGGGAAATCAGGCCCATTCCTGGGCGTGCGGGTAGGGTGTCCAGCCGCGACGCGGGTGATGGGTGTCTCAAGATGATAGAAGCAGGCTTCCTGCCCTGGGCGCTCAATTTCGGCGCCGAAGCCGGAAAGTTCTTTGGTTGCCTCGTGATGATGAACGCAGCGGCCGTCTTTTTCACCGAGGACGGCGAAATAGACTAGCCTCGAAGAGAGAGTCAAGCGGCTAGCACAGCGTCCTGAGATCGATGATCTTCGGCGTCGATCCTGGTCTCCTTCGACAGCGGCCTCGCGACATAGACCATAGTGCCGTAAGCGAGGATGGTGAAGGGCGGAGCCTTCGCGGCGGATCTCGGCCTTGCCAGCGCACCGTGTAGATAGCCCTCTCGACGTTTCGCCCAGCGGAAGTGACTTTTTCCACGCTCGCGCCAACCGGTTTGGTCGTGATGGCCCGTTGACAGGGGCCGTTGTAAGGAGCCGCTTCGCTCGAGGAAGATCACAGGATCGGGATCCCTCGATGCCGCAAGCAGCAGGCCCTTGGCGTCGGCGCCGGATGGGACGGCAACCACCGCACCTGAGGCCGAGACATGGTAAACAGCGCCTCGGGCTCTGGCGTGTGGGTCTGGCCGCCGAAGATGCGCGCCTGGTCGGATGCGGATCACCATAGGGCAAGTTGAACGTGGCGGCGGAGGCGTGGGCGAGAATGCGGCGCGGCTTCGAGACGATCTGTCATAGGCGGGATATGACATAGTCGCGTAACTGGATCTGCGACCGACCGGTTTGAGGCCATATAGGCGGTCAATGCCGATGGCCGCAACCGACAATGCCGCTCTCGTTGATCGGCGCGGTCGAAGCAGGCGGCTTGGGCCGTATGTCTTCTGCAATCCTGCCGGTGCAGCGGAAGACGCCCGCGAAAAAGCCGATCAAAAATCCCTGCGCCGAACGACCGAACAACCTGTGTCGGTCCGCCGCCCATGGGAGATCATGGCATTGCGATGGCTTTCGATCAGGTCATGGGCGCGCCATACTCAGTAGCCCCCTTCCTGGCGTTTGCCGGACGAGGTGGCTCGGCAAATAGTCCTCATAGACATCGTCCCGAACATGCTGCGCGCGACGGGGTTGGCCCCGCCATCGATCAGCGTGCCGGTTGGCCTTCGGCCTCGCGCTGGCAGGCCGGGATGTGGTCGGCGATTTCGGCGTGGCCTGGGTGTGACGCCTCGTCCGGAACCCATTTCGTCCAGTGTCACCAGATGCGTTTTCAGCCGTTCGATCGGATCGCCGAGTGGACCAGGCGGCGGTTCGTTCTGAGCGGAGGCGGCGGGATTTCGTCCGGAGTGATATGGCCGCCAGTCGCGATACGTTGACATGCTGTCGATCAGCGCGGTCCAATGGACCGGCCCGCGCTCCAGTTTTCCCGCAGCCCAGCTGGCCACCGCGTGACTGCGAGATTAATCATCTGCCTCGGTCAACCCGGTGCCGGAATGCCGAAGCCGGGCTCGGCCGCTCTGCGAAATGTGACGGCGGCACCGCGCCATGCGCTGGAAGTGGAAATGGCCCACTGGTTGTTGGACGATGGTGAGGATCTACCGGCGCATTGTCAGGTGGAGGCGAAGACCATGGCCGAGTGGGAAATGTCGCCCTGCGCGGTGGCGCCAACCGATCCAGCCGGCGGCATTGCGGGTAATCGCCGGCAACGCCCGACGGCCATGGCCCAGCCGAGCGGCCTGATATAGCTGGGTGCCGAGATGCCTGGAGAATGGTGAAGAACCTTGAGTCTGCCTGCCGAATACATGATCGGCAGCTGCCGGCCCTTCAGAGGTCTCTCGAGTTGAATAGATCGGTTCAACATGTCGGTGATGCGGAAAAATAGCCTGCCGGCGATCAGCAGAACCCCTCTGCGGTAGTCGGGAAGCTTTCATGTCCTCCGTCTTCCAGCGCCAGCGGAAGGCGCAGGAGACGGCTCCTCCCCAAATGCTGCATGTAGAAGCGGTCTTGCCTGGCGCTGAGCGGATTGTTCAGCGCTCGTAAAACCCCCACGTCACTCATGTGGCGCAGCCGTCGCGCATTCGTCCGGCGTCGCTTGCCGGCCCAGGGACCTGAACCGCTTCGCCATGGCGATGAGCACCCGGACATGGAAAAACGCCATCGGCTGTGTCGCGCGTGTCCTCCGGCGCGCATCGATATCCGCGCGTGCGCCTGCTGGACCAAACGAAATCCAGAAGTCGGACATCGCCGGGCGGCAGCCGGTCGGTCACGCGCAGGTTCTCCAGAGGTCTCGTATGCGGGCATGGCTGCGGCTGAGTTGCAGACGCCGGGGACGGCCCGGCGTCCGTGCATGGATGGAACAATGCAAGCGGAAATGCCCAGTTCCCT
>Ga0163217_1069467_pt1 | contig 14985 bp, 11 predicted proteins | sample SynspAceP_FD_185933 | JGI IMG/M metagenome (GOLD analysis project Ga0163217, IMG submission 185933) | Saline lake microbial communities from Ace Lake in Antarctica - Synechococcus sp. Ace-P (PacBio error correction) | ecosystem: Environmental > Aquatic > Non-marine Saline and Alkaline > Saline ...
CTAATGATCGGTGAGACCAGCCGAGGCCTAAGAACAAAAAAAATGGGATGGCAACCCATAAACATAGGATTAACCTCCAGGAAAATGTTAGGCGATTTACGTTGTATTTTTCGCCCAGGCTTTAAAAACTCACCCCTGTTTTTAAATGATTTTCCACCAATTCCATTAACTAAATTTTATAAGCAGTTTGCAATAATTTTTAATGTATTAGTTAAACTTCCCTCCCTTTAGTTTCCGCAATAATTTAAGCTTGGTTGATGCGCCGAAGCCTACCGGGTTAAGGAATGGAGATTCTTATTAAAAGAAAGATTAGCATTTTACAGATAATCACTGGTATTGGCCAAAAATTGAGTTTCGCTGGATAATTTCCCCGCTGGGGCGCAACCATGGTGCAGCCCAGTATTTTTTCCTTTTAGTAAATATTCCAAACCTTTGCTATAAATAAAATTGTTTTTGGCGTATTGGTGAATGGTCTTACCACCGCCCGGTCATCCTCCCTCAAAATTTTTGCTCTAATTTTTATAAGAAATATATCTTTCTATTAGTTCTTCATTCAGGCCGAAGCTGCGAGTTCGGGATCGGTAAAGCGTTACCCACGACAGATGAATCGTTGGTTCAAGTTTCTTTTTGAAGGGTGAGAAAAGTTGTTCATAAAATACGCCGTGAAATTCCCGCAGCCATGTGAAAACATCAGGTCTCTCCAGCTATATCGCCAACAAACAAAAATATTTTTTTTTTTTTTTTATTGGTGGTACGCAGGTGACATTTATCTTTTATAATTTTATTGTCCTTTAATGCCAAATTCCCGCTTTATTCCAATTGTAAAGGCGCCAAATCCAACGTTCTTCGATGCTAACAAACACGTGCAACATCAAAGATATAAGAAACTTCGGAGATGCCATCATTGCATTTTTATGGATGCCACGCCCGAAGAAAATAAAATGATCCCACATCTGCGTTGAAAATAAATTCCGAATCCTTCTTTCCCGTAAATTGTTTTAAAATAGTATACTCGGCCCATAGTTTCAAATAGTCATGTGATAAAATTCTGTTGCCAATGTTGGATCACGTTTACTTTGCTTCCCAGCCGGTTTCATGGCCTGATAGCAATCTCAACTTCCTTATTGGACCCGCACCTATTACCAAAGTTTTCGGGTAAGGCATTAATATGATAATACTTTCGTTATCGTAATAGGTCCCACCTTTTTCAGCGCCCGACCTTTTAATTTTTTGGTCTGGATCCGGTGCCGATGACTTTTTCGTTCCCAAGTGTATTTTTATCGTTTACATAGCTATTTCGTTTTTGCCGATAAATTATGCATTGCCAAGCGCTTAACATCAACTCCCTTGTTCCTGTAAACCATTTTGCATTTTCGTGTTGCGAATTATTTTCCTGCCGTTCATACACATAATCGATCGTTTTGTTAATATTTTTCCGAAACATTTAAATCCAAGTTTTTGCAACAATTTTCGCATCATGGGCAAATCCTCGAAACATGGATCAATGCCTGCTGGGCACACAATCCACTCGTTCAGGACAATCCGCTCGCATATCTTTCATCCGTTTTACGAAACCCGATCAAAACCTTGAAGCCGCCTGTGGGCCATAAATAGACCAACAGTCAATCCGCCGGATCCTGAACAATTACAATTGTAATTCATAGATTTTTTCGGTCATATTTTATTAGTGAAGTTATGCCGATATGTAATTCTCTTTTTGGTCAAAATATAAACGTAAAGCAGATCATAAAAGTAACCTATCCACTTATAAATAGTCCGCTTAAAGAAAAAGCCCTTACGAGTAGATTAATTTAACATATGAAACACTCCATTAGTAAGAACTATCTGGGTTTTTTGCACCAATTTGTTTTAGCTATTATGACTTATTTTACTACAATCTGAGGAAAAACGTACCAAAGCCGATATTGACTGGAATGAAACGGTTCCAACCTCTAACAGTAAAAGAGGCCTAATTACTCAATCTTCAGGGATTATCCGATATTTTTTTTTCTTTAAACGATTTAACTCCGGAAAATAATGCCACCGGCTTTCACTATAACGCAAGGTCGGCGCATTTGTATAGGCCTTTTCCATTCCTTAACGCCCTTTGCATGATGTCCCCGGGGTTTTATCAAAGTTCCTGTGCTAAATGTTTCCAAGTTGCATCAGTGTTAATTCCTATCCCACGTATTCTGATAAATTTGGTAAAAACTCAATGGCGCAGAGATGACCGATCGGATTTATTATTGAATGCAAAATAGGGGAGGGTAACCGCTAGATGATCAGGAGTCCTTTAAGTATTCCCATTTTACTTAGCATTAATTACCCAAGGGATAAAATAATTACCAATTTCTATGATGAATTGGATTTTAAAATGATTATTTTGTAGTTTGATAATCAAGGAGAATGAATCGATAATAAATGATTGACTCGAATGAACCTTTTAGTTGCTGAATCAACATTTTTGTCCTACAGGAGGTATCGATTTTTTGTGTAGTTCAACATTATTGCACAGCAATTGAATAATCCAGTTTAAAATTATAGTTTTTGAATAATTTAATAAAGACTGTTTTGGGAACTTGTATATGTTAATTTCAATTCAGTTTGTAAAAGAGCAGTGTTATATTAAATTCAATCTTTTAATATAATCTATGCTCTGTAAATCAGGCTTTTTACTTACCTCTTTTATTCCAGACGGAGCAATTAATTTCATGAACCGACAAGGCATTGGGTGAATTCCATCCCAAATCCAATATTTGCGGGAGCTTTTGCAAGCTCCAAAAAGGCTGTTTGCAATTCAATAAAAATGGCATCGTATGTTTCAGCTAATTGCCTTACAATTTTTTGCATTTCCTGAAATCAACCCTTAGATTAGGATTCTGGTCTTTCTTTGCGTCCAGTCAATTCAGCCATATCATCAAGAAGGGAGAAATGAAAGTTCACACAGAACAATTGAGTATTAGGTAGCTTTTTTTGTGGTTTTGTCTAAAACTTCAATATTAATGGTTTCCTCCCATTTTTTAATGGAGTTAATTCATTTCTATAATCCTTTGGCACAATCATTCACAACCAATAAATACTTAGTACATCGGGTTCAAGGTCAATGGTATCTTGTTGCCACCGAGCATGTTTAAATCCTGTATTTATTCCGCTTATTGCCTCTGTTATAAAACATTAGAGTCTTCGTTTACATAATCGTACAAAGACGACTCGCTATCAGATATGCGTAATCCATGCCCCCATTAAAGTGATTCCCAATCCAATCATTGTCGCGTAGCGTTTCCATCGTTAATTGAGTCCCCTGGAACAGAAATGTTAAATCCCTTTTCCTTTTTCTATTTTTTAGAGATAATGTTTATGTGATTTTTTGCCATCAAGAATACTTGCCGGAACTTATTATACCTACCCAGTTTACCTCCTATTTGTTTCAAGAAAAAACTTTCTTCGTGATTTTTGCATTGTTCTTATCTTTAATATTTGTGGTTTCCCTTCATTATTTCGCTACGTTTAGGGTTGTTTAGTGCGGGATTCTGAGGCACTTTTCCACCATCATGTTTTTACGATAATTTTAAAACCTATATCAAAACCTTTTAAAACTGCATGCATTAATAATCATGTGCCAGTTGCTGTGTTATTTTTATTTGCATCGAGTCAATATTTTTTTGGTTTTAAAATCTGCCACGTTTCGTATTCCCGCGTTACGGTTATTTTTTTTTTTTTGAGCACTGACGTTAGCAGTTCCCAAGTGGATTTCGGAACGTAGACGATTCCAGCCGTATAGGGTTTATACTCAATCATTATCACTCTTTTTTCTTCCATTTGATTCCTGTCAAAAAACAATCTTCTAGGTAGTAAAAATTGGGATATGAAATGTATTCGGTCCATTCAAAGGGTATTCAATAAAACCTTTAGGAAAATTCGAATTTTTATAAATCTGATACCTCATGCCCAGCTGATAATAAAAAGTACTCATCCCTTTGCCTGTTTTGACTATACCTAACCTAAAAGGTTGGTTGATATTCTTGATCCCATCCTTCATTTTCTATAAACCAATAAATTGTTTCCTTTGGTCATCTGTTCGAAAAACGTTGATTCAGAAATAACTCCGTATTTATTAGTTGAAAAGACTAAACGTCCCATCGTAAATTGAATCATATTCCAGAATTAAATGTGGTGATTTTTCATATTTTAATCCATTACTGGTAATAAAATGTCCTGGATGCTAAATTCACCATGGAAGAGGTCAAATAGCTAATACCTTCCATGGATATTTCCTTTAATGGTCCCTTGGAAAATATTTATCCCTAAAAAGTCAAGAAGCCATTGGCGGTTTTTTTTGTCATTTTTTTGAAGACGAAATACCATGATCAGTACAATAATGACCCACCATTCATGCGTGTAATCATTAAGATGGCGTTCATGGGTTCTGTGGACAAGAGTGTGTTTTATGAAAATACTAAACAATGAAAAACGAAAGGTCTCAAAACCGGATAAACCGGATTCAATTTCTTCTTCATGCTGCTTTATTAAGTGATGTAACCATGTTTCCGTCAAGCCGTCTCCAAGACGTTCCTTTGAGGCCATGTGTTTCAGAAATAATTAAAACCCATTATTCTTTTGTGCATAAAACTGAAATAGGTAATTATACCATTAGTACCCCGAAACAAATATTAAATGGTAAGTGGGATGTGAATTGTGATTTTTGATCCATTATTATTAAGTTTTTTTAATAGTCCACCAGGATTACTCAAAGTCCTTTTTTCTTCCCCTAATTAATATCAATTTCGGGTTTTACTTTTTTTATTTTAAAAAAGCAAAAATTTAATAGTTCGCGTATCGCGCAAATTTCATTTGGGCGTCTTTGCTAATAAGCACTTAACCTTTCAAGTTTAGCACTTGCTTGCCATGTTTTACGCGCACGTGTTACCTGCAGTATTTTGTCGCTATAATTTATTCAAGAAATTCGTTAAAACGCATCGCAACCCCTTGGAATTCAATCATTCCTGTTGCCCTAATCAAAAGAGTTACTTAAGTTTGGCTGTTTGCCAAATTACTAAAGTCAAATCCTTTTCATAGAAACTTTGAGGTATATGTCCTGAATAGGCTTTTGGTTGTAACCCCATAGTGCCAGACTAAAGTATGTCCATATATTTTTCTGAATGAAAACGCAACCATAACCGTAAGGTGAAAGGCTTTATTGCCATTCCAAAAGGTTTTTAGACCTTCTCTTTTAGAAATTTTTCATTTGAAATTACGATGTTATTGTTTAAGAGCCCTGTCAAATAGCAATATGTCCTTAGCAAAAAAAACTAGCCCCAGCTCTCAGCGTTTAAAAGCAAGGTGAGGAAATTCACTTCTTTCAAAGTAGCCTCAGCATCATTTGTAATAGGGCAAGCAATTTTTTGTCAACACCAATTTTTTGATTTGTCCTAATGCGAAGGGGGCTGAATGTTTCGTTAGGTTCAGCTTTTAATAACCAAACTATCAACCCATTTATCCAGAAGTCAGGTTTGCGTTACATTTCTCCACAACAATCAGATACATTCCGAAGAGGAAGCCATTGTATTTATAAGCTGTACCAGGAATTATTCTCAGCGGTATGTGACAAAATGATGTTTTAATAGGATGCATCACGTTCAGGGTGGATACTGATCAAGAGAATAGGTTATATTTCCTGGGCATTTCATCATTGAAATACTCTAGTATTCGTTCGCAACGCGTTCGAACATAGTCGGGGTAAATAGTCCTTAATTTCCAGATCAATCAATTTTTTTTTCTTCTACAATGCAATTAAATTGTTGAAAAAATCGGTTTGGTCAATGAAGCAATTCGTAAAGGTGTATCACCAGTCATTGGAATTTCCCTTCCTCAGATGTTCGGCACATTCCAAAACCTCTAATTAAGGTGTTAATCGACTCATTAATAGAAATCTCCGATCTAATTCCTGGAATCTTATATTCTATTCGCAAAGAATCCTAACCTTTTGCTTCAAAAAAGAATTAGCTGGTTGCTTCAATGATTGAAGTAATTTTAGTTGGTAGTATTTCTTTTCTTGATTCACATGAGCATAAAATAATTGAGCACAAAGAAGAAGTTGAATTTTACTCATATTTTAAATGTGTTGCCCTAACGGTCAGTCCTAAAGAATTAGTAGCCGACTGGCAGGGCTTGTACTCCGTATCAAAGATATTAGTGAATTGAAGCGTGCTACAATGCTTTGATTTATTGTTTTGTTATGGCTATTGTTTTTTATACTTTATTAAATGAGTTTGTTTTTTTTACTTCTCAATATTTTTTTACAATACGTTATATACAAGAACATGTTCTGGGATAAATTCCAGGTGTATCCACCACTTGTATTTAACAAACTGAACAACGACCGGCATCAATATTCTTTGTGATACCTGGCAAATGACTAGAGTAGTCCTGGCATAATCCTGTAATGTTCATATTCATAAATAGATGAATAAATAGGCTTGTTTCATTATCATTTAGCAAAGAGCCATCGGTTCAATGCCTCAAAAAGTTCCCACCCAATCTTCTGCCGTACGCTACCATTGGACCCGCTAGGGTTTATAAAATCATTATATCTTTAGAATCGCCATCATCACCTCTTTATACCACTCATTAACGTTGTTTAAATCCACTCATTAACAAGCCTGTAAGTGTTATTCAGTTTAATCGGTATCAGAATTTCCTCCTTCTTTTTTTGGTGATGGTTATATCCGCATTGTTTATCAGGTTCGCCTATCAACAAATTAAAATTCGTATTTGAATTAACTATACTTTTTTTATCAGGTCAAGTAGCAGCTTATCCAGTACCTAACTCTAAATTTTGTCCGCTTTCTTTCGGTGGGTTTTTCCATAGCCGCGTGTCGGTAAAATTGGGATTCCACTTCTATGCTGCTACGCATCATTTCTCAAGTTAATTTTATCAGCCATTTCAATTCTTTCTACAAGTTTATCCGGAAGGTAATCAGCTAGCGTTTTTACCAAAGACAAATGTTGTTGTCATTTACCAATTTACGCGAACAGCTACAGCAACATAATAGCTTGCTAATCACTGCCGAATCTTGAATAAGGCTTTTGGTCGGCAGAAATTTTATTTTCTTTCGGTCATCGCCAGCCTGCGGCATAAACTCCGCGGGGTTTCCCAGCCTGGTCCACGTAAACAATCTTCCATCTAATCCAAGATCAATTGCTTCAATTTACTGTTTCTGAACCGTATCAGTATAGGTAAACTCCAAGCCTTTACTAAAATCCAAGGTACGAAGCCACAAAGAGTTATCTTAGCAAATAATAAATACTAAATCTGAGTACATATCGTTTTGTTGTTTTTAGACATACTATTTCAGGACGATGCGTTTTTTAATTGCTCATAACATTTACATACTGGGTATTAAACTAATATTCACTTATAGAAACTGAAACAAATCCTTTATTATCTATGAACGACTTATTCGCACATGCGTGTAAATTCAGTCGTTTAGTAATACTATGACCTTGAAGAAATGTAATGCCTTAAAATCGGTTCAGTTCCAAAGATGTTTGCAAAGCTCTGTTTAGCATGTAAGTAATCAACATTTGATAGGTCACCCTTTGCAGAATAGCCCTTTTATTTGGTGCAAGAAAAATTCTTTGGAGTTGACAAATGGTGTTCTAAATCGTGTTCACTTTGTGTTCAAAAAGAAATAATTTCGTTGTAATGAAGGCATAAAATAACGGATTTGGGCAGTAACCATCCGTTGAGTTTTTTCAAAAAACTTAATTCTGTAGCGAGAGCGGGCCATCGTTCCCTCCGACCTCGGGTTATGAATTTGAAAAATCTCTAAATTCAACCTCCTTTAATGTACTTGAATTTCAGAAAATCGTTTACTGTAATTATACTAAATTTAACACCAAAAAAAACTGTATTAAAATATCCCAATCCGTATTAATAATTGAATGAAGGCTTTGGGAATGTGAGAAAAGATTTATATTATTTTGTTGAAATACTTCAATGTTAATTGTCTTCTAAACCAATTTTTTAGTAATATTAAACTATTATTAATTCGTTCCCTATATGAGAATATTGTTTTTATTGAATTGGTAGTTTAAAAGTAATCCAGCTCAAAATGTGCAATGAAGAAGAATATTATCTTCCTTATTTATCATAATCCCACTTTTCCCTTTTTAATTGTTCATGCTTCAAAGAAAAAAATTTCCCGTTTATAAATTTACAGGTGAAAATGTATCTCCTGTAGACGGAGGAACTATTAGCCCTAAGCAAGGGTACACTTTGGATTCAGGAAACAGGTGACCATATTCAGCAACTCCTTCTAATGGATTCCTATTTTAAAAATTGTTGTGATATTACAGGAACAATAATCCCTATTCACTTCTATAAAAATCGGATACAGAGGTTATCGCCGTTTGAAAAAGATCGATATCAGATTGGTGACCGTGTTTCCCAAACGATATAGATAATGTCCTGGAACGTCTTAACAGCGGAAACTGTAATGGCGGATGGCTGTTCGGCAAGTCCAAGAAGATTCTGATGGAGACTGCTGTATTTGATGATGTAAGACCAAATGTGCAGCAATACGCCCAGATGGCGAAACTGGATGAAGCCGTGTTTCATTGAGCCAGAAGGACACTGCATTGATGGTATTACCTGATGATCTGATGAATGGCCCGGACACGGGTCAAGGGTTGACAAGTTGATGTTAAACGGGTTGTGCAGAAAATCAAGCTAAAGATTTGGATGGTGATGTGTTCTGGAACGATTTAGATCTGTGTCCTGGAACTCCTCCCAAGGGAAGAAACCCGTTAATACGCAATGGTTTGTTCTTTCGTCTCAGAACGATTCTGACGGAGATTCTGTTTACTGATGAGCTGATCAGGTGTCCAGACACCCATCGGAGAAACGTTGTAATGGAAGGGTTTCTGATAGTCTAAGGACAACGGAATGGAGCAGGAGTAACTGATAAATCTAGATCAATGTCCAAATACCCCTTCTGGAACCCAGTGAACTGAATGGATGCTCTTCTAACCAAACTGATTCCAGAACGGCGACACTGTTACTGATGATTTAAGGATCAGTGTCCTAATACTCCAACAGGAGAAATAGGTAATTGCTCAATGGATGCTCAGGTAGTCAAAAGGATCGGATAGTGATCGGTCACAGGATGATATTGATTTTATGTGCCTGGCACACCATCAGGTGAAACGTAGATTCCCAACGGCTGTTCTGCGACCAGACGCGACTCAGCTCCTTCAGTAGTAATCTTTGACAGAGCTACCAGCGCCTAACGCAAACAATGTGATAACCACCTAATTTAATATTTGAAGTTGGTTGGCATCCACTGAATGCCGAAGGTGATGCTTATTACCTATGATGTGTATTTAGAACGATAATTCCACAAGCTGTAGATTTAAAGTCAGTTCACAGATCAAACCAGTCTATCGTTCACTTCAACCGAACTTGAATTGGGAACAAACCTATCATTTTCTGTAAATTCAAACATCACTAGCTACGGTGACTTCAGGTGAAGTAAGAATTTTGAGTCTTCAAATACACTGGATCATTCACGGACAAAGGGATAGTCATGTTTAATGGAACAATTAAAATTGGAACTCAAGTTGGATGACGGAGAATTTCCGTTCTACATTTTCTACAGGATCATACAGTTAACAACTGATAAATAATCCCAACGATGCAGACTATGGCCGTCTGTATGAATGGCCGATGTACAAGGCTGCAATTCCCTACAGGCTGATCACTCTGCCTAGGAATGAGAATGGAAAACGTTGGAAAAACTGAATTGGGAAATGCCTGCAAGTATCTTAATATTATCTTTGGCGAAGCAAACAATAAGAGGGACAGACCCAAGGGACAAAAATGATATCGGGAGGATCCTCTGGATTGAATTTTCCAATGTCTGGATACAGAGATGGAGGCAACTTATAGTTTCAATAAACAATAGAAACCTACTTGTGGTAAACACTGATGCAGGGGGTGGAATATCTTAAGAAGAAAAATTGAAAGCTGCAAGTCCATCTTGCCTTCAGGTTTACAAATTCCAGCCGGAACTTTTGCAATTAGCAGTACGTTTTGGTAAGAACTAATAACAGCACATAGTATTAGATCCTCTCAATGAAAATTTGAAAAAATATTGTACATCAAATAATGAGATTTAATTTTTACCTATGCCAAAATTGGTTAGTAGGTGGTTTTGTCCTGCCCATGAGCCTGTTCCTGTCTTATCAGGGAATAAAATCACCTTAGAATAACTTCTGCTTAAGCCCGGCTTGAATCCTGTGGCCATCCAAAAAGATTAAGGAAAAAGGATACTCATGATAATAGCCAGTTTTTCAGACTCTAAATAGCCAACGTCCCTCAATTGTAGGATTCTTTAATTAAGGTATAATGCCAAAAAGAGCATTGTTGTAATACAAAATCAGACTCTTTGGTGATTTTTAGATCCAATCTGATGTGTCGAAAGAGATTGTAGACCCTTTTCTGTAAACATCCTAGGTCATTTATTTTTTAAGGAAATGGATGGCATAAAAAATACGGATTGACAGTAACAATCCGTTGATTTTTAAAAACTTTAAGTCTTGTAGCGAGGAGCGGGGCAGGATCCGCGACCTCCGGGTTATGAATTTGAAAAAGTCCTAAATAAACCCCTATTATGTACTTAATTTTTAAAATCGTTTACTGTTTAATAGTAAATTTTAAACCAAAATACATTGTTTAATAGATAATAATAATAAAGCCAAATCAATCTAAATTAATAGATATAATTTTCAAGAAATTACGTTTATACACATTGGTTGGAATTACATCGAAGTAATAGACCTTCTTACCATTTTTCATAAATTTCCCACCATTATAAATTCGCTGCGTCAATAGAAATAATCCTTTATTGAAGTTTGTAGTTTAATAACTACTAACCAATTTACAATGAAAAGAATTTTCTTCCTTAAGTATTATAAATCCGCACTTTTTCCCTGTTAGTAAATGGTTCATGCTCCCAAAAAAGAATAAATTAACGTTAATGACCTTTGCAGGAGCCATTGTATTTCCTGTAGATGGAGGAACTATCAGCCCTAAGCAAGGGTCATTTGATCAGGAGAAAAGGTGACCATAACGGCAGTTCCCTTCAAATGGATTCTATTTTTAAAAATGGAGTGGCGATTATTCAGGAACAAATATACTCCTAATTCAATTACAGATAACATCGGATACAGAGGTATCGCGTTTTTTGAAAAAGAGAGAGAGTAGTGGGTGATGGTGTTCCGGACGATTATAGATAAGTGTCTGAAACTGTCCTGCCGGCAAACTGTAAATGTTGATGGTTGTGTCGGAAAGTCAAGAAGCTTCTGATGGAGATTTCTGTATTGAATGATGTGACCAATGTGCATGATACGCAGAGGGCGAAAAGGTCCGATAATGAGTTGTTCTGAAAAGGTCATAAGGAACACGGATGAGATTGGAAGTAACAGATATCTTAGACTGCAAATCGTGCAGATACACCAGAGAGGCGAAACTGTAAATGTTGATGGTTTCGTCTGGTATCAAATGATACGTGATGGAGAATGGAGTAAACAGATGATCTAGACCAATGTGCAGGATACGGCACAGGGCGAAACGGTTGATAATGAAGGTGTCTGGTAGTCGAAAAAGGAACCGATGGGGATGGGGTAAGTGATAATCTAGCTCAATGTCAAAATACTACCTTCCGGAGAAGAAGTAGCTTCGAACGGATGCTCTGCTACCCAAACTGATTCAGACGGGACACTGGTTACAGATGACTAGAACCAATGTGCAAATACGCCACAGGGCGGAAACGGGTCGATTAAGAGGTTGTTTCTGAAGTCAAAAGGACACGGATGGAGATGGAGTAACAGATGATCTAGACCCAATGTGCAGATACGCCACAGGGCGAAACGGTTGTAATGAAGGTTGTTCTGATAGTCAAAAGGACGCGGATGGAGATGGAGTATACAGATGATATAGCAATGCGCAGATACGCCACAGGGCGAAACAGTTGATAATGAAGTTGTTTTCGATAGCCAGAAAAGATAAGCGATTCAACGGGTAGCAGATGATAATGATCAATGTCCTGGAACAGTATCTGGAGCGACTGTTATCATGCCCGGTTGCCTGGACACCCAGGTAATTTCCGGTAGGAAGATACTGTTAATGATGAATTTAAGACCCAGCTGTCCAAATACACCTACTGGCGAATCCGTTGAATTCCCAGGGTTGTTCCGATAGTCAGAAAAGATAGTGATTCTATGGGTTACTTGACGCATAATGATGAGTGTCCTGCACGGTATCGGGAGCAAGTGAATGCTCAGGGGTGTTCAGCGCCCAATTGGACCTCCGATGGTGATGGTGTTGCAGATGATATTGATTTATGTCCGGGAACACAAATCCGGTGCTACCCGTAAGATGCCAACGGCTTGTTCTGCCGCCCAGACCGGATCATGCTCCCTTCAGCGGCTATATTTGAACCAGGCACCAGCCGCCTTAACGCAACAAATGTGAATTACACCTTGTTTCAGATTAGTTGGTTGGCAATCCCACCGATGCCGGAAGGGAGAACCCTGCATTACTTATGATGTGGTATTTAGGACTAACGAATTCAGCAAACCTTAGATTTTATGTCACGGTCCTAATCAAACCAGCTATCCTTCACTTCTAACGAACTATGAATTGGGAACCACCTAACCATTTTCGGGTAGATGCATAAATCAACTACTTTCGTGACCTTCAAGTGAAGTGAGAAGTTTTTGAGTCTTCATTTCACTGGATCATTCCACGAGGACGACCAGAGTATGGTCATGTTAATTGGAACAATTAAAATGGATCCCAGTTTGGATGAACGGAGAATTTTAGTCCTTCAATTCTACAGAATTCAGTACGAGTTTTACGTTACGATAATGTCCTCATCCCCAACGATGCAAGACTCCTGGCCGTCTGTAATGAGTTTGGGGCTGTGTACAAGCTGCAACTGCCTACGGGATGGCAAACTTGCCAACTGGATGATGAAATGGAAAACTTTGGAACTTGAATTAGGAATGCCCGCAAGGTGATTCTCAATATTAGCTGGTGAATCAACACCAAGAAGGGAACAGACGCAAGGCACACAAATGAAATCTGGAGGATCGTCAGGATGTGAACTTTCCCAATGGCCGGATGATAGAGCCTGGAAGCTCTTACTTCTCAATAAACATCATACGTATTTGTGGGAAACACCGGATGAAAGGGGGGGTGGAAATAAATTTTCAGAAAAAAAATTACCATTTCAAGTCCATCATTGCTTCAGTTTACAAATTCACCGACACCTTGCATTGTGTACGTTTGGGGTAAAGAACCAATAAACAGAACATGTTTTTGGGATAACTCCCAATGAAAAATTCATGCTAAGATATTTTGACGGAACAATATTTAGATTTGAATTTTAACAAATGCCTAAAATAATTGAGTAAGGTGGTCTTGTCTGCCATACACCATACCCTTCCGTCTTATTTTCCGGAACAAAATCACATAAAACCGATGTGGAGGATTAAGAAATTTTTGGTTAAGTCCTACTTTAAGATTCTGTTGCACCTCCAAATAAATTAAGGAAAAAGGATGCTTTATGAAATAGCAGTTTTTTCAGATTCTAATCATGACGCACGGTATCAATTGTAGATTCTTTTATTAATGTAATCCAAAAGGAAATTGGCGTAATACAAAACAAAACTCTTTGTTTATTCTTATGGAATTCAGTTTGATGTATAACGGATAGGAATACTTGTTATCCATTTCCCTTTAACAACTATCCTATCATCATTATAAATCTTTCCAAATAGTTTGTATGTGAGATAAATGAAAATAACGCAGAACAATTTTGGTCTTAGATTCATGTTTTTGTTCATTTTTTGCATCGGCCCAAAAAACGAACCAAATCCACCGATAAGCTTATCGGGAGTAGGCGTGTTTCCTTTTCTTGAAAATCTACGGACTTTTCACTGCGCAAGCGTCCACGGCCGCTTTCAACTAAGGTTGAATGCTCTATGGACGCCTTCCCTTCTCCCAATGGGTGGAAACCGCCTTGATTTGCTATGAAAATAAAAATAGGCCGAAAACGAAAACCTAACCCTCAACGAGAAGCTTATCGTGTTCCTCCTGATCCGCAGACAGGACCGAAAACGAAATGGTAACGATTTACTTTAATGTCTAGGGCCAGCTGGCGCGTTTGGCCACTGCTACGGCTGCTCCTCTAAACATAGAGGTACACCGTACTTTAGTTTTTTTTCGGCGCTGTCGTTTTATTCATATGCCTGCCATTTTTCGAATAAGGTTATTCCATGAATCATCTTTTGCTTAATGAATCCTGAAATCGTAAATTATGTGCGAAAAATTGCAATACAAGGCCCAAGCAATCGAAGATTCACAACCAAAAATTAAAACATTAATACCTCTTTAAAAAAAAAGAATCCTTTAATAGTCGGTGAACAACTTGTATAAACCAACATTTAAATCCTTATCCATCATTTATCTTACGGAAATAGAGAGCATAAAAAAACGATTGGCAGTAACCATCGTTGATTTTAAAAAACTTAAGTTTTGTAGCCGAGGGGTGCACGATCCCGCGACCCTCCGGTTATTGAAATCCTGCTTGTTTTTCATAACTCCCCTAAACTAACGGGGCCTCACCAGATGCTAAATTTTATAATAAACGTGTTCCAAAACGTGTTCAGTTTTTGTGTCACTATTGTTAGTGATTAATTTTTAAAAGCAATTAGTTGAATTCTTGAGGCGAAACCTATTTATTTGGAAATAAAATGTTTTCTAGTTAATATTGAACAAATATTGATTTTCAAAATAATACCTAATTATAATCTTTGTTGTATCTAGGATTATGGATTAAGTTATGAACCAATGTAATTATTCATAGCAAATTCCCTTTGAGATTACAGCCAGATCATGATGAATTTAAATCAATCCGG
>Ga0163217_1011299_pt1 | contig 14984 bp, 25 predicted proteins | sample SynspAceP_FD_185933 | JGI IMG/M metagenome (GOLD analysis project Ga0163217, IMG submission 185933) | Saline lake microbial communities from Ace Lake in Antarctica - Synechococcus sp. Ace-P (PacBio error correction) | ecosystem: Environmental > Aquatic > Non-marine Saline and Alkaline > Saline ...
CACAAAGAAAGGAGGGGGGGGGAATTTTTTTGGGGCGGATTCCCACCCAGGGGGGGAAAATTCCAACTCCCCTTCCCCTGAGCCCCAAAGGGTTCCCCGTGATCAAAAACCCAAGTTCTGGGATTTCCAGGGGGGCCTTTTCGGATTGAAGTTAAAATCAACAAAAAGTTTTAAAAAATGCAGAAAGATTGTTTTTTTTTTAATAAAACCCCTTTGTTTGCCGCGTGGGCCGGCTTCGCACGATCTCTTATATTGGAATTTTTCTTGCTATTTCCGCGTAAACTTCATGGGTGATGGTCCTGTCGATTGAGCATTCCCCGGGGGGTGAAATCAAACTATGGCTTTGGAATACAAGCCATGGAACCACAACACAACCTCAAAACCCAAGGTAGTGAGCTTTGAGGCTTGGGGCTGGCCCTCCCAGGGGGCAAACTGGCGGGGCGGCTTGGCCCTGAGGAACAGAGGAGCGAATGCCCCTGAACAGCAAACCGGCCTCGCGGCAAGAACCTTGACATCGCATCAACGGTCCACGGCGCCGGTGGCGAAAATAAGAGCCGAAATGGGATTGATGTCCCCAATCGAACGGTTTGAGTAAACCCGGGCGTCAGTGGAGAGGCCTTCTCCAGCGACGGTGGGCTTAGGAAGGCCTGCCTCAACTCTGATGGCGGCACTGGTGGTTGGCCACGCGTGCCCAAGCGACTCCTCCACCATTGAATCGCCGCAGTCCAGCCACCCACCACCGGGGCACCGACGGTTCAGGAAGGTTGTCGGGGGGGTTCAGATCGGCCGCTTGCCACGGAAGGGTTTTTGGCTGGGTCAACCTGGGGCCGGACGACCGGAAGGCGGAAAACCACCCTGGCCGCTGAGGTCTTTGAGGGGTTGCCGGAAGGTGGGGAATCCGGCGGGCATTGAGATCCATCGCCGTGATGAAACGTTCGTAGGGGACGCAGTCCCTCGCCGAAGCAATCGTTGTACTCCGGCTTGCCGAGCAAATGGCGTCGATGACGCCAGTAGAAGCCTTGCGGGCAGCGGGTGTCGAAATAGCTGTTGATTTCCGAACGGCCCGAAGGTGGGCCGCCCCAAGATCCCGTCGGTGGATCACTTCAATGGGCTTGGTGATGTACAGGCCCGACCAATAACGCCCACGGAAAGGCCTTGGAGCGGGCCACTTGGCGAATGAAACTCCCCGCAGGCTGGATGTCGCCGTTCTCCAGCTTGATCTGCCTCAACGCTGAGCCGCTTCGCCTGTCGTAACCCCGTGGTGCCGAGCACCTGCACGTACACGGCCCGATCACGCGCCTGGGTGCTGGTTTAACTCGGTGTTGCGCAACACTGGCTGCCCACTGCGATTGGGCACCGGGAACCGCCACCGGTGGGCGATCTGCTGCAGGCGCACCAGCTTGGGGCCGAACCCGCCGGGAACGGCCGAACGGAAACTGGGGGCTGTCCATCTGAACCCTGGCTTGGCCATTGGCCCATTGCCCACGAGGGAGCCGGCGGTGGCTGTAGTGAACGGGTGCGGCGCGTGTGGTCCACCGAGGCGGTACGGAAGGGAAGATGGCGCCGAAAGTCCAGGCCGAGGTGGTCCATTGACCGCGCCATAGACGTGCTGATCGGCAGCGGCTGCGATAGGCAGGCATAGAGGGTGAATGTAATTGGGGGGCGCCCTCAAACGGCGCACTGGAAAACGGAATAGTTTTTCGCGGTTTGAGCCCAGCCGGCACTTTTTCCTGGGCCTCTTCGCCGAGGTCGCGCAGGAAAAGGAACGGTCTCTTCGCCGAAGACCTGGGCGTATTTCCATGCTGTTGATCAGGGAATTCCACCAAGCCGGCATGCCCCTGCTCGGACACATGGCGAAGTTAGCGGCGGAACTCCTCAATTTGAGCTGACCCACGGCCGAGGAAATGGCGGAAGGGCGAGTTCCACCAACCCGACTGTTGGAGAAAAGCGTCCGTAGAAACTGAACGCCGGTAACTTCTTGGCTTGCGGCCAAGGCTGCGGATGAACTCAACGCATCGACAAGCTGGCCCTGGGCCCACCTGGGTGGCCTCCACCGGACTCACCACCTGGGAGGAGTAGGCCCTTGACGATGTCGCGCTCAAACACCTGCGGTAGGGCCGCCCGGATCACTTCAAGCTTTCTCCCGGCCGGAAGGAGCCGGCTCATCACGAAGCGTTGGGGGGTTCTCAGCAGCGCCAGGGCAATAGGTGGCCGGCAATCTGGCAGGCCTGAAATTGACAGGGCTGCCCAGCCGCTGGCGCGTGGAAGTGGTGGGCACCTCCAGCTCCTTGAAGGAGCACGTTGAAACAGGAGGATCACCAACTGGCGTTGGCCTCGGTTTTCCTGGCGGAGAGGTTTTGGCGGGCCGCAGCCCCGCACTCCTGGAACGGCCACTTTGGTGGCGCCAGGGAGCAGCCCTTCTCGACAGCACATCCCGGAGCCCCCGGGTGTTCACCGCCAGGATGCTTGGGATCGCGGCCACCACGGCATAGCCCACGTAACGGAGGAAACCAGCCCATGTTCGCGCAACGACCTTGCGCATGCGTCCTGAGCCGTAGCGGGCAACGCTGAAATCGGGCTGAATCCAGCCGGAAGCACGACGCGAACATCGGCATCGGCCTGAACCCGCTTCAGAATGCCGGCCGAGCAAACCGGAGCCCCGATGCCCTGGGGCGAAGGTGAACGCACAGAACGTGGCGCCGCAATCTGGTCTGCAGCCAAGGGGGGCCGTCGCGGCACTGCTCACCAAAGCAGGGTGAGGGCGCGTCGAGATAAGGCAGAGGGGGGTGCCTCACGGCAAAGAATCCGGTTGGCCGGCCCTTGGCGACGACTCACATCGGCATTGGCCCGAGATTTTCGCCGGGCCGCTTCAAGCCGGATGGCGCCCGCTGTTGAAAAGGTGATCAGAGTGGGTCAAGTTCGCTCTTCTCAGGGAAGCGATCCTGCTGTTCCGCCCTGACGACGCTGGAAGAGCGCTAAAGGTGCGTCCAATAGCGCTGGGGGGAGACCCGCTGCTGCCCGCTGCTGGCGGTCACGGTCATGGAAGGGGCGCGTAACCGGGCCGCACCACGGTACCGGCTGCGATTCGGCCATCCCTGGCCGCTATGGAACAAATATTTGCAGCCCAAACCCTGTAGGGCGCGGACGCCGAACACCGGTGAATGCTCCCTGGCCGACACCGCACCCCGCCGCCAATTTTGTCCCAGGCCCCCGCTTGAACCGCCGCCACCCCCCGAGGTGAGCGGCCTTCTACGACGCTTCCCCTACCACGGGCGACCCCCTTCCAGACGGAGCTCCGCTGGATTACAACTGGCGCTGGTGTTACGACACTGCCTTCAGTTTCCCTGCACGGGCCGGCTGGCCAGCCTGTCGGAGCCACCACGAATCCTCCGATGCGGGCTGCGGTACCGGCGTGAGCACAGATTACCTGGCGCATCTCAACCCAGGGGCAGAAATTCTGGCGATCGACATCAGCGCCGGAGCCCTGGACGTGGCCCCGCGAACGCCTGCGACGCTCCGGCGCTGGTCATGTGGCCGCCCGATCTGCGCATCGAGCAACGCAAAGCTGCTGGATCTGGAGGGGGAAGGCCCTTCGACTTGATCAATTCAGTGGGTGTGCTGCACCACCTGCGCGAGCCAGGCGCCGGACTGTTGGCCCTAGCGGGCCTGCTCAAGCCAGGTGGGTTGCCTGCACCTTTTTTCTGTAAAATGCAAAAGGCGGTGTTTCGCCTGGGAGATCCACCGCATCCAGCCGGCAACGCAGGACCTGGGTGTGGCTGACGCTCCAGACGCTGTGCGCCTGGGGCCGGCAACTGTTTTCCAGGATTTGCCAGAGAACAACCGCACCTGCGCCGCCCATCACGAGCAACGCTGGGCCCTAGAACAACAGCAGCGATGCCAACTTCGCCGACAATGTACCCTCCATCCCCAGGAGACGAGCTAGCGAACCCTCGACGGCTTGTTTCGCTTCGTCGAAGGCTTCGGGCTGAACTTCGCCGGTTCTCAACCCGCAAGCAAATGGGATCCGGCTCGCCCTGTTGCAGGGGAAATTGCTGGAGCGCGCTCGCGGCTGCCCAGAGGCAGCAAGTGGGCCCTGGTGGAGAGCCTCCGATCCAGAGATCAGCCATTTCGAGTTCTTCCTCAGCCGGGGGGGGCGCCTGGAGTGCAAGCCTCTTGGGACCGCGACGAGGATTGCTGGCAGCTTTCCGGCAGGCGCAATCCCTGCCTCCTGGGGCTGGCCCGGGGCGACCTGCTTGATCCAGATCTGCGTCCAAGTGAAACTTGACCCCGAACCGTTGCAGCTGCTCAACGGCGCTGAGAGCGCCGCGGCCAGGCCAGTCCGTTGGCTGACCTTACCACTGATGGCCCCGCAGCCCAGCTGGCTGAGGTGGGGCGTCAAACTGTGGCGGCAAAAGGCTTTTCTGCTGCTCTCTGCAACCCCTGAAATCACGGCCCTGCAAGCCTTCCACGTGATAGGTTTCTTACATCCATTAGCAGAGCTTCAGGCGCGTTTGCCAGGCTGTCAATTCGGCGAGTATCAGCACCTCCCGAAACCCACCCGCTTGGCGGCGAGAGGTGGATGAGGTGAATGAGGTGACGACGCAAGGTTTTCTGAAATCCTTGATCGTCCGTTCTGCCCTGCTCTCAGATTTGTCAGGGGAAAAGGATGGGGAGCTTTGGCTCCAGCAGACACCTCCTCGGCAGCTGATCCAGAGTCTTCTGGGCCTGGCTTCTGCCAGCCCCTCCTGTGCCATGGCATGGACGACTAATGCCGCCTGCGAAAGCCGTCTTCTTGATGGCCACGACTGATCATTGCGTGGTGGGCTTGTGCTGTTGACGACCCTGCTGTTTGGCAGCAGTTTTTCTGGCATAGCCTGATGGTCCGGGCTTTCGCTGGCATGCTCTATCGAAAGTTACTGGCCCGTTCAGTGGCTCGATCGGCTTCCAAATTCCCCCGCAATGTTGGCAAAGCCCAGTTTGTTGGTTTCCTGTGGTTCTGGTTCTGGCTGCACGCCCGTCTGCCAGCCTGGACATCGTTCCAGTACTGATCGGCTTCTGCTTATAAGCGGCGATATTGAATTCAGGCCCTTATCCCCGCCAGGGTTTCTTCGATTCCCAGGCTGAGCTCACACCGTCCGTCGCAGCAGCGGCACTTCCGTACCCTCACGATGTTTCCGTTGCCTCCTTCCTGCCACTCGCCGAATTGAGGTGGGGAAGCACCTCTAACTTGCAAATCCGGTGATTCCAGAATTCACGGCCAGGTGTTCATTCAGTTCCCTGGCTGGTCATTGCGCAATACTGGCTGTTGTGGTGGCAGGAACCCGCAAGTTGGAACGCGATCCCCGCGGGCACCCAGAACTGCTGAATACTCTGGGAGTAACATCCGGAACATCGCCCCGCGACTACACACATCGGCGAAAAAGCCTACCGTGATTGGCTTCCATTCATCGGAAACCCTCCTTTTGTTCATCTTCGTGAGCAACTGGGGTGGTGCCCTTGTTTTCCCTGGAAGTTGATTCAGCTGCCGAGTGTGAACTCGAGCCGCCCACCGCCGACATCAACACCACATTTGCAACTGCTCTGCTGGTCTCACCTGGCGTACTTCTACCAGCTTGAGCGCAAAGGCTTCGCGTTACTCGAGTTACTACGTGGGAGCCCACGCCGATCATGCTGCCGTTTTCAAGATCGTCGAAAGACTTCACCAAACCCTCTTTTCTCTTTCCTTCCGTTTGTTCGGCAACATTCTTGCCGACGGAACTGGTGGTGGCCGTTCTTGCCTTCTGGGTTTCCCTTGATCGTCCCCTTGCGGTGAGTTCTGGTCCTGTTCACAGTGCCATTCAGGCGCTGATCTTCGCCCACCCTCGCCGCTTACTAACATCGGTGAAGGCCGTCCCACGAGGAGGCCCACTGATCCGATCGGCCGCTCGCTTGCTTCGGCTCAGGTCCGCCCTCTGCTAAAAACTCCTGCGCGCAGGTCCGGTTCGCTCCGGGCCCGTCCTCCCTTCGGTGAGATTTTCCTGGCGCCAAGCCCCTATCCCAGCCGCTCTCCCCGGCGCCCCACATCCCTCATTCCACCATGGGAATTCCATCACTTCCGCTGCGTCCTGTTGTGGACTGCTTGGTCTGGCCGTTTGGCCCTCGGCTCGATCGACCTGGCAAATCGGTCAAGGCACTGCTTTCCGGCGGCGCTGTCGAAGGCATTGCCCGTCAGCCCGAAGCAAGAAGGAAAAGAATCCGCGGCAAACCCTTGCTGCTGTCCCTGGCTTTCCATGGAATCACTCACCATCTATGGCCTGGTGGTTGCCTTGGTGCTTTCTCTTCGCACAACCCCTTCGCCGAATTGATCGCGGCCGTCTGCACGCCCGATCACCATCACCGCTTCGCTGAGGGATTTTCTCCCTCTTCGAGCATTTTCGATCCCCCCAGCGCTTTCCCCATGAACCAGCTGGCTTCTGTTCGCCGCCTCCGGCACACCGAGGGAGGGTTAATTCGACCTCAACCCACCTTGCTCTCATGCGCGGTTAGGAGTGGTGGTGCTCACACCTTTCGATAATAAATTTACAACGGTGAGAAAAAAGAGAACAAGTCCCCACTCCGCTCCCGAGCCAAGCAGCCACACCACACACGCGGTCTTGGCCACACAGGCTGAGACCTCGCGCATCTCACGAAGCTACAGCCACGGCAACACGAACGTTAAGTCCCGGTTGATCCACTCGCCGCCGAGCAAGGAGACTGGACAGCGCTTTAACCCAGCAGCTGCACCTGGCCTCTGCCCAAGCCGAGGCCAACGCCAGCAGGGAACTGGCCCGCACCGTGCAGCTGACTCCGCCGACGCACGCCACGACTCGCGCTGGAAATCACTGAAATCCAGCTGATCAGCTCGAGATCAGAATCGTCAAACGTTTGCTGGCCGTGAAATGATCTTGCTCCCATCTACCCGTCCTGCTCATTGCTGTTTTGAGGTGGTTTTGGCTGAACTTTGATTTGTTTCGAGTCCGAACATCATCAAACCTGGGCCATCGTCCATTGCTGGCCTGGTCTGGTTTCTTGCCGAAGGTGTTGGGAAGCGTTCTTGAACGCCGTCGCATGGCCATCCCACGAGCCTGGAGGAGCCGAGCAACGACCTTCAAGCAGGCCAATGCCGCTTTGATCGTCTCCCCAGGAAAGATCTGGCGAATGCCTCCGACCAAAAGCGGAGCGCATCAAGGATTGATGGGTCGCCAAGGGCTGATGCCAATTCCGGCTGGAAGCGAACAGCGCACGGTGAAAGAGATGGCCCGTTCTCAAGCAGTCGGCGGTGGCTGGATCTCGATTCGAAGGCGGCCCGTATCAGTGATCAGTTTTTGCGTCGGGAAGCGCTCGCAGGCGATCGAGCGCGCCTTTCGATCCTGCCGGCAAGCTCGATTGAGCAATCCAGGGCCTGCCTGTCGACCGGTCCCATCCAAACCAAATCGGACAAGGCTGATTGCCGCTTGCTCAATTCGATTGCCTCTCCTACGCCGATGCCTTCTGCTTTTCAGGTTGCTGAGCAGCGCGGAAGCCCGACCTGATTGCTTCAGAGGCCAAAGAGCTCTTGGTGCTCCCTGGGAGATCTTCTGCCGAACTGCGCGACACCATGACTCCCCCGTGATTGAAACCGGAACGTCAAAAGAAAAAGATTCTCGTCAGCCTGTTCGCGAACAGGTCCCCAGCCCATGCTGAAACTGTTCAAGCTGATGGCCCGAATCTCCAGCGTCTCTCCTTGCTCGATGCGGTGTTGATTCGCTCTTGGAACTTTTCCGAAGAACAGCGGGGAATACCCTGCCAGCGTCACGTCTGCAACGCCGCTCACGAAAGACCAGCAGCCTTGCCCTTGCGCGCAGAAAGTGAATCCGCCTGTCGCCGGCACCGAGAGTGTCGAATTCGAATCTGAGCGTTGATCCAGCCTGATCGGCGCTTTTGTCGTCAGCCCTGGGCTCACCAGGTTGATCGGTCAGCCTGGCCGGGAGGTTTCGTCGCCTCGGCCTGTTCACCTGGCCAAGCGGGCTAGCCAGCCGCCAGCCGCCACTCTTCTCCAACTCCCCTCCCTTCCATCACCTCACCCGAGCGGGGACCTGATCCATGGGTTTCCCATCCGTCTGACGAAGATCAAGCGCCATCCTCAAGCAGCCCGATCGAGGGACTATACAAGTCCTTTCCGGTCAGCAAACGTCGGCACGGTGTTGCAGGTGGGGTGATGGCATCGCCGGTCTACGGACTGCAAGCCATGGCCGGCGATTGCTCGAATTCGAAGATGGCACCGAGGGCATTGCCCTCAACCTGAGGACACAAACCGTCGGCGCGGTGCTGAATGGGCGAAGGCCTGGGAATCCAGGAAGGCAGCACCGGTGAAAGGCCTCAGGCCCGCATTGCTGAGTGCCTGTCGGTGAGGCCATGCTCGCCCGCGTTGATCAACACGCGCTGGTCTCCCCCTCGAATGGCAAGGCGAAATCGCCACCAGCGAAACCCGAGCTGTCGAATCGATGGCCCCCGGCATCATTCAGCGCAAGTCGTGCATGAAGCCGATGCAAGACGGGCCATCAACGGCGATCGACGCCCCGATGATCCGCGATCGGCCGTGGGCAGCGGGAGCTGATTTTCATCGCGGATCGCCAAGACCGGCAAGAACGCCAATCGCCATCGACACGATCCTCAACCAGAAAGGGCTCGAAGACCGTTGTCTGCGTCTACGTGGCGATCGTCAGAAATGCAGCCCTCGGTGGCCCAACGTGGTGGACGGTGCTGCGTGAGCGGCGGCCGCCCTCGAATTCCGCGTGGTGGTGGCGCCACGCCTCGGGAAACCTGCCGCCTCTTTCAATATCTGGCCCCCTAAACAACGGCGCGGCGATTGCTGAATCTTCATGTACAAGGGCAAGGCCCACCCTGGTGGTCTACGACGGAACTCAGCCAAGCAGGCCCAAGGCCTACCGCCAGAATGTCGCCTGCTGCGCGCCGCCCGCCTCCGGGCGTGAGGCTACCCCCGGCGATGGGTTTTCTACTGCCACAGCCGGCCTGCTCGAAAGAGCGCGCCAAGCTCTCCGATGCATGGGCAAGGGGCAGCATGACCGCCCTGCCGATCAATCGAAACCCAGGCCGGCGAACGTTCTGCCTACATCCCACCAACGTGATTCGAATCACCGATGGTCAGATTCCTCACCTCTGATCTTTTCAACTCAGGCCTACGGCCAGCCATCAAATGGTGGGCATCTCGGTGGAAGCCGGGTCGGCGGCGCTGCCCAGACCAAGGCGATCAAGAAATCGCTGGCACACTCAAACTGGAACCTTGGCTCAGTTTGATTGAACTGGCGGCCTTCTCCCAGTTCGCTCCGATCTCGACGCCAACCACGCAGAGCAACTGGGCCGTGGCAAGCGCCTGCCGCGAATTGCTCCAACAGCCGCAATTCAAGCCGCTGATCCCTGGCCACGAGCGTGGCTGTGGTCTAATGCGGTTCAAAGGGCTGATCGATGAGGTTCCCGTTGAACCTGTGCAGCCAGTTCGTGCGTGAGCTGCGGGAGTACCTCAAATCAAAATGGCCTCGGCGTTCAATCGCAACAGATTCAGACCGGATAAGCAGCATGAACGACGCGTCTGAGGCGTTGTTGAAGCGGCCTCTAAACGAAGTCAATCCACCCTTCTGGCCACCGCCTGAGGCATCTGAAACCATGGCGACCTCAAAAGCAATCGCGACCGGATCAGTTTCGCAAGAACACCCGCAAGATCACCGAGGCCATGCGGTCTGGTGGCGGCAGCCAAGTCAGGCGGGCAGGAACAGGTGCTGCGCTTCTCCGGCCTTTCGCCGATCGCTTTTGGCACGCATGTTGGAAAATCTCCAAGTCGCGGCTTCGCTTTCGAGGATGTCAGCAACACGCCGCTGCTGGAACAGGAGCGACGCCCTCCGCCACATCCCTGGTGTGGGTGAGTGCCGATCGAGGCCTCTGTGGCGGCTAATCAACGCAACATCATCAAGCGCACCGACAGCGGTTTCGCCGAGCTCAGATCAGGGCTTCACGTGGAAACGGTCATGATCGCCGCAAGGCCACCGGCCTATTTCAAGAACCGCTTCCTACCGATCCTCTCCACCTTCAACCTGCTTGGAGCAGGTGGCCAACCGCAGCAGAGGCCGGCAAGATTGGTGAAATGAGATTCTCGCCGAATTTTCTTGGGAAGCACCGACAGGAGTTGAGAATGATCTACACGAAATTCGTCAACACTGGTGAGCAAGTGCTCCGTCTCCAAGACCTGCTACCCTTCCCGATCCCCAGGGTGGTGGCGGCCCAGGATGACGAAATCTTCCGGCTCACACCCGCGAGGCCTGCTCACCGTGGAGCGGTGGCGCCTCGTCTGCCATGAGGTTCCGGCGCTTCAGAGCGAATTCCTGTTCGAGCAGAGCCCCGACCAGCTGCTCAATCGCTGCTTGCCCCTCTAATCTCGATAAAACAACTGCTTGCGTTCGTTGCAGGAGGCGGCCGCCAGTGGAACTGGCCAGCCGGATGACGGCCATGAACAACGCCAGCGACAACGCCAAGGAGCTTCGCGCAAGACGCTCACCTGGATTACAACAAGCCCGCCAGGCGGCATCCAACCCAGGAAATTTCTGAAGTGGTGGGTGGCTCGGCGATGGCTTGAGCTGGCGCTTTCCAGACGCTCCAGATCAGCCGCTGTTTCCGCTCGCCTCGGGCGGGTGGCCTGGGGCCCGACCCCGGCTGACAACGGCGGCATGATGCAGGACGTGCTCGCCTGCGCGGCAGCACCCTCAGCAACCCGGATCCAGGTTGTGCTGGACCGGCGATCTCAATGGTGTCTGGCAGCTGCAAACCGCTTACCTGGTTTTGCCTGTTGCGCGAAACAAGTTGAAGCTCAGGGCCTGGGGTCCTAAACCTCGAAGCCCTCGCTTCAAGCTCGAAGAGATTCGCCCTGGTTCAATCCACGCCAGCTGGCCGGTGTCAGCGAAGAGGGCATGGTGGTGGGCCGCCATCACCACCCAATGCCCACCCTCAGCCGCCGTCTTTTATCTCAACGGCGACGGCTCCCGGGCCGGGGCGGTTCGCTGCGCCTGTTCGCCCCACGCCAGCTGCACGAAGCCTCGTGCCGGGGCTGGGTGTCGGCCATGCTGGACGCGATCGCCGCCAACCATCCGCTCAATGCGCCTGGCTGGATGTGGCCCCGAGGCTGGACTGCTGGTTCTGTTCCCGGCCAGCACCGAACCATGCGTCACGCTCAACTCAAGATGGCGACGATGTGCGCCTTCTCGATCAGCTTCGACCTGGTTCTGAGCGCCCGTTGGGATCAGCGCAGCCACCTCCGCCTCCGCCTCCGCCTCCGAATACCTGGCCCCACCCGCCGACCAACTGAACCCCCGTCTCCCCGCCTGTCATGAGTGAGAGCTTCACGTTGTTGCGAGCCTGAGCGGCACCAATGCATACGTTTCAGCTGCCGCGCCGACCAGACCGTGCTGGGCGGCAAGCGGGAACTGGCCGTGTGCCCCCTGCCCAGCTCCTGTTGCATCGTGTCTGCACCACCTGCGCCGCAAGTTGAAGCGGAGGGCACGGAGTCGGAATCAGAGCGAGGACCTGGGGGGTAAAGGCCCGAGCTGCAGGCCGAGGGTTACGCCTCCTTGCGTCTCCTACCCCCGCAAGCGACCTCAAATTGCTGGCCGGCCAGGAAAGATGCTGTGGTAATGAGTTTGGCGTTCGGGCAGTTCCAGTGGATGGAGCGGCCCCCGCGGGGCCCAAGCCGTTCCGCTCCAGGAAGGATGAAGCCTGCAGCGGTTGATCTCTGGCTGGAGACGGCGCCAGGTCCCTTGCTGCCCCAGCTGCTCGCAAGCGTTGGGGGAAAAGGGGGAACCGCTGCGCTGGGCGATCACGGCCGCAGAAGCTTGCCGCTGATGGCCGAGCCCTGGTTTGGCGCAGGCTTGGCGGATCGAGGCGGTGCTGCCTGTGCCCCTGACGCCGTGTGCGCGCCTGCCAACCCTGCCTGTTGATCCCCGACGGGATCGGCTGCCAGATCGGCGGTTTTGCCGGCGACGGGCCTGCCGCAGCGCGGTTTGCTGGCCGCCGCCAGCGGCTGCCTGATCAACCCATCCAAATGTGATGAATGGGGCGCCCTCTACTGGAGCGATCCCGCTTCCACTAACGTGGCGGGCTGGGCGTCAAAAAAAGAAAAAAGGATCGCTTTGCCAGCGGCGCCTTGCCCTGGCCCCGGTGCGCCAGCAGCGTCTGGGCCTGCTCTTGGATGCGGCGATCGAGCCGGAGTTGCAACTGCGCCAATCTGCAAGGTAGGCCGAGGCCTGCCGGGTCCACCCTGGGCCTCTCGATCGGACCGGTGGTGACACCGAATCAGCCGTCGGGGTGAGCTGTCGTTCGAGGGCCCAAGCGGCGTGAGCTGGGGCCAGCTCGATGCCCCCGATACCTGCTGCGCTGCCGCCGAGCGGCTGCGCTTCGAAGGACCCACGCGATCGCGTGGTGACCCGCTCCCCGAAACCGCCGGCGCGACGCCCTGCAATGCCTACCCCAGGGCGATGGGGTGGATGGCCTGGCAGGGGCCGAGGCACTGATCAAAGCCACCTGCTGGCGCCACCTCGGCCTGCCCTGGTGCCCACGCTCCCCGGCCTTTTGCCCCTGCCGCTTGACCTGGCCTCGATGGCCGGCCGCGCCCGAGGAACTGGGCCACACCTTTCTGGCTGCGTGCCTGGTGGGGCTTGAAAGCGGGCGCCCGATCTGGTCGACGCTCTTTTCTGCAGCGAATGCGGCCGCCGCCGCGCCCGCTGCAGGCGGACTCTGCCTTCCACCCCAGCCAAGAATCGGGGCGGTGGGTGGCAAACCGGCGGGGCGCTGGCGGCCAGGCGTGGCTCAGCTGCGCCGAAGCGCGGCATCCCCCCTGATCGCGGTGGAAGGCAATCCCTGCCCTGCTGGCGATCACGGCCGAAGCCCTTGGCCTCAAGGCCTTGAAAGCACAGCGAGCTACGCGGAAGCCGCCGGCGTGCTGCTGCCCTGCGCGAGGGGATTGCCGTGGAGGCCTTAAAAGCGCCCTCTGACCCCCCCTGCGGAGGCCGCTCTAAGAGTTCAGCGCAGGCAGGCCATCGGGTGGGCGGGTGGGCAACCCCAGGGCCTTGCGACGCCGGGTGGCAGAAACCGCTCCGTCGAACGGGTTGAGCCCTGAGACGCATTCAGGGCCGCTCGTGACGGCTTCAAGCAGGCCGCGGCCGGCAATGCGACGATGTAGGGGGAGCGTGACACTCACCAGGGCTTCGGTGGAGGTGAACGGGAACAGCCCCGGGCCATGTTGCCGACGGCGTAAGTGCTGGACGCCGTGAATCGTGACGAACCGATCGGGTGTGAAAGTGGTTTCGCGCTGGTGGCGATGCAGCCCCCCCTGATCGATTCGCCACAATTTCAACGATCACCGATACGGGTTTCAATCCGCGCACCAGGTTCCTCATCCACAGGTTGGCGCCCGGCCTCGGGGTGAGCACGGCCCCCGAATCAGAGATCGGCCCGTTGGCACCAGCCTCTCGATCAAGGTACGGCTGCTCACCAGGCCGATCATCCGGCCACGCGATCCGCCTCCAAGTCCGCAGGCGCGGGCCGAATGGTTCCAGCAGCCAAGCACCTCAGCGTCCCATGGGCCTGCCGCCAGCCCGGCCGCATCCAGCCACCGGCCACCGCCGAGCACCAACCACCCGGGCGGGAACGCACAGCCCGGTGCAGCCACCGATCAGCACGCCCACGACCGCCATGGGGGCTTCCTCAGCAGAATGGGCCCCCACTGGGCCGCCAGGCCGACCGGCGATCTCACTCATCGGCGCCAGCAGGGGAAGGGTTGCCGTTTTGTCGACTGGGACGCGTTTCGTAGGCCCACCCCTGTGGTTGGCCGGCGTCCGAGCAGGGCCCTGCCCACGTCGGGAATAAGGCGCCAGGTGCAGATAGGTGAACAGGACCAGATCGCGGCGCAGGAAGCCGAACTCCTGCCGCTGCGGTTCCTTGCTTGACCAACGAGGTGGGCAGCCAAGGCCCTCTTCACAGCTCACCAGGCGGGCGCCCCAACGGCGGCAATGCTCTCGTCGCTGATCCCGGCGCCGGTTGCTCGGCTTCCAGTCTGAACACGCACTTCCAGACGCGTTGGAGCCAGCTCACTCACCCATCGTTTGGAGTGAGGTGCCACCCGCTGCTCATCCCGCTTTGAAAATCTCGGTGGGAATCGCCGATGCTTCGCGATCGCGCCGCCCGGGTCATTGGCTGTCATGCAACTCAGACCAGCTGACTCCAATTGGCGGGCATCAGGCCCAATTGCAGGATTTGGGCGTGGAAAATCTCCCGTTTGCCGAAGGCAAAGCGCGCCGCTGCGCGTTTGCGGAAGACGCCTCAGGGTGCCTGGCCGCAATCGGCATGCGCCAGCCACTTGCCGAAGGCCCCTGTTCGCTGACTTGAGCAGGGGGCCGCCTGCGGCGCTTGAATTCGGCCCGCCGCAACAGCCCGGTGCAACCCGATGGCGAGGAGCTCCACGCCACTGGCATCAATTGCTCAGGGCTGCCGCAGTCCCTGGATCAGCTTTGAGCAGCGGATCGAGTTCGTCGTAGTCCTGGAAGGGAGTTCGTATCGCGCTTGGTCAGGGCGCAAATTCCGCGCTGGGCGGTTTTGTCCGCGAATGGCCGTGCCGATCAATTCAACCGTTTAACGGCAGGGCAAAGCTGGAAGCGGCAGGGGACGGCGCTGGCGAATCCCGCCAGGCACAGAGGCGAAACAGGGTGGTTTTGTAGAGATCGCCGATCACGGCCAGGCCCACCGTTTCAATGTCGCCGTAGAGGGTGCAGTACCCCACGCCAGCTCCGACCTTGTTGCGGTGGCGAGCAGCAGCTGGGCCTTGCTGTTTGGCCAACCGCCATCAGCAGGGTGCCACGCGGATCCGCGATTGCAGGTTTAGCGGTCAGGCCACCGGTGCGCCCTGCAAGGTGGCCGCTCAGGGCTTC
>Ga0163217_1014176_pt1 | contig 14984 bp, 16 predicted proteins | sample SynspAceP_FD_185933 | JGI IMG/M metagenome (GOLD analysis project Ga0163217, IMG submission 185933) | Saline lake microbial communities from Ace Lake in Antarctica - Synechococcus sp. Ace-P (PacBio error correction) | ecosystem: Environmental > Aquatic > Non-marine Saline and Alkaline > Saline ...
GCCGTCCACCCAAAAAAGGAAAAGAAAGGGAGAAGTTTCCCCCGAACAGGGCGAGCGCAAGCAATATCCCAATAAAGGCGGATATAGCCTTGCCGATCATGGTTACACCCGTTTCGCCATGGCCCCGAAGTTTAAAATCATTGGCCGAATGAGCCCCCCGTACAAACCAAAATTTGGTGGGGTGAAAACCCGATGGCGATCAAAGGGCCATAGTGCTGCAACGGTCAGACCGTTAAGCACTGTTGGGAAATAAAGTTATGAGAGTGACTCCTGGCAAATTGTCACGACACCTGGAAATGTACCAGGATAAGCAAGCTTGGTCAGAAACAGACCGGGCATCCAAAAAATCATGCCCTCCGGAGTGGCTCCGAGGGCCTGGAACTGGGTGTACTCGTCAGTGCGGTTTGGTTGCGTCAGCGTGCCCTTGTAGCAACAAAGTGAAGTCTTTGCAGATCGCCTTTCTCATCGAAAGCCTCAAACAACACTGTTGGGGGTCGAACTCGTTAAGCTGGCGCAGGGCTTCAGCCTACCTTGGCCGTAATCGTATCGCACCAGCTGATGCCATCAGCAATGATCTGTACCGCGCGTAAAGCGGGAACCAGCGAAGACCCTGAAGGATCTTCGTTTCTGCTTTGAAGGCTCAACCAGATTCGCGTTGGCGTGGATCTTCGTCAAATGCTTTTGGCAAGAGTAAACCCCAGCATGCCTTCAGAGCTTCACCGCAATGCAGAAATGTCCCTATGTCCCCACAGCCTTCAGGACCCATGAAGTCGACTTCAGACCTCTTCGCGGACTGACCCAAAACAGCCCAGCTCGGGTGGTAGCCACGTAAAGGTAAACAAAGTCGACACCTTCCTACGCAAGCCTTGCGATCAGGCAAGATCCCTTGTCGCCAGCGGTGAGCCTTCAAATACCGGCACGTCAAGCCCGCTTCCTTCAAGCACATCCGTAACCGCAGTTGCGATGGCCTTCGCCTACTGCTTGCTTGTCATGAAACAGCGACTTTCTTCGTTGAACCTCTCATCAATAATATTGCCGGCAGTCGGCCCTGCAGGCGTCCAGGCCGATGTACGCAACCAGTTCATAACCACCGGTGGTGATTCGGGCTGGTGGAGGCTGCATCACCATCAGGCCCTGACCTTCATCCTCATAGATGTCGGATGCCCGCTGCGTCATCTTGAGCAAAGGGACCACAACAAACTGAATTCCTGTTTGACGATGCGTTGGCATACCGCCATCGGCTGTGCCTTGGGATCACAAGCATCATCAGTATACTACGTTCCTTCGAGCTGGGCTTGCCGTTAACGCCGCCGGCCTTGTTGATCTGCTCGTATGCCATTGTTTCCGCCGGATTGTAACTGCCTGATGTCGCCAGATGGCTACTGAGCCAACCGTTCTACCCGCCGCAGGCGCATCTTGACTTCGTATCTTCCGCCACCGGAAGCGCTTCCGCACCGGCCAGCTGCGCTACGCGCGATCACACCACTGCGCCACAGGGCTTTTTTATGGACCATTTCATTTCTATATCTCGCTGTTGTTGTCCGACATCAATAGAGGCTCGGGTAGTTGGTTGGAATAACCACGCCCATTCCCGGTAACTGTACCGCAGCAGTCTACAATGCGGTGGATGCAGAATCACGTCTTGCAAATGTCAGTCAATGCCTTCAACTGCAAAATATTCTGTCTGAAAAGACGAACATACATCACTTCAGATAGGTGTATTCCGTTTTGTCCTGCGTTCTTAAGCTTTGATTGGTTTTGTACTGGCCACCACGGCGTGTAACAGCCAACGCAGCAAATTGATATTATCTGAGCAGGGTTTAATGGCTGAAAGCAAACCGAACACTACGCCGCATTCTGGCGCCACCTGCACCGATTGAGTGGAAAGCCGCTGGAGCCGCATTTTGCGCTGGGCCAGCCGAAGCGTGCGCAGAGCTGGATCGGTGACCCGTAGCCGAAGCCTTTACCCGGGAAGATAGTGCTGCAGTCAAGGCTGGATGGAAGGCGGGGTTGGTCGCAGCTTGACGCCGGGATGCCTCAACGGCCGACTGGCCAGAAACAGCGATCCGGATAACCTGTGGCCGTGTGATTCGCCTGGTGCCTTGGTGCAGGAGCGGGCGTCGCGCATCTCGAGAGGTTTATTGTTAACCAGCGCGCACGGCCCTTGCGACGGCCGCTTAATGTCAAAATGGATTCCCGCGTCCGCGGAAGACGGGTAGGCAAAGAACGACGGGTAAGCCAGGGTCGTCATCCCTCGCGACTGCGGGGATCCATTGTCGGTTTTTTGCGCACAGTACGCGATACGAACACTAGCCCAACCGCGCCCGCCCCAGGCACTCAGCCGTCCACAATCAGCACCATGACAATCACGGCCATGACCATCAACGCTCAGCCTGGGCTGCCTGAAACAGGCTGATGTGGACATACAGCATCTGCCAAACTCGCCACGCCAACAAAGCCGAGCACCGCGGCCATGTCGAAATAGTGTTGTTTTCACTCAACGGTAGAAGCTGTAAAAGAACAGCCCACTGCGGAACAACAGCGGCAGGGTGCCGTAGAAGAAACGTCGGCATCGCGCCACTACCCTGGTCACCGGCAGTGCTGGGGGCTGGTCGGGGCGTTTTCCAGCGCTTCGGCAAACACGCCGCCGAGCACGGCCGTGGTGTGCAGCGCTATCGCCCAGCGTACGGCAAAGGGGCCGAGACCGGCTGCCAGTACCATCAGCGCTGCCCAGAAACCAGTTCGCACCGAGCGCAGCGCATTGAGCATGCAATCGCGCACAGGCTTTGCAAAATACGGCCCAAGCGCCCGGCGGCAGCAAGCTGAGGGCGGCACCGCAAAATAGCGGCCCAGCACGGGCCTATCGCGTGGAGATTCGCCAGGGTTTCCCATCGCGCCCCACGCGACTGCCGTAACCAGTTGGGCGAATGTCCGGTGGGAAAAAACGAGGCTCGCGTAACGGCCATCTGGCTGGGCTGTCGCCGCGGCAGCAATGCCGCCAAGATCCATACCCAGATAAGGTAAGGGACGATCAGCGGTGCGCCCGCTAATCAGGCTTCAGCGAGCAGCGCTTCATAACGCCGAATCAATGCCAGCCTCCGGTCGCAATCAGACTGCTCATTGATCGGCCGCCCACAGCCAGCACCAGAAAGTCCAGCAGGAAATGCTTACCACTTCATTTCACCGCCAGCAAACTATGCGATCGACAGGTGAAAATCATCTGCCCAGCCGCCTGCGCCGACAAGCCATAATCACGACGCGCGCACCGCGCAAATCCCAGGCGGTACAACGTATAGGAGGTCACTCCTGCGCGCCGCCGCAATACCGTAGAAGAACGCGCAAGCCGTGAGCTGCCGCCTGCATCAGTCCCGAGCCGCGTTGGTCGACGGATCGTAAATTCCGCAATAGACCTTGCGACATTGCCGCTTTAGGTGTCGCGCGACGCCAATACCGGCCGGTTGGACGCAAGCCCACAGCGCGAACAAACAACAGTCGCCCAAACGATTCCGGAATATCTGCGCAAGTCAGAATCAGTAACAAACGCAATCCGGGTAGCGCGATGCCTGGCGGAGCTGCCTGGGTCTACCGCCGCAGCAAGCGCCGAAACGGATAGCGCGCGCTGGACAACAGCTCAGTGAAAACCGCCAGCACCAGCGCAAGCGCTCAGCCCCTTGCGTAGCCCATGGCGAGCGGCTCCAGCGGGCCCTTGCCCAACAATGCGAGGAAGGCCGGGCGACACATCCGGTGGCCAGAAGCGGCCAAAAACGGCCGAAGCGTCGAGATTACGGGGTCGACAGCGTCGCGTTGAAAATTCGTTCAGTCCGAGCCCAGGCCCGAGCAAAACCAGACCAATAGCTGAAGAAGCTGCGCGGGGCAAACCCGGCCCGGTCGCGTGGTCCGCGCGCGTAGTGAGGTTACAGCATCCGCTGGTGCCGCTGGCCGGCTGCAGGATTGGCTGTAGCTGTCCAAGTAGTGCCTTCACAAACCTTCATTGCTGTACAGGCCACGCAAGATTCAGAGGTTACCTGCGCAGCGTCGCGGTCGAACAGCACTAACGGTCGCACCGCAAAGCCGATAATCCGAGGACTGCCGCAATGCCAGGTCTATAGCTCGCTGCAAGCTAGCAACCAAGGTTTTCTGACTCCTGGCCAGCCGGTTGAGCAGCGCCAGGTGTGGTCAGCCAAGAGTGGGGTCCAGTTGGCTGATACGGCTCAATCGGCCAGCACAAAGTCGGCGCCCTGATAGAGCACGCCGGGCAATGCACGACACGATTCTTTTGCAATGGCCGCCGATTAGCGATCACAACGGCAAACGCTTTCGGCCCATCCAGTGCTCCAGTGCTCGCCGCCCGCCCCTGGAATATTCCAGCGAGAGCACAAGCGAAAGTAAAGGCGGGCCAGAGACCATTGCCAAAGCCTGCCCGCCAGTACTCGCTGTGATAGACGCGTTGGCGCGCGGAAGGGCGGGCTTTTGATGGAATCAGCCCTATACCGGGTGCGCCTAGGCGTCGCAAGTGCGCCACCTGATATATGTGCGGGTTTTTTCCCCGGGGCCGGGTTCCCCAAAAAAAAAGAAAGCAAACTGCAAACGCGGCGCTTCTGGCCAAGTAGGCCAGTCGACCAGCAGGCGTAGCAGCCGTGGTTTGCCCGCTCCGGAAGAGCCGAATAATCCACCCGCTCACCTGGTTGAAATCGCGCAGGTCCGAGCGGGTTCAGAGCGGTAAAGCCACCGGGTGTGAGTCAGCTGCCCGTCGAACGTCGAATGCCATTGTTGAGTTACAGCAGCCGGCGGCTCGTGCGGCCTCTTTCGATCCCTTCATAATTTTCTGGCATTGGTCTCGACAATAGCGGCTGGCGCGTTGCAGGTCCAAATGGCTTGTTGCTCGGGGTTTTCCCGGATCGAGCTGTGAGGAAGGCCTCTTTGATGCGCTCGTTACCAGGCTCTGGTTCCATGTCACCGCGTACGGTCCGTTTGTTAGTTCGAAGTAAAGGTTTGGCGTATGGTGTGATACGCGCACGCTTGTCAGTATCGACCTTGCCAATCCTCAACCAGCTTTTCCCAAACCGAGGCATTCAGTACGGGCGGCATCCACGGCGGCCAAGAACCTCAATCCAGGGCAACAGTGCGTCATTGCGCCCGGAATAACCTACGCGCCGCAAGGTAATTGCCACCACGTCCCAGCCCGTCCCTGCTGCATTAAAATATCGGGGCATCAAGGTGCCGGAAAGTCGAAGACACCGAACGAAGGCGAAGCTCTGCCTTCAGAGTCCGTGTTCGTGTGAATTCGGGTCGGCAGTAAAAAGGTGCTGGTAAATACCGCATCCTGCTTCGCGCGAACCAAAAAAAAAAAAAAAAAAAGGGGGGGGGAATGGCCATCACCGGTACGAATGCGCGGCCGTACAAAGGACAAGGACCGCCCAGCCAGGCCAGATCAGCGCTTGCGGCACCCAGGTGCCTCATACGACCTCCGGCGTAATCTAAACCGGTTGAAAGCTGACTTCATATCCAGTTCTTTTTCCAGGTAGCGCACCCAGCGGTTCGAATTTGGCGCATCAGTTCGGTGGGCTTCGTCGGAATAGCGGAAACGCGCAGCACATCCTGTCGAGCAGGGCAGGGGCGGAGAATAAGGCAGTAGCAACAGACAGCACAAGCAGCCATGAACCGGCCAGCGGACGTTGAATCATCGAATGTGGTTTCTCTCTCCGGTTCAATAAGCGGAAGACTCCCGACCGGTTGTCCGAATCCGGTCAGGGGCAAGGCGCCCGCATAGTAGCTACATGATGAGGGAGGAAGCGTAGCGCGCTTTGGGCAGCGCGCGCGCGTACGCTTCCAGTTGGTAATGGGGCGAGGTTGTTACTGCGCAACTGGAAGTCAGCGCGCCGGGCCGCAGCGGGAGGATCTCGGGCTGGCCAGGCGCTGCACTGTCTGCTGATTCAAAGCCAGCCACCGGGCGAATGCGAGCCGGTCCACAACCAAAACCCGTAGCTAACGCCCAGGGCTGAAACCCGCGTATTCAATGCCAAGAATGCAGGTGCGCATTTGCGCCTCCCCGGGCATGCCCAGTACCACGCTGCAGAGCCAGGGACTTCTATGACAAGCGTACTAACATTGTTCGCGCCCAGCCTCAATATCCGGAAAGCGCGAACCCGTACCAGTTCGCCATCGAAAGCCGGTCAAGCGCTGCATCCACCTCGGCGGTCCTTTGCGTGCCCTAACTCCCGCGCGCACTGTTCGGGAGGTGGCGCAGTGGGCGGCTTTACGGTATTGGTAAGTTGGTCGCGCCAGTCCGAGAGTCATCAAGGCAGCGATACAGCGACAGGCAATCCAGCGCAATTATTTTACTCCAAATTGGATCGCGTTACTCTGCAGAACGCGCTGAATACCAGACCGATAAATCAGTACCCAATATACTCCGTCGCTGGCCCTGGGTCACGCATCGGCGCCTGATATGCAGCCTGGTAACCTGGCGTGAGTGATCATAACTCAAGCTGCCCTCCATCATATCGCTTCGTTCTGTTAAAGAAAACTTCGGGAAACTTTCGCTTCATCGCCCCTGCCAGTAGTCCCGTGGTAATTTCGCTGACACCGGCGTTGAGGCGTAAGCGGTCAGTGACAATAATTTCGGTAATCCAGCCGTTGCTATCTGCGCTTTGTGTCAGCGAGCCGCTGAGATAGTTCGGTAACTGGTTGACGGCTGTCAATCAGCGGGCTGTCTTGATGTGCCGCCGCGCATTTCGTCCAAGCCATTGCTGATCGAGCTTCATGATGTCCCTGGAAACCGTCAGGTTCTGTGTGCCGGCGGTTCTGTGCCTGGACGCAGCATAATGTCCGGGCGAGCAGGCCATGCGTGAACAACTGCTGTCTGCGCCGTGAAGCGTGCTCGCCGCTCCTGCCGGTAAGACCGGCTTCTTTCCTTCAGCAAGGCGTAATTTGCTTGTTGAATTGCGCAATAAAGTCGTTCGGTATCCCAGATAGCGGTTTTTCGAATAATAAACGCCCAGGGTCGAGACTGGCTGAAACCGCTCATATTGCCGGCCCGCAGGGCCAGAGGTAGTTTGGTCAGGGATGCGGCAGGCTTTTGGTCAGCGAGGCAAGGGTATCAATCCGCCTAGCTTCCAAACAGCTGCAGCAACTGTTTCCGTGCTGCGAACCTTGCTGTCCACCAGCCTCGTAATCCGCGTCCCCAGCACAAGCCATGGCCAATTGTTGTGCTGCACGAACGGCGCCTATCGTGGGCGCGGCACTCCGTGGGCGGCTCTCCGCGGCGGCACCTCGCTGCGCCTCTTGGCTTATCGCGCCCTGGCCCTCGATAGCGGGATTCCTTCTTGAGAGCACCGGCGCAACGGATCCTGAATTGCTGTACCAATATACCACTTTTCCAACGCCAGTGGGGCAGAGAGCACAGCGAAGCGGATTCAAGCGCGTCGCGTGCTGGTGCGGAGAAAAAGGCCGTCAAGCCTTGCCCTGGCTTACCTCGTAATAGCTCCGCTCCCACGGCATCAACGCGGAATACTGTATGGCTCGGCGCAGGGTCTTGAATATGCATCAATGCCTGCACCGAGTCCGCCCAAGCTCTTCGCCTTCGCGCACCTGGTAGGTGTGGGAAAATTCTGTGGTGAGTAATCAGCGTAATCCCTGCGCTGGCTGGCGTGCCGCTAAAGGCATGGCAGCCAGCCAGATGCCAGTCAATTGCGCAAGTACCCTTTGCCGTTCCTCCCATCGTCGTCCCCTCTCCTATAGCCTGATGAGTTCTATATCAGGTATAGCATCCCGCAGATCTGGCAGATAAAACCTATAAAGACTGATCACTGCCAAATTGAATAGATCTGTTCGTGCCGCTACCAGCCAGGCATGCTTACCGCCACATTTACAGGAACCAGCTTTCATTGCATTCGTGTTGCGGAGCTGGCTGGTATTCGGGTCATGCCCCGGCAAGGCCGGCCCCTCAGGGAAACACTAATCAGAAATCTTCAATGGCAAGGTCGCCGTTATCCGAGGCGGCGGTAGTGGGTTTGGGTCGTGAGCGGCGCCTGCGCCTGTGCGCACGTGGTATGAACGCTGGTGCTGGGCGATGTAGACTGAAGCCCGGCATGCAGGAGACCCTGAATCAGTCAAGGCGTCTGGATGCGCAGTATTGAATCTGCCACCTTATGCGCCCTGGACGTGTCCAAGCTGGAACAGTTCAGCCTTTTGCCGACCTTGGCCCAAGAGCCGCCTTTGGCGTGCGCACCTCCTGTTCAAGCAATGCCGGCGTCATGTCGGCGTGCCCGGGTGGATTGATACCTGCAAGCGGAACTGGAATGGGGGTTGTGGTGTGAACATGTACGGTGGGCCTGGGGCCTTGAAGGCGTTTGTACCCATCTGATCGAGCAGGGCGAAGGGCACGTGGTTACGTGGCCTGGCGGCGGCGTGGGTCAATGGCCGAGCAATTGCGATAGTCAACGCCACCAGCATTGCAGTCGTGGCCATACTCTGAAACCTGGCGCTGATCTGCGCGAGTGCGGGCGCGAAGGTAGCGTTACCTGTGCTTTTTGCCGTGCGTGTTTTCCCTACTGGCATTCACGAGTCGGCACGCCAGATGTCAATCGCCTCAGCGGATATGGCCGATACTCCTAGCACCAGCCGCTGCTGGACAAAGAGCGTTCCGCGGTCCTTGAGAAAGCCGCCGTTTGAAAAGGGTCGCACTCAAAGCTGAGGACGTCGCCGAAATGACGCTCAAGGCGTTTCGAAAACGACCAGTTTTCTACGTCTTCCCGGCACCGCAAGATCAAGCAGTTGATTGCGATGCGCGCCGCTGCAGCGGATAGCCGGAGACCACGGTGTTCGATTTCTGATGAATCCGTAATGTTGCTGTTTCGGTGTCGAATAGAAATTTGGGAGTAATGTTAGGGGCTCTTTCAAGCCCCTTCGCGGTCAGGCCGAACCGCTCCTACCATTCGTGTGAAGTATCTGTTTTTTCAGCCTGCGAGAGCGGGCTTGGGGAGCGACGCTGGGTGGGACGGTCGCCTGTACCGCGAAACAGATCCCAGAGCCTCCAGCAAAGCTCTCAAGCAATCACCTTCACTTCAAACCCACCACCATCGGCAATCTCCTTGCCGACTTCTCGCGCTACCCTCAATTCCAGCACAAACCCCTCGACGCCTGTTTACTTCCCTGCCACGCCGCGTGTTCTCCAGCTCCAAGAAAGTGCCCGGTAGCCGAAATTTGACGAATTCCCGACGCCGTGCCCATGCCAGCAAAAATAATCGCGCATCATCAGGAGTGGTTATAAACGTCCCACAGCTTCACCGTTGATAAACAAGCAGCGCGCCCTGATCATTCTCTACACTAACCCATAAAGCGATCATCAGTCCCCAGCCCGCAATCCTGCGCGAATAATGAAAGCGCATCTGCGCATATTCGAGAGACTCTTCCAGGGAGGCTCACATGCCGAAAAGTTGCAGCGCTTGAACAGCGGGCGCAAGATACTCTTCCTACGTGTCATTGAAGCAGGTGTTTCCCCGATCGCCGGCGGTCGATTGGCCCGCAAGAGACGTGGCGGCGCGCGCAGATAATCCTGATCGCCGGTTCAGCACCGGCGAAGAACGAGTTGATGATCGCCTTTATGGTATCCTCTGCCGGCCGGCCCTGCGCCAACCGCCAGCAGCGCAAGCGTACACTGCCCCAGGAATAATCCCAACAGATGATCCGCGTGGAAATGCTCGATTCAGCTCCAGCAGAATCCAGCGCTTCGCTTCCCTTGCCGATCATTCGCAATATGCGGATTGTGCTGGCGCGACTGACCCCTGGTAGCTGTCATACAACCAACACAATTAAATGGGTGTGAAGGTATTTGAGGCTGCGATTGAATGACACGCTGGTCGCCAGCAGCCGTTAACCCAGGATGATTGGTCGCGGTAATGTGTGCGGGTTTGGGAAAACAGGTGTGCACCTTCAATCGCGGTGGCAACGCGTATCAGGGGCTTTTTCTGCGTACATGGGGCACCTCTTGGGAATTGGTCCAGGCTGGCAAAAACACGCCACTGAAATTTCGCCACCAAGCTAACGCCTTAAGATGACAAGGGCGTTGCATATCCCAGCTCGTCCGGTCAGTTTTCATACTTATCGTTCATACAAGCCAGAATTTACGCGCGGCCTGCCAGCAGTGTCGCGCTCCATCTCGATACACCGGTGTAAAACTCCGCGAGCGCCGGCGTCGAAGATGATACTCGGCCTTTTCCAGTAGCTAAGATTATCAGCGCCCCGGTCTCCAGCTCGGCCCCGCTTGCGGTCCCCGGTCTTTCCGGTAGACAAGGATCGCGGCCCCTCCTCTAGGTTATCTAAGGTAAGTAACTTGGTGATAAAAGGAGGTCGTTATGGCGACGGTCGATCAAAATTGAACACGATGAGCTGAAAGCGCGCAATTCGCAGTCCTCTGGCAAGAGCACGGCACGCTCGGCTCACTGGAATAAATGCGCGAAGCGCTTACTCACACATATGTAGTGAAGGAAGAGGCCCGAGAGAGCTTCAGCAGCAGCTTTAGCCTCAATGGTCTGCCTATCAGGAACGGGTGAGCATCTGATGGCGAAGAGGTGCGCAACTGGGCTAAAGGCAATGGGGCACCGAGCGGAAACGAGGCTTTAACGAAGTGGCCACGGTGATCATCACCGCAGGTGCAGGTCCAAGGGCTTGAATGTTGCCGTGTCAGTTCGCCCACGGCAAAAAAGCCCCCAGGAGCCAAGCGCGCGGCGCAGGTTAATTGAACAACAACTCGCTAGGGTAGAGGCTAATCCAGAAATAGGCCGTCCTTTCTGCTGCGCCCGAACTGCGTTGAAGCTGATATAAGAGTGTTGGGGATCTGGCTACGTGGCACTTACCGTTTACAAATGCAGCTGACTGCTTGCGGTTTACTGCTGGCTTTCCGACACCTAGCGCGAAGCGGGCTATGAAGCCCAGGGCGCGTTCAGACCCCTTTTCGCAGCCAGCGGCCGCCCTACGCAAGCACGTCCGCCACCATTGGCTCCCGTGGCTCAAGTTTATTGCCAAACCTCCTGTCGATACAGACAACATCGGCATGGCATCTGTTGGCGTCACGAACTGCGCCCAGGTGCTTGAAAGGGCTTTTTGTTTGGCTAAGTGTATGTGTCAACGTAAACAAAAAACTTTTTTGAATAATAACCTAAAGCTCTTGGGCCAGTAAACGCCGCTACAGAACCTGAACCGTCGAACTTCACTGGTGCCTGGGCAATGCGGCCCGCGAGTCGCAAGCTAGGCAAACATAATCAGGTCTCGAGGTCATACATCAATGCTCTTACAGTAAACACGAACGTAAGCTTCTCTGAACGCCAGCGAACTGGTGGTTCTTCCAGCGCTCTGCAAACTTCCCTTGAGTCGCTCCTGCTTTACGGTTCGCGAAATCACCAGCGGCAAAAGACGACGCGGCTGTCCTGCAGATCTCCAACCGTCTGACCAGCCAGTAATCAATGGTTTGGGCGTGGCTGTCCAAAAACGTCTACGATGGCATCTCAGAGCTTCCAACGGCTAGGCGCTCTGCAGAGTCGACCACGTTATGCAGCGGATGCGTGACCTGGCCCTCAGGCCTTCCCAACGTTCCAAACTCCGCTGAAAAAGAGCGAAAAGCGTTGAAACCAAGAATTTGCCTCCCTCTCGGGCGAGCAAGCTCGATTGCTGAAACTAGCAACTTTCGGCGTAAGAACGTCCTGAATGGTGATCTTAAGGCTGAGAGTTTCCAAGTAGTGTCCCAGCGCTCGCGAGACTCTTTCTTTTAGCCTATAAGGTGATATGAGCGCCAAGGGCCTTATTGTACCTCCAGTCCTTGCTTCCCGCAAAGGAATCAACGCGTCCTTCTTAGACGACACCGGCAATCGTGAGGCACTCCTTGCGTTCAAAGCTAACGGTCCAGTACAGCGGACTTCCGTTCCGGCTAAATGGTACTAACGTAAGTTTTGAAGCTGGCGGATCCTCGAGAAAAATCTGATAAAATCAAGCTGCCAGCACCGGCGTTAACTGTGCAACGGTAGTTTGCTACGGAAGCTGTGGCAGAAGTTTCTCTGAAACTTCCCCAGGTGCGGGTGATTGGTACGCCTGCGTCCCCGCAAGGTTGTCAGAATCGACTAAACTTCTATCTGATGATTTTACCGTAGAGGATTTGGCATGTCCGCAGGAATGGCCTAGCGTTGCTTTGGCGTTAATGTAGGGAGTTGCTGGCCAACCCGGCTTCACCGTTGAGGCGGTAGTAAGTAATTCAAACCAATGATAGTTCGATATTTCTTACGCCGAAAGCGCTTCGATTGCAATCCATGCCCTTGCCGGTGCTATTCCAGAGCGTTCGACATGCAACCCGCGCTGAACCCTAGGTGCCGTTCAAAACCGTTTTGAATCCACCATCAGCTAACTCTGCAGAAACAATTCGAAAAACGTATCGCTGCCCGCGGCCGATTCCCAGGACACCGATTTCGCCGCTGAACCTGGCAATCTTGACCAAAAATCCAGATCCTGCCAGCAGCCTGGTACTTTCGATCCTGGCGCAGCCCCAACAGTTGCCGCCAGGCGGTCCTGAGCCTTCTTGGGCTAAAGGGTAGATAGGGGTTAGACTGCGGGGACTGAGAGACTGTCCTCCGCTTTATCCTTTGTGAAGGAGGCACCGAATGGATATGGCATTCTCAAAGCCGTTTGATCTAAAGCCGTACTGCGCTTTCAGTGTTAGTCGGTGAAGGCCTCGCCGGACGTCTGGCGGGTGGGCAAAACTGATATTGCAAGCGATAACATGCGGCCATCAGCCGGTGGTAAACACAAACCCGGGAGGCTTAGCGCAACCGGCCGAAATCGGCTCAGCTGGGATTTTGTCAGGGCGGCGGTGCGGATATTCAAGGATTTTGTCCAGTCGGTACGCGCCGGGAACATCACTTTTCATTGGATGAATACCAGTGGCCGGTGGTAGTAAACGTGACCGAAGCGAGCAGTGGCGATGTATTGTCAGATTCCCTTCGAAGAAGCGCTGCGATTGTCCGAGAAATCTTTCGGAATCCGCCCTGCTGTTTGAGCAGGAGTGCCTGAGCTCTGCCCGAGCCGGTTTGACTGGCACATAACTTCCTGCTCTACACCCGGGACATTCTTTTCGGTACGTCCAGACCGTCAAATTTTCGGTCCGCAAGGGGCACAGCTAAGGCTATTCAGGTTTAGTAACGGTAAATTGGCTCGGGGCTTTGATACATTGGGCATCGTTAAGGCGCTTGGTGGTGCAGAGAGCCCGCACCCAAAAAGTGCTCAGCTCAAAACCGCCTTTGAGGCGGCGACCACCGCCAAAGTCTCCGGGCTTGGCCGAGTTCCCGCAGGCACTCATCCCGAATTTTCCAGACCGGCCACTTCAGTATCTGCACAGCCCCGCGCTCTTCGAAAAACGCAGCGCTGTATCTGCAAGCCGAATGTTTCAAAGTGTATAGACGCGATTCAAGGCAGCTGCTGGCATTTCAAATGTCCATGTGGTCAATCCTGCCCAGTCCAGCAAGCGCGCTAAGCCGTTGTGACAGATCCTCCGCTTTCGGTGGGTACCGGCCAGGCCTGACGATCGATGTGGGCGATACCGCCATCAGCTTAATTTGATAATCACTGAAAGGCAAAGACAGCCTGAGTGCCATACGCGAACCGCCCAACTGCGGGCGGGCAAGGGATTCTGGCCTGTCAGCCAGCATAGTGACGACCTCCAACGGCGGCGTGGCTCGCGCCTGGTCCTCAAGTTCCACCAAGTCCAGGGACTGTAACGATATCAATGTCAGCGTGACTAGCGCTGCGGTGATACCGCGATCTTGTCTATCTGGCGTTCTAGCCCCGCACGCCGGACGCGAACTTACCCCAACGCCAATCGATCCCGATAACCCTATGGCTGCGCGCACCATCAGCTATGGCCGTGACGCACAGGTTGCGAGTTGATGCATTCGCATCAAGCAGTGCAGCATACGATTGACGCGGCCAATCGAGGGTGTCCAGCATTACACTCAATCACTCTAATATCCGCTGAAGGATATCGCCAGCGCCAATATGTTCAGCCTGCGGGGCAGAAGATCGTGCCGGGGTGAAAAACGCAGCTGAAAGAAATGTGTTTTGACGCCACTAACAAGATGATGGACACCGTCCGTTCTCTCACCAGGTCACCCCTGTTGGGCGATGATGGGTCAGCCGTTGGCGCTTCGCTGGGTGGGGATGCGTCGTTCGCCTCTTTATGTCCGCATACAGGTGAGTTAGGGGAAATGCTTCAAGGCTAGTTGATGGCATTCGTATCTGGCCGATCTGGGTATTTTCTATACAAGCAACGCGACGGCAAGCTGTCTATCGATGAATGCCCGACTTGATACGGTACTGGCTGATACTTTGACCAAGCTCAAATCGGTTTCTGACCGGTGATACTGGATCTGGCACGAAGCCTGGAAAGCAAGGTAGATCCTTAAGCCTCAGACCGGGAATCCTGGAAACCAGGACCAAGGCGCTGCCAGAAACACACTGTCCAGTGTGATGACCAGCGCGTGCAATCAGGGGGGACTGACAACGGCGCATCGAAAGCTGGAAGTCGCGCTGTTCTTCAACAGTTTCAATCCATGGAAATATGCTTGGTAGGCCAGTTGTCTGGCACCGCCCAATACCTGTCCTGGCCATTGAAAATCTCCCCAGTGTAGTAAGGCAGGAATCGCCAAGATAAATGAAAAACCCCGATTGATACTCTACAAAGCAGGTCAACATTTCCCAGAAGGTGCCTCGCAGTACCGGCGCCGTGCAGTCTTGCTTATGCGCGATTTGAGCGCCCTCAAACTGGCCCGGCATGCCCAAAGCACGGTAATGCCTGAGCGCCAGGTGTGGCTGTCAGCAACACCATCAGCAAATAATTGCGCATTGCAGCGGCGCTGGACAAGGAGAGGCGGTGGAAGATTGCCGAGAAATCTTGATGACGCTTGTACTACTATAGTTGACCCGCAAGCTGGCCGTGTGGCTCT
>Ga0163217_1063184_pt1 | contig 14981 bp, 18 predicted proteins | sample SynspAceP_FD_185933 | JGI IMG/M metagenome (GOLD analysis project Ga0163217, IMG submission 185933) | Saline lake microbial communities from Ace Lake in Antarctica - Synechococcus sp. Ace-P (PacBio error correction) | ecosystem: Environmental > Aquatic > Non-marine Saline and Alkaline > Saline ...
GGGGAAAGGAATTTACTTGTGCTGGCCGCGAATAACCGAGGACGAAGCGGCCAGATGGCCAACGCGTATTTGCCGGCGCTCTATCGCACCACGCCCTTTACCATCCCGCAGCGTGCAGCCGTCCATACCACCATCAGCAATCGGCTGTGCATCCGCGCAGCCGGAAGACAGCCCCGCCTTTGGGCACTATCGCAAACGCACAGGCTCTCGCCGCCCGTTTGATCGAACCGTGCGGAATCAAGCACTGTACAGCGCGAAACACGGCGGGGCCGCGACGTGTGGGGCTGATCCGGTCGGCCGCATGTGGTGCCACGCGGGGTATTTTGCAATGCGGCGAAAACGCGCCACTCCGTGCTTGGGTGTTCAGGCTTGCCGCGGAACGCGTATCCCAGAAAATCCACAACAAGGGCCTCGCCATGCTGCCCGAATAAACCGATGACCGGTATTGCATGATGCTTGGCTTTTGCATCATCGCCCCTGTGGGGGATGCGATCGCCAAACTGCCTCGGGGCATCGGTGCGCTGGGCCAGGTGGTTCTTCCCCGCTTTCGCCGTCCAGCTTGCTGATATTGCTGCCAATCGTGATATTGACCGGTCGGCCCCTGATCCTGCGGGGCAACACGCGGGCCTGACTTTGTGCGCACGGTGCTGCAATGTAATCGGGATCGCGATGATGTTCTCCGCGCTGAATACCTGCCCCTTGCGGGATGCGGTGGCGATTATCTTTGTCATGCCCTTCGTTCATGCTCTTGCTCGGCAAATATGTCCTGAGGAAGAGGTCGGGCCCCGTCGGCTAATCGCGGTGTATCGTCGGCTTTTGCGGCATCGCTGCTAGGTGGTGCAACCCAGCTTTGTCGAGTCGGGCTGGCCCCGCCTGCTTGCCGGTTGGCGTTGCGCTGAAAAACTTTTGGCCCTGTTCATCTGGTGGACCGGCAAGATTGCGAAACACACCGACCACGATCAGCTGCAAACGGTCAGCGGGTTTATGGCTTGTGATCATGCTGCCGTTCCTGGCGCTTGGTCGGGCGTGGCGCTGCCCGGCCTTGGAATGCGATCGCGCCTGACACAACAGTTGGTCGCTGCTTGAATCGGCCATGGGCGTACTGGGAAGCATCGCGCATGCTGCTGATGACATGGTCCCTGCGCTAGCCCCCTCGGGCAACGCTGGCCCCTATGCAATATCTCGAAATTCCGTGGCGCGCTGGTCGGGTTGATCGTTTTTTGGCGATTTACCCAATGCGCTGGCGGGGCTCGGCAGGGGATCACTATGGCGGCGGGACTCTTTATATTATCATGCGAGAGCAGGCCCTTCTCTCTATTCTTCTCTTTGGCTGCAGCAACGCTTGTTGCAACCCTGCTGCAATGAGGTCCCGTGGCACCATCAGCAGCGCGGCGGGGCGGTCCCCCCATCGAAAGCGTCAGCACCTGTGGCCCCGGTTCGTTGCCAAAACGCCCAAGCGGCGACAGCTCTACGCCGTCAGCGGCACTCCCAATCCCGACGGCTTTGCCCCTGCACTGCGGCCAGCGGATATACCAGACACACTATCGCCTGCCGCGTCGGCAGGGTTAAGTATCGGCGGGGTGCGAAAAGATAAGCTTGCGTCCTAGCGATTCAGCAGGCAGCGTTGGTGGGATGGCGCGGCAGAACTGCTCAGGGCCGCAAGCTGATTGGTCCACGCGCCCATCCCGAAAACGCGACCCGCCACGATCAAGGGGGCAGCCACCGACCCGAGCGCTTTGTCAAAGTCGGTTCGTCTCTTGCTCTGCAGTTTTTGAACTGACGCGACAGACGGATGTGCCGGGAACAGGGTTTTCGAGTTACGGGAATCAAAGTCGCCGACCAGCGCGCGACCTCTACCCCCTGGGCAACGGCCAGATTGGCCCGCCGTCGACGCTACGCACATCGGCGCAAGCCGCAGGCGCGTCGTTCAGGTCATCCGGACCACGCTGCCCGCCCCAACGACCGTTATAAGGGCTGTGCTTGCCAACAATCGTTGTTTTCACGGCGATTAGCCTCAAATTGGAAACAATGCGCAATTTTGACATTAAATGATACGTTGCACGGGCCATCAGAATTCGAGCCGAATTGGTCTTGAACCTTATGTAAAACAGTAAGCTGCAAATAGGCAGAGGACGAACCATCCGATGATGAATAATAACAAATTCTGACGGTCTCACATACGGCAACTTTCTCGTGCACGTTGGAAGGCCTTTGGGACGAATTCCTTCGGCACCAATGAAGGCCAATCGCGGAATATTTTTCGCGATTTGTCGTCGGAGGATCGGTCATTTCGGTGCAGAACCCGCACAGCCCGATGCGGGAAATGCTGGCACAATATCCGCAAAAAGAGATTTTCGCGCGCGTCGAGGGCGCGGTCGCAAGCGGACAGATTGTCCCTGACGCGCACAAACGCCCGAACAAAGCCGCAGCGCAAGCGCGCAAAGCCCTGCCCCTGCACTGCGAGCCGTTCGGTCGTATCGACCCTCCTTTTGGCCCCGCGGGCCTCAGGAAATTTCGCCTATTTACACCCTACAGCGTCAACGCCTTGGGAAATGCCGACACAGCTGAGAAACCGCCCTGCAGCGCAGGCGAAACTGTCACGCAGCGCGTTGATGCGGTCAGCCGCGCCGAGTTGAGCAACCGCAGCGCTGCCTACCAAGCCCCTGCTCCGCAGGCCGAGCCCCAAACGCGCCGGCCGCCGAGTGGATATCGTTTTTCCCCGCAGCCCGACGAGGACGTCCGAGCGTTCTTCGCCGATAGCCACGCAACACCGTGAACACTCGAACGATCGCAGGACCGAAATCCAGCCGGTAGCGCACACGCCCGTCGAAGCATCGCGGCAAACTGCAGCGCATCCGCGCCGTGGTCGCCAATCAGCGATGTGGCCCGCTGCGCAACAACAATCCCCAGATACTCTGAAGGTGACGCGCAACCGACACCAAGCAGACATCGATGATATCATCGCCAGCCGCCATTCACGGACATTCGAGGATGCGTTGAATGCGGTGATACCGTCGAGACATCGCCCACGCGCCCCTTCATCCGAAACGCAAGCGAGGAATCCGCAAGCGCCGGCCGAACTGCGACCAAGACCCCTACGACACTCAGAACAGCAGCCTGACGCGACGGCGCAAGACAACGCGTCCGACGAAGATGATGCGCAGGACGACGACACAGCGAAAGCGAAGAGTTTGAAGCCGTCGAAGACACCGCCGCCCGTAGGGTCGCGTGGCTCAAGGTGAAGCGCGCCCGACATTCGACCGCGCATCGCCGCGGGCGAGCTGGAAGAAGTCGAAGAAGACGCCCGCCGTGCTGGAAGAGGCTGACGAAGCCCGCCGCGCGGCCGTGCGCGTGATCCCGAATCGACGCTCTCGACGAGGAACGAAGAAGATTTTGGCCCGCGAGCTGGCCGAGCTTGAGGCGACATTGCCTCTGCCTCCGCCGACACGCTGGCCGAGCGCGCCCGAAGAGGATGCGGACACTGCGGTGGAAGACGACGATCACTGCGGAAGACGAAACCACCGGGAAGACGTTGTCAGAGATTACAGAAGCCGATTGTCGAAAGACGAACACCGAAACGGGCGGCAGAGCCCGAAGCCGAAGCGCGCAAAGAATGCAGCCAGCGTCGCAGCCTGCCAACGCTCGGACGCGGATACGGACCGGACATGAAACGCCTGCTTTGCCGAAACCGACAACCAAATGGACGACCCGAAGCCCGCACCCCGCGGCGACGTGCGATACCCATCTGCGTGCAGCGTTGCCGCGAAAAAGGCCGACATCGCCTTGGCGCGCCCCGCCACGACGACCGAGCAAACCGAAAACGCCTACCCGTAGCGATCTGGCAGAAGTGGTTTAAACCCCGCCGTTCCCGCGACGACACACCGCCGTTACCGCGCGTCGGCAGAAGCCAAACGCCTGCACCGCTCAAGCTGGTGGCGGCACAGCGGATCGAACACCCACCAGCCGCGCAACGTCCCCCTGTACGCCCGTCGCGTGGCCGCAGTCGCGCCAGCCCCCGCGCCCAGTTCCACCAGGCCGGGTGGGTTCGCGATTTGCCGAAGAGATGGGTGCGACCACAAACCTGCCCGACCTGCTTGGAGCCGCAGCGGCCTATATGGCCTTTGTCGAAGGATGGACGAATTCTCGCGCCCGCAAGTTGATGAACACAGTGCGGCCAGGCGTGCCGATGACTTTAGCCGCGAGGAAGGCCTGCCGGTCGTTTGGTCTACTTGCTGCGCCACCGGGCAAAGCTTCAAAAGCTGGACGGTGCCGGTTCAAAGCGCAAAGAAATCGGCTTTCAGCCAGAATGAACGCGCCGCCGGCTAACTGGCAAGCAAGGTTCGGAACGCAAACGGCCCCCTCGGGGGCCCGTTTTTTTTAGATGCCAAGGTCGTGTATCCGCAAAGGCGGGCCGGACCAAAGCGGTCTATAGCGTCCGTCGCGCGCGGTTCGGATCGGCTGACCGATGCCTTTTGAACACGAAACTTGAGCGGGATCGCCCAGACCACGCCAAGCGCAAAATATAGATCAGCAGTTCGGACCAGAACGGCGGCCGGTTCAACCAGCGACAAACGCGACGACAAGCCGCAATGATAATAAGAGGCGGGCAGACTCGACCAGACAGAATGACCAGCGCCAACCGGCGTCGTGCCTTTAATACCCAAGTGGCCATCGTAGTGTCTTTCATCAGGTGCCAGGGCCCCGCAGGCCCCCGGCGATATAGATAATCGGCGAAGGGGTCAGTGACCAGAATGCGTAATCTTCCCGTCTGGCGATGGTCGACAGCATCCGCGACGGGGCACTGGTCACTCTTCGATGCGGCGCCATATTTTAATCGCGTTCGGGGGCAAGCTATTCAGCCCAGCTGCGCGCGCCGTGTCGGTGCTTTCGGTAACCACCCCGGCACTTCTCGTAGATTCGGGGTGGCAAGCGGGCTTGTTTGATCGGCTGCCGTGGGCAGGTAAATCCAACACTTGACCGCCAGATCTAGCGGTGCCTGACTCTTGAGCGTGCTCAACCCGCAAGTGCACGTCAAGCTTGGTAAGCGAGATGCGTCACGCCAACTGGTGACGACAGGTCTGGCGTCAATCAACGGGCTGATCGAACGCAGCCACAGCGACGCTTGCGCCCGTGGTGGTTGCCGAAATTCGTGGCCGCGTTCGCTGTTCGCCCAGACGTTGACCGTCCGGCATCGTCCAGTTTTCAGTCGGGAAAGGGCCTTCGCCGCTGGCGCGTGGTATAGGCTTTTGAACGATCCCCAGCACATAGTCGATCGCGCCCGGACCGATGCGGGCACACCCGTCGCCGCCTGCCTGCATCACGTTGACGGAGGTTGACGAGAAGATAGGTACCAAATCGTGTCGAGCAGCGCGCCTTGGGCACCTTCGAACAGGATACCGCTTACGGCTTTGCGCTATTCGTTTCATCACCTTCAGCAGGTGCCGCATATTCCAAGGATATTCGGCGGCGATCTTTGAGCATTTCCCAGTCCTCGCGGTCAATCGCTTCGACGCCAGACCCTTACGCAGCGGATCGTGGTGCTGCAGACGCGCGGTTCGACGCGGGGCCTCGGAGCGTGCAGGTCGCCAGATGGCAACGGCGGATGGCGCGGCGACCGAACTTTATCCTCGTAAGCACGGCCGATGCCGGGCAACAGATGGTCCCGATTTGGTACCTTTTGACGCGGCTCTTCGCGGGCGCGGTCACTCCGCCGTGGTAGGGCTGATCAGGGCGTTTTCGCGATCATCAACGTTTCGGGCGTGATCTTCGAGCGCGTGCAGTGGGTTTCGGATTTCTGTGGTGCGAGCGAGGTGCCTACGGGTCAAGCACAACCGTTGCCGATAACCGAAAGCTTGCCGCCGCGTACAACACCCGAGGGGCAGCGAGCGTTGCAGCTTGTAGACCTTGCCGTCGAGACCAGCGTGTGGCCCGCGTTATGGGCCACCCTGAAGCGGGCGATGAACATCGGCCGTTCGGCTGAGCAGTCAACGATTTGCCTTTTTTCTTCGTCGCCCACTGGCGTCCTACGAACTACGACGTTGGCCATGAAGATCTTCCTTTTAACAGTTCAAATAACGTGCAAACCGTGAGGTATAGCGACGACCGCAAGGCGAACTGGAAAAATGCAAGCCAAAACGCGCGGCGTCACAATTTTCTCGGCATTTATCGGCCTCGGCGGTAACACTTGAACCCGTCCCTAGACTTTGCTGCGGTAGCGCCGATAATTCCAAGCCAGCAAACAAGGAAGTACCACAGATGGGTTTTTTCATACGTTGGCCTCGCTTTGTGCTGTTGGCCGCGACTTTTAATACCGACGTCTATATAACTATGTTACAATGGGTCATGCGGCTACGGCATATGAATCTGTCATCGCCGTCTGGCTGGGCGCTGCTGCTGCCATCGCTACAGTTGTCTATCTGCGTGCGACGCTTGCGCTCTATTGGCGGTTTGGGGAGTTTGCTGGTGCTTGGACTGGTCGGGCCAGCCTCTGGGTGCTCTATGATCTTGGGGGTTCCTGCGGCTGGATAACGCAGTTTTAACCTGTGGCTCGCCTTGTCGCGCTGAGTTTGGTACTGGGCAATCGGCCCAGCTGGAGCATCTTTCGCCCGCGCCGTATCGGGGCAGGCAGATGTGGATGATGTGGAAACCTGACCGGGCTTTCCTGCCCCAGCGGGCAACGCGGGCCAATTCCTCCTTGCCCCCATAGGGCAAACTTGCCTCCGACCCGCCCAATCAAAACCGCAGAGCCGTAGTACCAATGGAAAATTGTAGTCCTGATTGTCCATCTCAATTCTGGCCCTTGCCTGATTGCAGTCGTGTTGCTGCAACGGTCCGAAGGGGCGCCTTGGCATGGGGGCGGTGGGGGCGGAGCGGTGCGGTTTCCCGTCGCTCGGCAGCCATGCCATGGGCAAACCTGACCTGGATTTTGGCCGCGGCCTTTATCGTGACCTCGGATTAACACTGCACATCATCGCGGCCTGAAAATCCGCCGGTTCCTCGTAATCGACCGTTGGGCGGCAACGCCACCAGCGCTTGAAACCAAGGTGACGCCACAGCGCTGCCGATACCGATTCATGCTTTGCGCCGACACCTGCGGAAAATACACCGCAGTTCCGACTGCGGATTATCCCAGACAACAACAACAGCTTGAGGTAGGGCCAGATGCGCAACATGATGTTTGCGGCTTGGCTTGCTTTTCGCATCCGAACCTGTTAGGTAAATATAGTTCCGTGGATGCTGCGGTTTTCCGCAGCTCATTTGCTTGGCTTTTGCCCACAATCAAAATCTGAACTCACGGGGGCCTTTTTCACATGGCACGCTATATTTTTTTATCACCGGCGGTGTGGTTTCCAGGCCCCCTTTGGGGGGGGGCAAAGTCTGCCTCTGCGGCTTTGGGGCCTTGCTGCAAGCGCGTGCTTTTCCGTCCGTCTGCGCAAACTGGACCCTTACTGAACGTCGATCACGGCACGATGTCGCCCTTGACATGGCGAAGTTTTTGTGACCGACGATGGTGCCGAAACCGATCTGGATCTGGGCCACTAGAACGCTTTTACCCGCGTCGCGGACACGCAAGACGGATTCGATCAGCTCTGGTCGGGTCTATTCCAACGTGGCTCGGAGAAAGAGCGTCGCGGTGACTAATCTGGGCAAGACCATTCAGGTGATTCCACACGTCCCACGAGATCAAGGATTTCCTGCATAATCGCGATGAGAGGTCGACTTTATTGCTGTGCGAAATCCGCGTGCACGGTCGGCGACATCGAAGCCTGCCTTATCTTCTTGAGCGATCCGCAGTTCAGTCCACGACAAACCGCGCGCCGTGTAATCTTTATGCACCTCACCCTACTGCCCTATTGGCAAGCCACGGCGAGCTAAAGACCAAACCGACGCAACACCCGTCAAGCGAATTGAAAGCATCGGGCTCTAGCGCCGACCATTCTGGTTCTGCCGTTCCGCACACCCAATCCCCCGGAGAAGAGCGCTGTAGAAGATCGCCCTTTTCTGTAACGTCCCGCAAAGAGCCGTGGTTGCGGGCCTATGACCCTGAAAACCATCTATGACGCGCCGCTGGCCTATCAGCGCAAGGGCTGGATCAGGCGTGCTGATGCCTTCGATATCTCCCCGCACCCAGCCTGAACTGTCGGCTGGCGCGCATGTCTCTGACCGCGTGCACCAACCCCGAGGCGAAGTCAAGTCGCCACGTCGGCAGTATACCCAGCTTGAGGACGCCTATAATCCATCGCAGAGGCGCTGACCACGGTGGCATGGCCAACGGGTCAAGGTCAGATTGAAATGGGTGAAGTGCCGAGCGTCTTTGATCAAGCCGACGAACCCTGTCCTTCTGCACCTCGAAGGGTTTCCACGCGATTCCTCGTGCCCGGCGGGTTGGGAACGCGGTACCGAAGGCAAGATCAAGGCCCGCACAATATGCCCGCGAACAGAAAGTCCCATCTGAAATCTGTCTGGGCATGCAGATGGCCCGTCATCGAAGCCGCGCGTACGTGGCGGGCCTGACGACTGCGGGCTCCGAAGAAATTCACCACGAATCCCAGCGGCAAAAAAGCGTTTGAACCCGTCGTCTAACCACTCAAGAATGGGTGGCAGGGACAACCACAAGGTCGACGCAAAGCTGGCCGAGACAAAGCGGCACAATGCTCTGGTGCCTATGATGCGACGCTCAAAGAAGGATCGCAACGTGCCAATATTTATGGCAACCAAGTCATCGACGGCGTCACCGTCACCGCTATGAGGTGACACGCCTACGCGAAAATTGGAAAAAGCCGTCCTGACTTCTCGGGATGTCGCCCGACGGCATGCTGCCCGAGATCCGTGGAATGGTCCGATCACCGTGGTTCTTGGCGTCAGTTCCACCCGAACTGAAATCCAACCTTTGGAATCCGCACCCCTTGTTTCAGGACTTCATCCCCGCCGCCAAGGAAAATGTCGCGGCTGTCTGACCTCGGAAAGGCGGACCCTCGAGCTGCTCAGCTACCAACATATCTACCACGCGGCAATCTGGCCGATGTTCACAACACAGCCTGCTGGCGTGGGATGTGGGGTATCTGACGCGGCAAGGACAAACCGCTGTCCTATCTGGAACCATGACGAGGTCGCGCGTCTGTATGACCTGTTCCCGACACCCCCTGCCCTGAAAACCGGCGAGGCGGCGTCAGGGCATTGGCCGTGCCCGTGGCTGGTTTGGCAATACCATCCTACGCGCAGGTGCTCGATCAGATCACGCGTGGGGGGGGCAAGGGGCCGATGCCTATCCCCGGTTCGCGCTCTTGCCGCCAGCTGCTGCGCGACAGCGACAGCAATACAAATGGCCGAGCTGCATCGCGGTGAAACAATGCGCCTTGATCGGCGATGTCCGCCCTATAATGCCAGTTCACTACCGCGACGGTTTCGACATGGCTTTTGCCCTGACGCGCCACGCCCGCGCCGTGCCTGATGCTAGATCGACCCGCTTCGAGAATCAAACCGATTAACGTCGATATCCTCGCGCCACATTGGCAAGCTTCGCCCCGCGCCTGGAACGTCGCATCATTGCCGCTGTGGTATCCCGATCTGACCAGCCAAGCGCACCAGCGATTGCTGACGCGCGTGATTGGGGGCCCACCCCGAAGCACTGCGCCACGATGGGGGGGGGGAGGGTTTGGGGGAGGGGTGGGGGGGTCATATTTGCCCTGCCCGCCCTGTCACGGAATGGTCGGATCGGCATGTTCGTGTTGAACCCGCCATACGGTCCTCAAGGAAAAGCCAGCCCGTCTGACGGCCAAGTTCAAACACCTTCCCCAGATAAGGAAGCTACGATGCCAAAGGATACTGGATCGCAAATGTCGACGTCCGTGAACGCCGAGGTCTCGAAAATACCGCGCTGCAAATGCAAGCTTTTGCCGATTTCGGGGCAAGTTTCTGGTCGTGGCCCTACGCTGACATCCGCGAAGGTACGTCACACACCGCGCTCGTTGTGAATCGAATTTACCTCCTCTTGCTGATGCCGTGGCCTGGCTATAAAGCGACGGGTATCAGGCGGCCCAAAGACATCCGGTCGTCGGTTTCGGGATGGCAATCTTTGTCATCGTCGAAAGGCTCCTGACGCCTGAGGCCAGAACAGCAGTTTGCGCGCGCGTTTAGAATTGGCGCTTTTTTTTATACATCAACCCCTTTGCGAATATTGGGCGTGGAAGAGACGTCGGCTTTGATTTGGAGTTAGCCGTAGAACGCCACGAACGATAACGAGTTGCCATGTTTGGAACGTCTATTCCCGCCCGCAGCCGGACCCCAAACCGCTGCCACAGCCGACCCCTCAGCTTGCCCTTGGTGCGTTGCTGGTCGCGTGTGGCGGCTGGCGATTCGCACTACCGCTGCTGCCGAGTCGGACAGATCGACCGCATTCCTGGCGCGACCTTTGGTTTGAAACCGATCGAGCCGCGAAACTGCGCGCCACCTGCGAGCGCTAGAAAGCCATGCCCCGGCACCCTGAATTTGCCGCAAATCCTGCGCGAGGAAGTCGCCTATGGACGACGCAAGGCGCTTGGCGATGGCGATGTGGGTCTGTGGCGCCTGGCCGATGGGGCGCGGACGACCGACATTGAAATCCAGCTGCCTTGGCAATCGAAACCGCGCTTGGGCTCAGTGACAAGATATGTCCGCCGCCCGCGAAAAACGGTTTAAAGCTTTGTGGACCTTGGCCTTGCGCGCAACGCCTATATCCGCCCATGTTTGCAGAATTCATCAAACGGCTGACCCAGCTGATCCCGCCAGCTTCCCGATGGGGAATGCCCGCCTTGCGCTTGACCGCGCTTTTGGTGCGCATCGCCAAGTCGGGACAATGAATACGCCCCGTCTGAGCGCGCGCGCATCGACCAGATCACGCCAACGCTATGCGCTGATGGTGACGACACGGCTTCCCTTGCGTGCCGACGCCGAAGCCGCTTGAGGCGAAGCCCCGATACCGTCGCTTACCCGCGCGATCAAGGGATGCTGTGCCTATGACGCCCGCCCATTGCGGTGATCAAAGCGCTGTGGGGAAGTCCTGCTGGCTGACGGCATGCGCTCTGACGAAGAGAACGCCCTGCTTCGCTTGGTGGACATTTGCCTGGGGGGTCTCGGACAACACAGAAGTGCATGTGCGACAGGCCATCGTACGCAAACAGATTGAAGACAACCGACAGTTTAACGCCAGGTGGGCGATCTTACGCGGGGGTCAACCTTTGAATTATTGGGCGAAACCCAAGTTCAAGATTGCAAATCCTGTGAAAATCACCTAACATTGCTGCGGAAATGCACAATAAGGCAGCACAAGTGACAGAACAGCCCCCCGTTTAATCGAATGCAACAACCTGCACAGGCCTATGGCCCTCTGGAGGTGCTCAAAGGGGTTTGTCGGTCAAGGCCCCTCGGCATGTATTCATTTCGCTGATCGGGTCGTCGGCTCTGGTAATTCCACGTTGCTGCGCTGCTGTAATCTGCTCCGAAGACAGCCAGCAGGGCGATTTGCGCTTTTTAACGGCGAGGCGGTGACATGGAAAGGCACGGGCCACAAACCGCCGCCCCGCGATCCCAAGCAAGTGCTTGGCGCATACCGCACGAACCTGTCCGATGTTGTTTCAGTCAGTTTCAACTGTTGGGCCATATGAGATTCTGCAAAACGTGATGGAAGGCCCCTCACCGTCTGCCCGCGACCTGCGCCGAGGTCGAGGCCGCGGACGGGCCGGTACCTCGACAGTGGGCCATCGCGCAAATGCGATGTCTTTACCGGCGCAAAGCTTTGTCGGGCGGCCACAGCAACGCGCGCCATCGCGCGCGGGTTTGTGTATGGAACCCGAGCACTGCCTATTTGACGAACCGCCTCGGCGCTTTGATCCCGAGCTTGAACAAGAGGTTCGTCAAGTCATCAAGGATCTGCGCGTTAAGGGCGGACCATGATGAAAATCGTACCCATGATTATGAAAAACTTGGGCGGCCGATGGTGTCGGACTCACGTCGTTTTTCCTTTGCATCAGGGTTGATCGAAGAACAAGCGGGCCCCTGACGTATTGTTTGGTGCCCCTAAATCGGCAACGTCTGGCGCGGGTTCTCTCGGCCAACCCACGAAGACTAAAAAGACTAAAAACAATAAACTGGGAGACTTCAAAAATGAAAACAACTCGTCTGCAACTGCGCACGGCGCTCAGCACAGGTTTCCGCATGGCAGACGCCACGAATCCCGCAAAAACCATCCGTACATGGGACCGAATGGGCCTACCTCTATAACTTCCTGAACGATGCGGCGATGAGTAGACGCTTTGGACGCGAAGTCGGCGACGAGCCTGTGCGGCCCGCGCCGGACTGACTGCGAATGGGGTCACCAACGAATGGGAAGCATCATTCCGAACCTGACGTCGGGCACTAACGACACCATCATCGCGGCATGAGCATCACCGACGGCGCGAGAAGTGATCTGATTTTCACATACACACAGAAAACCTACACAAAACTTCCGCCAGCGCCCTGCCTATGCTGCGAAATCGCTGATGCCGACATCACAAGGCGCGTCGTTTCCGCACACCTAGCAACGAAAATCCAAAGCGGGTCCCGTCGCCGATCCGGTGCACCTTGCTGGAATTTGCCACCTCTATGACGAACCGTCGCAGCCCGTGAACAACCGGCGAAGCAGACGCGGTTATTCGCCGACTAAGGACGCACCTGGTCCCTACGGTCGAGGATCGGCGGCGAGATGATATTTGTCGGTTGTACGAACGTGCCATGGGCGACGGCCATCGGCCTTGGCCTGCGCGAAAGCGACACAGAGCTGAAAGCAAAAGTTCGACAACCGCCATCCAGTCGATGAAAGGATACGGCAGCCTGAAACAAGCTGAATCATCAATGGTTCGGCGAGGCGGCCAAAACATTCTGATCTTGGATCGGGGCGGCGCATCGCCGCCCCCTTTTCTCTTAAACTGCCGATCTGACTAAGCCCATACAGACGTCGCCCGCCAAAGGGCGCATACCACGCGGGACATTTGCTATTTTTGCTTGCACTGACCCAGAAACGCTTCCGGCCTGTCATGGCTGACGTGCTACCTGACCACCGCCGGGCAAAGCATTTGGCATTCTATGGCGCATTCGCACTGTATTGCTGTTGCTTGCCATCACCGCCCCCGCAAGCGCTTGCCTTTTGGATTTGGGGGCGCACGATGGCCGCCGTCAACCCTTCTGCACCGCTTGATCATGCTTGGGACCGCACCTATATCGCTGTTTGGTGCGCGGCGTGGCCGGACCATCGCGCTTTCTTTTTGTTTTTTTCGTACATCGCCTTGGATCAGGGCATTGATACCTGCGCCACACAGGTGAAATGGCCCGACTTGGGATCACCGATCCGTCAGGGCAGTGACTTTCTGGTCTGTCAGGCCGCCACGATGCCGCTTGGGAAATTCGGGCGCAATGGGATCCAAGAGGCCTATGGCTTTTCCCTCGCGTAACTGACCTTTGCGATCTGTGTTCGGCGCCTTTTGCGGCCAATGGTGCTTTATGGTGCGATGCGCGCCGCTGCCGCGGGCGCAGATCGAAACGGCGACGCCTAGGCCATGTCGCCTGCGCCAGACCTTTGGGCGTATCCTTGTGCCACAAGATTGGGTCTATTGCGCTGCCGCGGCTTGGCAAAATCTGTGGATGGTGCTGGGATCAAGGCGACCCGCGCTGTCTCTTGCTGGGCATCGGAAAGACAATCGTGTACTGGGCGCGTGATCTGGGAGGGGGCCAGACGCCGCGCTTTTAACGATTTACCCCACCCGACTGGCGCATGTGGTATTTTCTGGCGCTGCTGGTCTTTACCTTTGCTTTACCCGTGGTGTCCGAAATCGGTGCTTGACCCCGGCTGATCGGCGACTGACGCCAAAGGTTCTCAGGCCACTGCCGGTGGTGAAGCACAGCGACAGGCCGATGTATGAACTGGTTGGGACACGATCCAATCTACGGGCTGCGCTCTTTGGCTATGGTGAACGGCTGCTGCCGCGCAGTGGCTTTACGCTGGGTGATCAATTCACCCTGATCGGTCGGGGCCATGATGGAACGTCCTACTACGGATTTTTTCTGCCCTGGATCAGGCGGCTTTCTGCTGGCACGGTTCTGGCCGGTGGGCAAGGCGCACGCCCAGCTTTGGCTGCGCAAACCGTCAGAATGGTTTATTTTTTCTGTTCGCGGCCGCCTTTGGTTCATCCAGTTCTTTTTCGGCGCTATTCCCCTTTGTTTCTTAGCCTAAAATCTGTGCGGCATCCCGTTCTTGATATGTCACGCTCTAGCGGTGGCTCGGGGCGTTTTGATCGTTTTATTCTTCAATACTCCGCCTACTTGGCCGAGATTTTTCATGGCGCGCTGCAATCCAATCCCAAGGCGACCACGAGAGCCGCTGGATGCCTTATTTGGCAATTTCGCGGCTGGCCGCGTTTTCAAGCGCATCGTCTGGCCGCCATGCTGCGGTTGGCCTGGCCCGCCTATACAACGAGGCAATCTTCTGTTTCATGCGACAGACGCTGGTCTTTTTCACCGGTTTTCCGGCGCTGGCAACAACGCGCGATGCGCTTTTATTATGCCAGCTTATTTTTGGCCGGACAAAACCTTTCAACCCGTTCGTCCCTAATCCCATCCTCAGCCGGCTATTTCAAATTTTGCTGACACTTGTGATCATCTCTGTCTTCGGGCTGATTCAATCGCCCGTCTTAACCGCAACCTGCCCAGTCTCGTGCGGAAAATTCCGCTTGCGTCTAAATCTGATCCGGTAGTATCTAATTTTTGATCAATTATTTAGCGCGTGGGCGCACCCTCGGTTTTATGTTTTTAAGTAACACCGTTCATCGCCGCCGCTTACAAGGTGGTGATATGAAAAACTGGCTTTCGCAACATCCTCAGGTCCGCACAATCTCGTGTGGCCGCCGCTGACTCTGAAACGGTCAGGCCCGAGGGCAAGCGCATTCCCCACGCGTTTTGCCGACAAGGTC
>Ga0163217_1041056_pt1 | contig 14978 bp, 15 predicted proteins | sample SynspAceP_FD_185933 | JGI IMG/M metagenome (GOLD analysis project Ga0163217, IMG submission 185933) | Saline lake microbial communities from Ace Lake in Antarctica - Synechococcus sp. Ace-P (PacBio error correction) | ecosystem: Environmental > Aquatic > Non-marine Saline and Alkaline > Saline ...
GATAGAAAGGAAACTGCACTGACCTATGAAATATGACTAGCAACGTACGCAGCTGCCAGGAAACCGAGGCTTGGTTTCCGAGATGGCCGATCCGATTAATTTCCGTTTTCGTCTGGCAGATCTACACGGCGTTTTTTCCCAGCGCAACGTCAGACCCCAAAAACGCCGAGCGCTGAAGGCCTACGGCGGGGTAAGAAAAATTTCTTGTGAACTATGAAGTACGCCGAGGTCCGGACTGGTTAAGCACCTGAACGGCAGAAAACACAGGTAAGCCTGCGCATGTAAACATAAAAGTTCTGATACTTGATCAACGGAGGATCTGATTCAATTATGGCCATCTCCAGAGATATACAATTAGAATCTTGACCGCTGTGCGCGCTCTGCTACACCGCGAACAGCGCCATTATGACCAGGGAGGTGTCCGTCATGGCAACGGGTGTGTCAAATCATCTGTTGGACGGCGAGTATGTCGGTATAAGATGCGTAGATTACTTCCGAGCTGACATATCTGTAGGTGAAGGCTACGCGCCTGATGTTCCAGAGGCGCAGATTCATAGACGGTCGAGAAAGCTGTGAAAGATCTCGATCCTTCTTCTCACCGGTGTTTCGTGGGTGCGCCATATATATTAGACACCAGTCTCCTCACGAATAGCCAAATAACGCCGCGCAAGTCACCAATACAACAGGAGGATATTTTCAACGGCCGGACACACAATATCGCGAGCCGGCGACTCCCGCAGTGAAAATCTCTCTCGCCTCGCGGTGAGGAGTCTAAAGCCTTCTTGCACGCATAGAAAACCACGTAGAATCGACTTTCTCGAAGTGTTACGCGCTTTACCTCTGCAGCCGAGCTTAATCTTCGCCCAACTTTAACTCGCGGAGACTGAGAAAGGAGGCCTCATTTCTATGTCTCGGGCCCCGGGACACTATAGGACAGAGAGGAGTACTCAATTCGGCTAATGCTTGTGAGTCCGAGTGTTATGAAGACGTGGGGGACGATCTTACATCTGGATGAGGGGAGACTCAGCTCTAATAGTCCACCCCAATGATATCTACTGGTCCTAGTTTTGACGGTCCAATGCACGTGGATAGAAAGTCAGCATATTCCCGTACATTCCGCGACGCCAGTATATCCGCTTGATTAGCTGCATTCCTAATGATTGAATTCAAAAATCGAGTGCTATCCCGCGACGGCCCTATCGACAAAAAAAAAACAGAAGAGTATGGAGCAGACAGGTTGCGACTCGAAGCTGGGAGCCAGGACTAGCGGATTCTAGGTTTTAAAAAATAGATGAGTTTTTCCCGTCTTGGTAGCCACTCACACTCTATCAGATGTTTGACGAGGTATTTTTCGAGACACTGCGAATATAGCCCCCATCGGTCGCCGGGCCGAAGCGGATCACCATCCGCGCGGCCGACGTTGAGTTGGCGGCATTCTGCAACGATATCCAATCCCCGGGTGGACAGCGACAACATGTCCCGTGAGTAGCAGAATAAGGCGGTTCCGGGATTGGCGCGCACAGATGCGGCCTGTTTGCGGTATCGCCCTCTTCCTGGCGGGCTCAATGGGCGGAGGAAAAACTCACCGACGACATTTAAACGCTGCAAAGCATCCAAAAATCTATTAGCTGGAATCGAGTACCACCCAAAAACCGTTGCCTGCAATTCATCAAAAATGATACAAGGGAGTTCACAAATATAACCGCGATCGAGTCCGACATGCCAATCGAGTTCACTATCAATCTCCCGATCTTATCCACCACGCCCCCAGAAGGCGTCCGATCCACTTTTTTTCAATCTAAATTTCTGTCTCCTGCCGAGAGATGTTCGAGCAGGCAACGTCGAGCGCGCTCGCACCTGGCGAGGCGAAGACCTTCGAAGCACATTCTTCGATGCCAGTATGTAAGCTATCACAGATTTCGAGCTCCCGGTCAAGCGCGCGTAGTTGATGCCATAGCATCTTCAACTATGTCCTAAATCTGGCCCACGCATACACAGCTCTAATGGTGAGGGTTCGGAGACCATGGGCGGACTGTTGGCGGGTTCTTCTTCATCGAATACAGTTCCGACTCAACATATTACACCGTCAGCGAGTGACTCGCCTCATGGCTCTCGAGTCGGGATAGTATTTCTGGCCGTAAATCGATGCGGAGGTTTTGTCAACTCATCGTCCTGGGACTGTGGCGAATGTTGTTTATGGCCTGCATTAAGAAGCTCCGCGATGTTGCGTCTCGCCATGGATTGCAGCATCCATAGGCTAACACAAACGATCGTATATAGCGCAGGTCCTGCTCATCGGTCCTGTGAGAGATACTCTGTATTCAGTCAACGGCACCAGTTTTCACCTCGGTAAAACAAGCGCGTGCAACCGCGCAGCTAGGACCCCATCCCGCGTGCAACCTTCCATTTGCGCGGAGCGCATTTTCACTGTCCATATGCCGTAGCGCTTGAGGAAAAGATCTGCCAAGATTGCAGTCATTGTCTTTCGCACCGATGGCTATCCAGCGATTCGCTTATCTTCGCGAGTTCACAGGCGCGAAGTTGGCCCAGCTGTCTTTTCTAGCAGCGGAGGGAATATCCCCTGATACAGATCAGTTTGTCGTAGCAGATGCGGTTTTTGCGAGCTACAGTCCGGATATGGTGTAATGTCGGTTTTGTTGATGTCTTCAGCAACATGCCGCGCTGGTCAGCGGTTTGTTGACAGGGTAGATGGACGCATTCCCATGGAGACGTGCAACAGGTATACTATTCCTCTCACCAGTGATCGCATCGTAAATTACCCTTTGGTTGGCATTACGAGCGTACCGTAACCAGTCTCACTGAATCTTGCCACCCACCCGGAACCAGACGCGAGGTTGACAGTGCGGAAAGTATAATTAGCTGCAGAAAAAGCTCAGTGACCTCCTCGATCATGCTGTCCGAACAAGAGCCACTTCGGTTTACGAGTCTGCCCTGCGACAACGCCAATTTCTCGATACCAAGATGACCTAATCACACAGACGAAATTTGCGCGATAGTTGCAAGCAGAGGTCCCCATATCGTGTTGTTGCGGGGTGTCACGCCGCGATTAGGTTGGTGTCGTCCTCATGCCCTGCGCAACCGAGCGCTAGCAAGAAGAAGAGCGTCGAGAGTTGCGCACTACGGCGTTTCCCACATTTCATATCTGCCCGCTTCGTTTGCTCCAAGATCCAAACGCACATGCCATATCGAGTTAGCCCACCGGACCTCCAACTTTGGAGACTTTCACTTTTGTGCCATCACGGGCATTGCATGTTCTCAAGTCCTTTCGCCCTCGATAACTAACGGGGCAGATAGGAGGATCGAGAGGCAAATAGTGAGAGTAGATGTTGAATGTTCTCATTAGGAGAAAAGTTGCTCCCTGAGGGCTCTGTAAACGTGTATTTGGACGCCCGTTCATATCAAACGATCGACGCGTTCTAGGCGAGAGCTAAGGGGCGGAGGACATATATAATGGTATTGAGCGGCAGCCGCGCGCTTGCAAAAGGATTTACACGTAAACTACTTTATGGGTTGTATACACACCGAGCCCATTTGCGGGACATTGCGAAACCCTTAAATCGAGCTATTCAACACGATAGAAAACGGCCATTGGATTTATCAACAGATCACAATCCCACCGACCAATGCGCTATGAACCTAACTCTTTTGTATATTCAGAATATCCGAGCCAATTAGTCACGCCCGGCTATCATTCGAGCATTGTCAGTATCACTATGAGCTTTGTACATTTCGAAGGGCTCGCCAGTTGCCCGCCGGCATCGTCATCTCGAATACTGAATAGGCAATGGGGAGTCGCAGCGTCAATTGGTGCCTTGACGACCTTCTGGTTTTTTTCTATGAGGGGCATATGGCAGACGCGCGGATCGAGTAATCAGATCACTCGGATTTCGGCGATTTTAGGCCGCAGTCTCGCACATTGCGCTATCAACTGTGTGAGAGCACTCACGCTATATGTATTTGGTCGTTTGCCGAGACTGATGGGCTTAGCTAATGTATGCGATACATTGGCGGGTACCAGCCGGATAGGAGGCGCATCGCCACCATGGCTAAGATAGCGAATAATTCCTTGAGCAGTCGGTTTTGCATCTATTGCGAGTCCAGCGTCTAGGCGCGGGTTGGAGTGGCGAGAGGTCGGAGAGAAACTGCTAAGCAACCGAGGAGTATAAGGGATCGAGAGAGAGAGTGTGTCGGACAACGAGAAGCGTATAGGCGGGTACGAGCTGTAGGATGCGTACAGTGAAAATTATCCAGGCATGGTTCGGGGATCGCACGAGTTAATAGTACGCACACAGGTCGCTCTCCAATTCCGAAAAGTGGAATATGTTCTTATCAGACGACAAGGGGATTTGGATACGCGACGCGTAAAGAGTGGGTGATGAGAGTGTGATTTCTGACATAACATCAGCAGATGAGAGTGGTCGGTGAGGTGTTGCTCAGAGATCAAAGTTTTCACTCTCAGAGACCTGCTCACCCGGATTGACTATCTTTGTACTGACATCACTTCGGGGCTCTTGATTCTGGGCATATGTTGACCACTTCTTAACTTCTATATACGCTTTCGTTCCGACAACTAAATAAAGAAAGCCTACTGCTTCTTCTCAAGCATCTCTCTCCGATCGGAGCCCCATACTCAGTGCGACAGTTATCTGTATGTAGGTATGATTCAGAGGCGAGCGATGTCTTTGTTCGATACACGAGAGGAAAAAGACGATCAATGACATGACGCGTGGTTTGGTAGAGTGTGGAATTGGTTAAAACCAAGAGTGGGGTTCTTCGAGTACGAACAGGGAAGGGTGAGCTGGCTCACCGCTTTGGTTACTCATTCATGAGATGTTACTCTCCTTGGTTTCTATCAATAGTTAACAAGGTCCACAGTGTAGATGATCCGGTCCAATAGGAGGTGCTAGAAAATGAAGCATAGAGCGATAATTGGAAGCGATTAAAGCTGCAAACATAGTTAGATCTCAGTGAACCCTGCATGAGGATTGAGGGCGCGCTTCGAGAGGAAGCTATTGTGAGCGGCCGAGCAGGCGACAGACATTCGGCAACTCGTGAGTTTCTCAGTAGAACGCAGCTGGAAAATTGTGTTTGCAGACTATTGGATCGTGAGGCTTCCTGAATAACGGAGGGATGAAGTGTATATGCGATCAACTTTATGATACGAAATGTCTACGCGGATCTGGCAGAGCCAAAATGCCCAAAGCGCAGATAAGAAGCGCGGACCGATGCTGGTTTATACTCTCAAGGATTCTGCACTTGTTTTAGAGACTGAAGATGTATCACAAGCACGCCTTTCTTTTACACGGTGGAAGATGACTGATGAGCCATTAGCTTAAGAGGGCCTGGAAGCTGGCAATCTGGAGTAACAGGATGCTTCGACGAGTGATCCTAGTGTAAATCGCCAGATGGCGGGCGGATAGGCGTCGCATGCGTGCACGACTAGCGGAGCAAATTCGTCGATTGGGGCCTGGGATGGCTCCGGCACGCGCGGCTTCTCTCTAGAGGACTTTAACATGTCGTGCAGTCAGATTTTCGAAGCTCGTGGAGCAAATGACACGGACAGTCAAAACTCTACCCTGAAATCGAATGCCTGCAGGGGAACTGAATGACACTTACAAGTTAGGGGCTATTGATAGTGGTCATAGGTGCACTCTTGCTCGCACAATTTCGCGCGGTGAATTATTTCAACATCTGTTCTGAAATGGATGGCTGGCTATGGGGAAATGAGCCCGCCGGGGTAAATGCCTGGGGGCCAAAGCGGTACACGAAAAGGGGCGTGGAGTTCGTCCAATTGCATATATAGATCTACCTAAAGATAGTCGGCCCGCGCTCGAGTTTTTTGACTTTTCGCTCGAGATTGCAGACGGCATGCAGACTCATAATATTCGGACACTGATGGTCTCCCAAGAATGTATGGCATACTCAGGTGGGATATGAACCATTTGGCCCATGGCTCTACCAACGGTCGAATTTAGACTGTAGATATCTCTTGTGGGCCAGCCGTTTTGGGAGATTTGGGAATAGGCAAGCCGCGGTGAAGTAGCTTAGCGGTTTCGATCGATGCTATCGCGGGGCAGGATTTTGTTGTGTACTAATGAGCGCCCACTATGCTGGAAAGACCGACTCTTGTCGCGGCTTTGCATTTGCCCGATATGGCGACAGTGCTTTTGCCAGCGTGAAAAACCTTGGAACGAACCGGTTCGCTTTATAGTGCTCTCGTCTTTTGTCCGATGGCACCCAGCCGGCTTAGGAGCAGCGCCTGCCAGCGTTTCGCGCAACTTGTCGGTTCGATTATCTCGGACCCTATGGCTGTAATGGGGCAGAGAACGATCCTGCTATTCTGGAGCTCCGTGATCCGACTCTATACTCACAGGAGCGACGTCGAGCTAATTGAGTAAATATGAAGCTGATCGTGTGATAATGGATCCATACTGGAAGCATCGAATGACGGGTCTGTCACATATCGGACCGCGCTTGGTTATGGATCTCAGCAGTGAATACTCGGAGACTTCGACAACCTCTCGTCAATCTTGAATGCGAGAACAGTGTTTAGTGGCCCTACCCGGAGCGCGACGACCGGCTTGGCACTTCATGGGCCTTGGAAGAGCTTTCCGGACGAGTTTGAAAGTGCTGGCTCGAGAGGCGGGGTGATGACGCCACATATTTTGGACGACGGGCGACCACGCTGACGCAGCGGCGAAACCCGCGGCAGTGCTGATCCGCTCGGGCCTTCCGCATTGGGCCATTGGCGGTGACATACTTGTGGCGCCTGAATGAGGGGAACATGTTTTTCTTTTGGGCAAAAGTGGTTCTGCCGCATTCTCAAGGAACGGTTCTTGCCCGATGGTACGCGGCGACATTCGCTCCGGGCGTTTTTCCATGACTGGAACCGGCTCAAGAGGGCGGTGCGGGGCTCGGACCCGTCGATTGATGCAAACCACCTGCTGTGCAGGATGCAATCATTTTGGGTCATCAAACTGGGGCGCAAGACGTCATCACGGGCCGATGGCGCCGGTATGGGGATTGTATGCGGCGAAGGGTGCTGAGGGTGGCCTGCATGTTCCTGGTAGACGCCCCATCCAGCCATCCGTATTGAGCGGATGCTGGATACGCGACAGGTTCCACTGCCGGTGGGCATGCGAGAGCATCACAATCGACAAAACCTCCGGCTGCCCTGCAGACCAGATGTTGGGTGAGGGCAGGCGAAGGCTTCAAGTACGCGCAGGTACGTCCTGGCGCCAGCGGCGTTTGAGTTCACTGTATGCCTGGCTAGGTTGGCCTGTATCCGAACGCATGAAAATCGCTGGTGGATTTATGCACGCGACGCCCATGCTTTGGCAAACTCTGATCGAACCCATGGAAGGCGTGGGCTTCTGCATTGCGGAACAACATGATGGACTCAATACAAGCCGAGTTGAATGAGTATATCGGTGCGGCCGATGTGCTGGACAGCGGTTCAAACGGCTCTAACCGCGAAAGCTCGATGGCAAAGGTCGTTGTGTCGGAAGCGTGGTGCGTGTCGCTGAACGCTTTGTGTGCAATGTAAAATGGGGGGCAGGGTGTGTTCAGGCTGACCGATCGTGGAGGGCAGGTGTTTCCGCGAAGTTCGCGCCTTCGGATCTATGACGGCCCAACAGAGGTGCAGAAGTGGAGCCTCGCGAAGAGATCAACGCGACATGAGGAACGCGGAGGGTCAAGTCGTGATCTCGCAACGTCGTTTCAGCAACCGTTTCTGGCCCGCCGTCTTTGAAAAGGTGACCCTGTCATGCCCTGCCTAGAAAACCGCATCGTCCTTTGTTTTACGGGGGCCGCTCCGGTATCGTCGTAGCCATTGCGCTTAAACTTTGCAGGTCAGGGTGGCGACGGCGGTCATTTGTTTCGGATATCGATTATCCAGGCGCGCAATCTACTGGCAGTGCTAAATCAAGGATGCCGTGGGCTGCGCCTCGTCAGAAGGATATGGAACTCTCGACGAAGATGCGGTCAAAGGACACTTTTGGAACAGGTCCGTTTGAGAATACGGACGGTCGCCTGGACATTCTCATCGAATAACGCTGTGTCGTGGAAAGATGGGAGACCGACTAACGCGCATCAATCTTTCGGGCGTGTACTACGGATTGATTCACGCATGTCCTATCAATGGCCCGGCAGGGCGGTGGCGCATGTGGTTTAAACAACATCTCGATCGGGCGGGCTAGGCCGGTCAGTTGAGCTCATGAGTACCACGAAAACCTGCGCTTCTTGGCTCGCTCATGCGCCTTATACCGCTAGCGAAGGCAATGGATTATCGGTCTTACCAAGCAGTTTGCGGTGGCTTTCGCCCAGTCCCAAGGTGCGGGTGACGCGGATAATGTCCCGCTATATCAACACCCCGATCATTACCGAGTTACGCCAGCAAAAAAGCAGCAGAGCTTTCTGAATCGTTGCACCCGATGGGGCGGCCTGGCGAGCCACAGGAGGTTTGGCCGAGTCGCTCTTTTTGTCAGTGCGCGGCGAGTTTTGTCAACTGGTGCGGCGGTACCGGTCGATGGGGGATATACAGCAAGTGAGTTTGCGGCGCGGACGCTGACAATTGATAAACTCATCTTAGGAAATGTCGCTGACTCAGGCGGCGCGCCGGAAGGAACATTGCAATGCGGATTCTTATGCCAACAAACGTTTGTTTTTTTTTGTGACAGTGATGTTTGCAGTGTCCCCCCGCCCCCCCCCCTTGTAATCGTTGAGGTCTGTTGTCCGGCCCACGCGCAGTGAGGAATGTTATGGTGCGTTTAGGTTTTGGATCCGCGGCTTTGATATACGGGAAGGTACACATGCGCTCGATGAATAAGCCATGACCCTGGGTGGGGCAATTTTTGGGAATTCTATGCGGGCGTCCGCAGGCCGTTTGCGCAGGACTACCTTCTCTTTCGTTTGCGTAGGCGCATCCGTGCGCGAGACGTGGCCCGCAGTGATTGGGATACATGGTGGGCCGAAGAGGGTCGAGCGCCGCAAAGTGGACGGCACAGATCGACATCGAAAATTTTCTGGTCCCGGTCAGCTTGGCGGGCTTACCAGAGGTCCCAAGTCACTATGTCGGAACGGTGCTGTTGAAATTTAGGCGTCTTGCACAGGCCGTCCACGGCGAAGAGTTGCCGAGATGCGTTTCGCAGTCTTTTGAACCGACGACCGCCATACCTTGACTCGTGAAATGGTATCAGCAAGATCTGGTAAAGGCCGAAACAGACGCGCTGGCATCGTCCGCATCAACGTGACCGTTGGCCATCGGACCTACACTTGCTGTGCAACAGCCAGTAAACGAAATGGCCGACCTTAAAGGCTGCCGCCGGTACCCGCGGTGGTGGGGCCTATGTACCAATTTGGATGGGAAAAGAATATGGCATGTGCTAAAGCGGGTGCAGGCTCCCGATTGCCGCGACAGGTCTTGGCCGGGGCAACGATCCGAGTTGCAACCTTCGCCGATTGAATGGGCAACCTTCTCGGAATGGAAGAAGTGCCGCCTTACTGGTCCCGATATCAAACACGGTTTTTTTCGTTCACCACCTTCAAATGATCGCTTCCAAGGAGGCACTGGAACAGTTTTGGACCACAAGAAGTCCGCGACCTGATGCCGAAGTCCGCGCAATGAAGCGATGGACCAGGGAGCAAGGGCTGGAACTGGCTGAGGTTGAGCAGAACCAAGCCCCCTCGATTAAAAGGTTTAAAGAAGCAGGCGGGCGAAATCGTAAAGCATGAGTGATATGGCGGCCCTTTGTTGGAAGGTCCCCTGATATGATCGCAATCTGGAAAGAGCGCACGCTTTGAAGCGGGGTTGGTAGCGAAGTGGATATTGCCGAGCCGATCATGAGAGTTCAGCGCAAAGCTGAGCATCCTTCGAGAACTAAGACGTGCCCTGACGTCACAAATATGCAAGCCCGCCTGCGTTTTCAGACAGCGCTGCGGGCGTGTCGCTCGGCTTAAAGGTCGTGGCCTTGCAGTGCGGTCGCGATCTTTGTTGTATATGGTGGTCCGGGGTGGTCGAATATCGTATTGGGCCGAACACTTGGGTCTACCTGCCCTTCAAGGTCCCGATATGGTTTGGCAAACTCTGGACAGCAAGCGGCGGGTCTTTTTGACCTGGCCCTTGTGCGAATGGCCGTAATGCGCACATCAGCGTCGTCTTTTTCAATCCATATCTGTCGCCTGGTGTCGTACGATTCCGTTGTGGGTCGCCCAAGGAGCCTGGTTGGTCTTCGTGCGCTGCTGACCCTACGGAAGCCTGGGTGTTAGCCTTTTGGAGAGCATGGCAATCTGGGAGCACGTCCGCTGCTACGTTGGCTTACGCAATCTCTTGGCCGGCCAAAACTAGCCTGTGCAATAGGGGCAATCTCTTTAACCTTGCCTAATTGTCTTGGTGCAGATGGATTGCTCGCGCCACTGGCATGCCAATCAGAGGTCTTGTTTTCAATGGCGGATTGGGCCGAAAGGTAGCATCGGATTTGTTAGTGCTGGCTTTCAATGCTGGGTATCGGTTGTGCGTAGCCTAGTGCAAAGGGTCCTGGTCGCAGCTGTGGGGATTTACCTCTCAGTCGGGATCGTTTCCTACTCACGACCTTTCAAGTCGATGCCTATGCGTTTGACGAGTGACTTAAATTTCGTCGTTATTCCGATGTCCGTGCTGATGGGCCGCTATGCCGGGCGTGCGGGTTATCATTCGCGACCTCTATACCGCCGCACAATACCTGGATGAGCAGACTGCGCGCAGCCTTTGAAGGCAACGATCTTTGCTCAGGGCTGGGTTTGCCGCTGCATCCGCTCGACTAGTCGTGGCCTCCGAAGCGTATTTACCCCGTATGCCTGCCGGAGATGCTGCCCGGTTGGCTATAACGGGGGGCGTTGCCTGGGGGCTGTTAACTTTGCCGCTGCCGGCATCATTGGCCCGGGCTGAAACCTGCCCTCCATGCGATGGTACTTTTGCATGGACTGACTGTCAGAACGCTGTTGGCGAGTCTCGTCGCTGCATCGTGCCGGGGTGGCTGAACCGCGTTTCAGCTTGCGATCGGCATTCGTCTATTCCTGATCGTGGCGCGTCGAAATGGGCAACCCAAGGCCCGACCTGAAATATCAACTTGGGCCATGCGCGGCGGGCGTTGTCGAAAGTGTGGAAGCGGTGCTACTTTTGATGTTGCTGGTCATAGGTGAGGTATCTCCTTGGTTTTTATCCTCTTCGACGCTGGCGCTGTCGGGCGGCCGGGTGCCGCTGGTCATTGCGCTCAATCCATGCGGCGAGTCAGTGAAGGGTACAATTGGGACCTCACTGCTCGAAGCTTTTTGCGGATCGTCGGCCATCATTTTTCGCGTCGTCATCGGCGGTCTTCTGTCAGCCGGGTTTCTTTATTGATCAAGCGGTTTCATCCTGAGCTGCGCAAACGTGATCGTCGCGACTGAGATCGGCCCTCGGGTTCATCGCGTTACCATCGCATTTTTAATGCTGCTTGGGATGTTCGTCGATTCCGTTCTCTATTGTGAAGCGGTGCCGTTTCTCTATTCATTCGACAATCGCTTTGGGATCGACGCGATCTGGTTCGCCGTGCTCTGTCGTCAAACTGATTGAGATCGCGCCAATCACCCCACCGGTAGGGCTAACCTCTAGCGCGGCTGGCCGCCTCGACGGTAAAGCCTCCGCGCCGGGGCTTTGTTTAAGGGCGTGTTGCCCTTTCGCGATCGAGCTTGTGAACCCTCGCAACTGATTATCACCTTCCCACGAGATCGTCCGTACCTTGCCCGCGCCAGATGTAGTTCGCACCCGTCGCTTCGGCATTTGACGGGCATGTGCAGCTGCCCCCAAGTAAGTCCATTCATCAGAGGGTATACCGCATGAAAAGGACGGTGATCATCGTGGTCGGGCAGGCGGGGGCCGCACTGGCCGCGAAGTTGCGCAAGCTGGGGCATGAGGGCCAGCAAAACTTGGTCTGTTCAGACTCGCGCTGCATAATCAGCCGGCCCGCCGTATCCAAGAAAATTCTAATGCAGGAAATGTCAGTCTGAGACAACTCCTCCTCTGCGCCCCGCACGCTTTTATGTCCCGAAAAAACGGGATTGAGGTCTGCTCGGGCAGTCTGTGGAGCAGAAGATCCGACCGGCGCCTTCGGGGTAAGGTGATCTGGGTAAGGTCAACAGCAACATGGAGCTAGGTAATTGCAAGTCGTTGTGGCCATATCGTTATAGTCACTACCGGTCTCGCCCCGCGTCTTCAGCCGTGATGGAGGGGGAGATCTGGATCACGTCTATGGCGTGCGCAGCATTGAATGATGAAGTCGATCTTATCGCATCTGAGTTCGTACCGGACGCCGGCTTGCTAGTCAAATCCGGAGCGGACGGTTACGATCGGGCCTTTCGAGCAGCGTCTGTGGCGCGCACAGAGTCTGAGATTGCGGGTCACTTGACGAATGGCGCCGACGATCCCCTGCAGCGTGTCGCCGCAGCCCGTAGACTTCGACAACTTTTTCCCACGCTTCGCAGTCTGCATGAACAAGGCCATGGGTGTTGAGGTGCCGCGAAGGCATCGGGCCCTGGACAGGTGGCAGAACCCCGGGCAATCCTTGAAGGCGCAGTTTCACTAGCAGATTGGTGAGGGGCGCTCGAGGTAGATTTCCGCAAGTTGTGGGTGATTAGGTAGAGGTAAGTTCCAGATTAGCGGTACTTGCAGAAGACCGGCGGGGCCTGTCGCGTGAATCGACGGCCATTGTTGTCAAGGCCCAAGGAGGGCAAGAGCCGTCGCGCGGACCCGAATATCTGGGCGCGGCGGGGGACCTGACGACGGCTTCCCTACGTGGGCGTTCGAATACTGGGGTGGGATGCCAGGTGCGGTTGAGAGATGCTGACGTGGGAAACGCAATCGATGTCAGGCCGAGGCGGTGCCATGGAACAGTGGATGGGGCAGCAAGAGGACTACGTGCGCAAGCCGTTGGTTTGGTCAGAATCAGTTCGATGTCAAGTGCAGATCGCGGGCTGAAACGCAGGGTATAACCGGGTGGTCACATCGCGACGGGGCCCGTTGCCGACCGCAGTCGTTCTCATTGGTACTAGCGCGACCAACTGCTCGCTGTGGAACGCCATGAATGATCCGCGCCGCCTATGATGGGTCCGCAACGCGGCTGATTGAAAGCGATAGCTCCGATGGCAGCGGATTTAAGCGAATGGGGAGATCGATCTGAAAATCGTTGCTTGGGACCTGACGGCACATATCGCGGCTTTGTCCGCGAGTGCTCAAACTGAATGGAAACTGCGCCCAAAGAAGGTTTTCTAGGGGCGCGCAACCTGCGAACCTTGTCGCTATCTTAGAGGTCAGCGGTGAAAAAAGAGAAGTCCGTCCTTCAACTGGCCCGCCACCCGAGCCATTTTTGCTGAACTTTCACCGCGACAGTGCGGAGCCTTTGGGACCGGAAGATATCGACGCGATACAGGTTGGCGGTGCAAGAAGTTGCCGATAAACGATAACTACATACGGGTCAGTATTCACCATCGGATAATTAAGGCCATCTGCCGCCACCGGCGGCGGCGTCTCAAGGAAGGCTCAATAACAATACTTGAAGACTCCGAGCCGATCGTCTCCGCCTTCTCCGACCCAAGTATCTCCCTCAGCTTTCTGCTGGATCCCGGGCTTCACAGCGCACCGAAATGGTTCATCCATTTCTGCCGCGCTGACTTTTGGATCCGGTCCCGTACACCCCCAAGGATATGGCGCGCAGTCGAACCCTTCGTTTTTCCGATCTGCATACGTTGATATAGGCATAGGCCGATGAATAAACGCTCAATCCGACGGCAATCGCCTACGTAATGGACGTTGATAGCCAGAAAGATCCTCTTGCGCTGTCAGTGTTTCCGGCCAAGGTTTTTTCACGCTCGCGTTCTTCCCCATTCAACAGCGCGATTAGTGGGGAGTATTTCGCGGCCTGTTCAAATAAGGTAAGGGGGGGCCTGCAAGGCTTTCGGCTTGGGTCACATACTCGGCATCAAAGGCAAAACGCCGGCGACCATCGCGGCTTCAAGAAATTATTGTCGATACATCGGTAAATCTCCTCATAGGGTTCGAAGTGCGTCAAGTCCCGGCCATCCACGTAGACCGGCACCTATTAAAGATTACAGGTAACTAATAAATAAAAAACACGATCGTTTTGTCTAACGGCCATTGTATGTTAGACAATGTACGGACTGTCGGGACACTTTTCTGTAAATTACCAAAAATTTTGGGGGATGTGCGGCGTAACTACAAGCCATTCGCAGACGCTGTTGTTTGCAACAAAGCGATACTGTCAAATAACTCATCTTAATCTCCTAAAGCCACCTCAATCCTGAGTGGCTTCAAGCTGTAGTCGCAAACCCTAGTGCAATAGCATTTATGAAACCGTGCAACTTCCGTTTTTCGGGATAGAATAGGACGTTTATCATAATGATAATATAAGCTTGGCCGGATCAGAGCAGCTGGTGCTCGAGTTTCCTTGGCAGTAGTAGTTTGTTTCGAACTCAGTTGAAACGGACTTCAGCGCCGCGTCCATCGAGAGCCCAGCCACTGTAACAGCATTCGCGGCCGTCCCGCTCGGTCCAGCCCGCGTACGTCATAAATTGGATGCTTTTCGATCTAATGGGCGCTTTCAATACAATTCTCGACATCCGGGCTTTGTTCGTAGCGTCACATCGGATAAGGGAGAACGAGTTGAGCACCGAAATAAGAGAAGGTAGAAAAATTCATATGACCTTGGATAAACGAGGCAATTTTGCGAGCATTCCTAACCATCTTTGAACGTGGCACTCAACAGCGCAGCAGTTCGCTGAGGCTTCTCGGCGTTTGTCCTGAAATCTGGAAAGATTTGGTCCGGGCACTGGGCGAGGAGCTACTAACTGAGGGACCAGACGCCTGCGAGCAGGTTGGCGTTGTGGTATCTATGTGGCAACCTCCGCATGATCTTCCCCAAGCCACG
>Ga0163217_1098844_pt1 | contig 14978 bp, 16 predicted proteins | sample SynspAceP_FD_185933 | JGI IMG/M metagenome (GOLD analysis project Ga0163217, IMG submission 185933) | Saline lake microbial communities from Ace Lake in Antarctica - Synechococcus sp. Ace-P (PacBio error correction) | ecosystem: Environmental > Aquatic > Non-marine Saline and Alkaline > Saline ...
GAGAGGAAAGGAAAATTTTCCCCCCCAAAAGTGGGGGGGGGGCCTTCCCGCCCCTACGGCCCTGCCCGGAGATGGAGAAACGGCCCTGGCCCCTGCCACCACAGCCTCCCATCGACCGCGGAGCCCGCGAAGCGAAAAATTCGAAAGCGGGCGTCAGAACGGGAATGATCCGCTTGGGTGGGTCCTGTACAGTTCCTGGAATCTGGGGGGGTGGGACTTCCAAGCGGTTTGGAGCGGGTGGTGCAGATCGGCCCCGCCAAAGAACCTGGCGCGGGCTGCTGCAGCGGGCCGGCCCGCTCCGCCCACAGCCCCCGGGGGCACGCTCCCAGGTGCTGTTTCATGCCCCACCAAACGCCCCCTGGAGCTGGGCTGGAAGCTGAGCGCCCCCCCCCCCCCCCTGCGGGCGGGGGCTGGAACCAGGGCTGTGGAAACGCGGGCGGTCCGCCCCTGTTGGGGCCCCCGCTCGATGTGTTGTGCAGCACCTCAACCAGCCTGGCCTGTGGTCCGGGGTTCCGAGCCCGAGCAGGAAGCCTTTGAGGGCGGTGGCGCAGCGCCTGGAGCTTCGCAACCCTCGATGAAGCCAGCTCTGGCAGTGGTGCCTGCGTTTTCCTCGAGCAGGGCGGCGACTGCCTCCGGGGGCCTATTCCCCCGCTACCGCAAGCTCGAGCGCGAGCCCGATCGGATCCACCTGCCGCCGTTTATTCCCAAGCGTCATTCCACCCGCCGCGGCCAGCACCCAGGCGAAGCCCCCTTCCTTCGCTACAAGGTCGCCGACAACGCCATCGCCCGCCTGCACCGGCTTCAACACGGCACGATCACGGCCGATCGTTCGGTCACGAGTGAAAGTGGTGCGCGGCGCCAGCCCGGCAGGTGAGTGAAGTCGTTCCGTGCCCGGCTCAGCCGGGGAATGGTCTTTTTTCTTCGCCGGCCGCCAGCTGGAGTTCCGTGCGCCCCTGCGTGAGATGACCGCGCGGTGAGGCCAGCAGCCAAAAAAAAGCAGACGGTGCCGGCCTGGGCAGGCGGGCAGCTGGCGCTCTCCGTCTGCTCCCAGCCACCTGCGCAGCGGAGGTGCACCGTTGCGCCGCGCCATGGAAACAGGAGGATCCGGCCCAACTCAGGCCTCGACGCGGCCGAGTTACGGGCCCTCGAACCGCTGCTGCCGCCGCCAGGCCGACCTTCTCCCGCCTTCCCCGCCAGGAATCGTTCCCCGTGGTCGAAACCTGCCGCAGCCGCGATGGCGCCACGCCTGTTTTTCGCCTTTCCCCTTTCGAAAGGGCGCTTCGTGCACGAAGGGCTGGGCTTTCCCTCTGGGCTGCCGCTTTGACGCGCATCAGGCCGGAACAATCCCGTGTCGGTGAACTGCGACTACGCTTTCGAGCTGCTGGCACCGCGGCTAACCCCTTTTCGCGGAGTTGGTGGAGTGGCCACAGCGAGAGCCTGCTCGATGCGGGCCAGCCCTGCAGGCGGAAAATCTGGAAGCCTCGATCAATCTCTCCGAACTCTGTCGCCGTCGCTTCCGCGTCATCCCCAGGTGGCGGCCTGGTGGTGAACGGCTTTCCTGGCAAAGCAAGAAGCGGCGGCCAACTGCAGATCAGCGCCGCCTTGCCTCTTGGACGTGTTTTCGAGCGTTCAACGAACCGGGCCACCGTTTGTGGAGCAGGCCAGGCGTCGAGGTGATCGAGGAGGCAGCCTGGAAACTGGGTCGCCTGCACCTGGCCCTGGAACGGTTACGGGCCAGCAGCTTGCTTGCTGGAGGAAACAGCCCGGCCCGGCCCGCTCGCCTTTTCCGCTGCTGGTGGAGCGGACTGAACAGACCAACCGATGAGCACGAATCGGTGCCTGGAGCGACTGAGCGCTCTGGGTGCCGAAGCCCGCCGGGCTGAAGAACGCTGAACCGCGATTTAAGCTTAACAGAAAGCGGGGTCACGTCCTGCTCAACCATTGACCAACGACTGACCGTCTCAGGCCTTCCTCCAGGCGCTTTGACGATCACGGTGAATGAGCACCAACGAAGCCAACCAGAACGGCAAAGCAGAAAGGGCATTGATGATCATGGCTTCAGGTCAATCAGAACGCCCACATTATCACTGAGGTGATCGTCCTGCTCGGGAAGGGGTGGTTGGACATGCAGGTCAGCGTACGCCAAGCAGGCGGGCGACCCGGGAGGTTGAAGCAGGGAAGGATCCGCTGTCGATCTGGAGCAACCACTCCGCCATCTCCATGCCGCAGGGCGTAGGCATCTCTCGAAGGCTCGCCGCGTTCAAGCCGAGCAGGCCGCTGCTCGATTCCACTGACGGGGTTTCGCCTGGGTAACTGGCGTTGGATTCGGCGTCGGCTCATCGGAAACGACTCCGGCTGCGCCTGTAATCCTGGATCGATCACGGGGCCCTTTGGTTAGCAAAGACGAACACATTGGGGCAACACTCCAGCGTTCAGATCGGCGCGCCCACCAACCATGCGACGCCAGCCCCAGGGCCAGGCGCACACAACCAGGCCAGCCACATCCAGCCGGGGGGCTGGGCAGCAAAGCAGGCGCCGCAGCAGCAGCAAGCTGCCGGCTGCGCCGATCAGCAGCACCAGGCTTCTTGGCAGAAGGCGATCATCGTGGGGATCGGCGCTCCCGCTGGGCCAGGGCCCTGGCCACACCCAGCCAGGCTCACGGCAACACCATCCCCGCCCTCCGCCATGCCGAGCGGAAGATGGCGGCCCAGCAACAGGGCCCCAGAGCAGGGGCAACAAGCCATAGAAGCCCCAAGCCGCAGCGCTGGCGTAAAGCGAAGAAGCCCGGCAGCGAGGAAAGGCCACAGCGCAGCGCCAGGAACCAACAACGACGGCAGGGCCAGGGCCCAGGCAGCCAAAGGCCAGCCGCGGCAACAACGGTCCGAGCCTGCAGGCCTAGCTGGAGCCAGCGCCCAGCCCCCCAACAGCCGCTCCCCAGAACTTCAGGCAGACGCCCCCCGCCAGCACAGCACCAGGGATCAGCAAGCCCGGCTTCCCCCGCCGGTGCACCATCTCGCGCTGCAGATCGGCGGCGGGAGGCCCTCAGGCTCAGTTGCACGGAAGCGATTGCGGGCAGGCCTGGGGCGCAGGTGAGGCAGACACGCAGTTGCGTTGTCCTCGAGGTGAGCGGGTGGGTGCCAAGCGGGCAGCCGCCGTGGCCAGGCCCTTCCCCATCGGCGGGGCCACCTTTGAAGCAGGCATAGGTGCTGCAGCTTGCGCTGCAGGTGCCCTGCTCGGCGCGCACTCCAGGATCGAGAAGGCTTGGCCAGAACAGGCCGTTCATCCCCCCACCGGGCAGAGATAGCGGCACCAGAACGCTTCTCGAAGCGCAAGCGAGCCCGAATCACAGCTTCCCCGCGTGATCACAACAGCAGGCCAACTGTCGCCAGGCGTTGGTGTCCAGATCGGCAGTTTCCTCCCAGAGCAGGAATCGCCGCAAACCAAGCCGCGAGGGCCGGTTGCGGCCAGGCATCGGTGTGCCCCGGGCCAGGCGGCCGGCTGACCAGCCAAACACCGCGCCAGCCCGCTGAAACATCTCGCCCCCAGACATGAACGGCAGACGAGCACCACAGCCCGGCCACCAAGGGATAAACTGAGCAAGGATCAAGGCCCACCACCAAGGCCCAGAACAGATTGAGGCCACCATTGCTGCCCGGTCCTGGGGACCCAGCACAGCCCAGAGGTTCACCAGCACGAACACCCAGCTTCACAACGAAGCAGCAGGCCGTTCCAGAGCCGGGCGAGCGCAATCCACTGGCGCAAGTGGCGGCCGCCAGCGCCAAGAGATCGAAGCGGCAGCCGTTGGGGCCGCGGCGTCAGCCAGAAACAAGACCTCTTCCGGCAGGCCACGGGCTCAAGGCGACGCCAGGGCCGAAGCCGGCATCTGGGCGCAGGGCCCGGTCCACCAGCCCTTCGAGCTCGCGCACGTTGCCGGGGAAATCATGATCTGCAGGCGGCGGATCACTCCTCTCCCACCACCGCGACACCGCCCAGCCCAGCTTTCGGCTGTACAGCCGCAGCAAATAACGCAGCCACTCGCGCCAGTCCTGGCGTCGCACCCCAGCGGCGGCACCCGGATCAGGGTGCAGCAGCAATCGAAGCCGGGCAGGGCCGTTTTCGGTGGTGAAAAACAGGCGGCCAGCGAAGTTGCGGGCGTCGAGCCTGGTCCTGGGCCTGCAGTCCCGCCGCTGCGGGCCAGCGTCCAAGGGCCGGCAGCAGGGCGGGATGCGACCCCGATCGAGCTGGTTTGATCAGACAGCCCCTGCCGTCACCGATGTCATCGAGCAGGGCACCGTTTTTGCGCCATCGCTGCTGCAACTGCCGAACAAGCTCCGCCCCATTACTGCCGGCAGCAGGGCTTCCATCGAGCCTGCACCATAGCTGGCGGCGGGTGGCGGAGCCGAAGTGGATCCAGGGCGGCCGCATCGTCCTTCTCCAGGCCGGGCTCACCGGCCATCAGCACCGGTCGCCGCTCAGGGTCGCCCAGCACCGCCTGGCGGACCCGATCCCTCAGCTTTGACGGCGTAGCGGCTGCTGGCCGACGATTCCCGCCGCGCCCAGGCCCACCAGGTAGGGAGCCAGGGCGGCTTGTACACGCTCGGAAACGGGCAGCTGGCCGGCTTCAGGCATGACAACAATCTCCCCCGAACAGCAGGCAAGGCACCAGCATAGGACCGAAGCTTGCTCCAGCGATTCACCCGATTCTGGGCTGTTGCCGATGATGGGGCCATGACCCCACCCTTTATGGCGGAGCCCGCAGCCGGCCCTCGATGCCCCGCTGGTATCTGGCGAGAAACAGATCCCCTACACCTGGATTCAGCTCGACATGGCCGCCGGCGAACACCCGCCAGGAACCCTTCCTCTCGCATCAAAACCCTTCGCCAAGGTGGCCCCTGCTGGTCCGACGAGGGGCGCAGCTCGCGCAGAATAGGCGGCAGCCTGCGCGCTGTTCGAAAGCGGCGGCCATCCCTGCTGTTACCTGGCCCGACCGCTCACGGCCATGGAGTTCAGCACCCCGGCCAGCGGCCGAAGCGGAGCAATGGTGCTGTTTTGCCAATGCACCTGGCCACCGCCCTGTTCGTCGAGCCGCGCGCGAGACGGAGTTCCCACGGCTTGATGGCGCCCTCAACACCCGGCTGGAGGGCGGAGCCCCCTTGTTAGGTGAGGCCTGGGGGGTGCGGACTGCGCTGTACAGGCCCATCTGGCCTACCTGCCGATCTTCTTCCAACCAGCTCGATTAGGCGCCTACCCATACTGCAGGCCAGCATCGAGGCCACCCAGGGGCGTGTCGCCAACCAGGCGGCGAACTGGCCACGGGCCTAATTCGCTGATGGCCAGCCACCATCCCTTTCGACTGGCGGAGGCCACCGCCTGGAGCTGCTCGGCGCCAAGGCCGTCTGGGATCCGGACCAGCGGCTGCTGCTTGCTTGCCGATCTGCATCTCGGGCAAGGCCGAAACCTTCCAGGCCACGGCATCCCCCTTGCCAGCGACGGCGAGATCGGGGCACCTCATGCCCTTCTGGATCTGGCCCACTCACTGGCGGCCCCCGGGAGGTGGTGGTCCTGCGCGACCTGATCCACAGCCGCCTCGGCTCACCGCCGAGCTGCGCCAGAAGCTGGCGGCCTGCCGCCTTGCTGGGCCTGCCCCTCAGCTGATCGGCGGCAACCTGAAACGGGGCAGCTGGTTTGCGGCTGAGCCAGCCAGCAAGCCTCCAACGCGGTCCGCTTCTGTTGAGCACATCCGGAGCAGGCACCGGCAGGGGCCGAGAGCGGCTCAATTCTGCGGCCGATCTCCACCGGTGGGCGCGTGGGGCTCGGCAACGACGCGGGCTGCGGCTGCCTCTGCTTCAGCTTCGATGCCAGCGCGCCACGGCTGGTGCTGCCTCCTTCGCCAGCTCACCGCGCCTCCCTGCGACCGCTCGCCTGCCCTCTGGCTGGTGGCCGACGGTTCCGTTGTGGCCTGGCGGCTTTAAAGCGTGCGGGCCATCGAACGCACCACATCACGCGGTGAGCCCCCCGCGAGCTGCCGGTTCGAGCACAACAGCCGGCTGGGTGCTGGCGGTCGTGCAGCAGCCGGTCCGCCTCGGTGGGGAGGGAGAAAGCGTGGCCTCGCAGCTTGTGGGATGGTCCCGCATCAGTTATCGCCACCGTGCTGCCCAGACCTGGTAGCACTGGCCTGTCCCAGTCGAGGGGGTTGCGCAGATAGAATCACCGCATCGAGCAGCATCACGTAGGCGGCAGGCATCGAAGCCGCCTCCTTCAACGACATCAGCTCCTGCTCGCTGAGCTCACCGATCAGAAAGCCACTGTCATCCACCACCGGCAGACGCACTGATGTGGTGATCGCTGAGCAGATTTGCACCGGCTCCTCAGGGGCGTGCTCGCTTTGTACGCTTCAACACCGGGGAGGTCCATCGCCTCTGCACCTGAAATGCCTGGAACGGGGTGTTCGGAAAGTCATCGGGGCGCGGCGGCTGCAAGGGTTCTAGGCCAGCGGGAAATTCCTGCGGTGCTCGGATACGTCAGACTGGACGCCCGCAACAGCTATCGGCGTGTCGCCTCTCCATCAGATCCAGCAGTAACCAGCAGCAAGTCCAGCAGATCCCAGCAGCCGGCATGACGGCAAAGGTGCCCGCCCGCTGCCGCGCCCTCGCGACGGCTCACCGTGGCCCGTGCCCTATCGGCCTGCCCCTGCTGCTCGCCCGCTTCCTCGCCGGCCAAGGGCGGATTTGGCCCTTGGATCCTGCTGCTGCTCGCGGCCTCCCGACTGGCCGATGGCGCCCTGGCCCGCCGGGCCGGCGCGCTGGCCTGGGGGGCCGGCTCGATCCCTCACCGACAAGATCCTGATCAGTGCGCCGTTGCTGTGGCTAGCGCCAGCCGGTGGCCTGCCGCTCTGGGCGTGTGGCTGTTGCCTGGCGCGCGAGCCTGTTGGTCTCCGGCTGGCGGGCCGGCCAGGGGGATGGGCGGCCCCGCGTCGCGCGCGGGCAAGGCCAAGACGGTGCTGCAATTTCAGCGCCCTGCTGCTGCTGTCTGGCCCACTGGCTGGGGCCCCCACTGGCCGGCGGCTGGCCGCGCCCTTCAGGCCCTGGGCTGGTGGCTGTTCTGGCCCTCGCTTCTGCTGGCGCTGAGTTCGGCGCTGGGCTAACCCCCTCAGGCCAGCAAGGCCGCGTCAAGCACTGAAATCCGGTGTGCCAAGCTGCGCGCAAGGCGTAGTCGTTGGCGTAGCTGTCGCCAGGGCGCCCTCGCCATCGAACACCGGCGGACCAAGGCCCAGCTCCCGCTCCAGCCGGTGCAACATCCCGAGGAAAGTTGGTTCAGGCGCAGGGGGAAGGCTTGCGGGCCTTTTGGGGTCAACCCGGCTGGATCGAAGGAGCGGATCTCCACCGCCGCCGGATCCTGGCCGCAAGGCGCGGGCCGCCGCGGCACCAGGCGCGAAAACTGATCCTTGGCGGGCCGTGCAGTTGTAGATCCGGTTGGTGCCGCCTTCCACCTCAGGCAACGGGCCAATGGCGATGGCGAGATCGCTCACGTGGCCGAGCTGGGGGAATCGTGCTTGCATCGCCTGGCAAGCAGGGGCGACCGTGCACGATCCGATCAAAGAACCAGCTCTCCACGCGGGTTGTAGTTTTGCCCGGACCGAATGTGTAGGTTGGGCCGGAAGCTGGTGAAGGAATCCGCTCGCTGCGCAGCATCCTCGGTTTCAGAGCTTGCCGGCATGCGGCTGCCGGTCCCCGGTGGGCTGGTTCTCGCTGAGGGCCAGAGCTCACTGTCCGGCGTAAACACCGGCCCGAGCTCACAAATACACAAAGCGGTGCTTCGGCTCGCCGGTTCTCTCGGCACGGCCGCGGCTGTCCAGCAAGGAGCGGCCGCTGCTGTCGATTGATCACGTCGAAGCTTCGCCCTGCAAGCGGCGCCAGGGCCTCGCGCGCCGCGACGCCCGCCAGATTGCTCCACCCGGCCGGGAACGGGAATTCCTGCCGCGGGTTGAACAGGGTGAGCTCGTGGCCGAAGGCGAGCAACTGGGCACCAACGGCTTGCGATGAAGCGGGTGCACCCATCACCAGGATTTCAACGGAGTGCGTCGACGACGGGGCGCCATTCAAGCGCCGGGGAGGATGGATCACCGTTCCATGCGCTCCCGCCGCCCCGCCCCGAATGCAAGTCATTCCGCCATCGAACTGCTCCATGGCCACTGCCGTCCGGCCTCCACCAGGGCGACTACGACCAGGTCACCCGCTTCAACGACGACCCGTGGCCCAGGCGCTGCAGTGGCAAAAGAGCAGGGTCCGAGCGCCTGCATTCTGGTCGATCTCGATGGGCCAGAGAGGCGTGCCGCCAATGACGCGATCATTGGGGCCATCACCAAGCCTGGCCCATCCCGGTGCAGCTGGGCGGTCGGCGTGCGCACGGCCGAGCGGCCGAAAGGCCCTGGCTGAGCTGCCGGCTCGATCGGTGTCATCCTCGGCACACCGTGGGCGATCGAGGAGCCCCAGCTTGGTGCGCCACCTGGCGGCCCTCCCCCGGCCGGATCGGGTGGATGACGCCAGAGACGGCAAAGGTGGCACCCGCGGCTGGCTGGAGGAGAGCACGATCGAGGCCACCGCTTGGCCGCCGCCTCGAAGGCAAGTGGTGTGCCGCGGATCATACAGCACCGACATCGCCACCGATGGCACCCTGGCTGCCCAACCTGGAGCGCTGCGCCAGATGGCCCCGCCCAGTTCAATCCGGTGGATCGCCTCCGGTGGGGTGGGATCGCTCACCGACCTGCTTTCTCTGCTGGCGCTTGAACCCTCTGGGCGTCAGCGGCGTGATCGTCGGTCCCGCGCGATCTACGACCGCGCAGCGTCGATCTCGCCGAGGCGCTTGCATGGCGGTGGGCCCGGCCGTTGGCAGGACCTCCCTCTCGCTCACGCTGGGCTGAAGGTTCCAAAATGGCTCAAAGAAGGCTTCATGACTCAGCATGAGGAGAGGCCCCTTCCTAGGGGCCAGAAGGGTTCTGACAAAAGGATTGTGGGGCGCCGATACAATGATGAATCTGGTAGTCACCATTCCTCTCCGACTTGTTATCTCGTGCCTGCATCGCGCACCAGCCACTGTCCTTGAGGACAACATCCAATCAGGCGATTGTGAACGAACCTTTGGTCGTTCCGGGATCTGGGCATGCGGCTGAGTCGCCAGCGGCGCATGGTGCTCGAGTGTTGTGGACGGAGAAGAGTCACCTCAGCGTTCCGGGAATATTTTTCCGAGCGCTCAACAGCCAGGCCGCAACATGGCCATACCTCCGTTTATCAGAATCTCGAAGGCTTCAATGTCAGCTGGAGTGATCGAATGCCTCGACAAAGCCCAGTGGCCGGCTCTACGGCTTACCCGCAGCGATCCGCACAGCCATCTCAACCTTGTCTGGAATCCGGCGCCATCCACGACCTTGACGTCGTGCTCCGAACAATTGTCAGCCAGATCGAAGCGCTCACCGGCTTCGAGATCGAGTCGTACACCTTGCAGCTCAGTGGCCGCCGCCGGCTTGACACCACCCGTCCGCAGCGGCCCCCTTGCCTGCGAGGGGCTGGAAGAAAACCGCCCAGGCTTGGTTACCTTGACGGCATTGGCCTGCCCCAGGAGCGTGATCGAGCCCCAGAGCGCGCAGTCCAGGCCCGGCGGTGGCCCCAGCTGCTTCCTCTTCGCCGAACCCTCCAGCGCGAGGGGCCTGCTTCGTCCTGCTGGGGGCCGAGGCCAGCTCGTTCCGTCTGGGCCACACCCTCCGAGCTCGCGGGCGCTCCCAGTGGTTGCCTCTGGAGCCTGGCTGCACGCTTGAGCCCGCACCCTGTTGCGTGACTGAACAACTCCGAGCAGCGCTGGCATCCGGCCCCCTGCTTCTGCTTCCTGCCGGCCATGCCGGCCTGCAGCCGGCGAACTGGTTGCTGCAATTGCCCGTGGCGGTCTGTGCAGCAAACACCGAAACCGAACCAGTGGGCGCCGCGTGGCCACGCTTCCTGGCCGGGTGGCCGGGTGCTCGACCTGCGCGCGGCGCAACAGCGAAACAGCCACCCCTGAAACCTCTGCAAGGCAATGGGCGCGAATCGGAGCGGGCCAGGGGACTGGGCAGTCGTTGCTGCATGAGCGGCCTGCAGCAGATCGAGGCCGAGCTGCGGCTTGCCCGCCGTTGGCTCAGCCCACCAACCGGAGAACCTGCTGCTGGCGCCTGCTTGGAGGCCGGCTGCGGGAACTGGCGGCCCGCCCGTGCCTTCCCTGCTCTGGCTCTGGGGACCCTCAGCCTGGCCTGGGGGGCACCGGAGCGGGGAGTGGGTTGCCCGCAACCGCACTGCGAGTGGCAAGCAAACGGCGGATCACCCTGCGCCAGCCGCAACCGCCGAGGTGGTCCTGGCAGGCGATAACCCGGGCCGGCTGCCAGCGCCAGCGGCTGTGATCAGGAGGGCGGCAGTGCCCCTCACAATCCATGGCCGATGGCGCCTGTTTTGCCCTGCAGGGGCTCCAGCCCCGAGCGCCGCCGCGTTGCTGGTGGCCTGCTGGGTCCAACCTTCGATCACCTGTTCAATGCGCTGCCGCCAGGAGCGGTCCTGCGTGGCGTACGAGCTGCATGGGTCGCTGGCTGCAAACTCCAGCCCGAGCTGCGCCGCCACGCCCCTTGCGCCAGTGGCTTGGGCCTATCGTGCAGCTTGCCCCAGCTAGGGGCCTTGCTGCCGTCGCTCGACACCCTAGCGCCAGAAAGCGATCTGTTGGCTCAACGATCCCGTCTTCCCCCGCTGCCTGCCGATGTCTCGCGGCCCCTGCTCAACGCCCAGCCCCGTGCTGGTGGATGGGACGGCTGCTTGCTCCCGGACGAGCCCAGGCCCCTGCTCCACCTAGAAGCTCTCCGTGAGCAACTGGTCTGGTGCGAACCGCCGAGCTGATCAAGTGCGCCAGTGCTGGGGGCCTGCTGCAGGCGACTGGCACGGTAACTTGCGCCGCTACCTGCTTGTGGCAGGAGCTTGCTGGCCACCCGCAGCCTGGAGGCGGCTTGCGTCAACCAGCCCAACATCCGTCAATAACGCTGGAGCGAGTGGGTTCGAGCGACCGATCCATGCTCTACGAAAGCCGCCGGCTCATCTACCCGACCTGGAAGGGGGATCGATCCAAGCCCCTTTGGCTGCTGACCGAACCCGCGACCAGGAATTGCGCCAACTGGGGCAGGCTGCAGCAGGCCGTCACCCTGCTGCGCCTCGAAAGCCGCGATGCCCTCGCCCCCCCAGCTCCAGGCCCCTGACTTGCGCCGCCTCGGCGCTCTGCTTGTGGTGGTGCTCACCCAGGTTTGGTGGGCCGGGCCGATCGGGCCTGGTGGGCCGCGGCATTTCTGGCAGGGCAATGGGGCCGCGGCATCAGCAAGCCCTGAGTGATCAGGCCCTGGCTTCTGGCCGGGCTTGCGCGGGCCTTCTGGCGGAGAGGCGCCGGCCGGGCGTCACAATGGCTCCCATTCCCCCTACTGGTTTGCCCGGTTGCGCGTGCCCCCTGGTCTTTGTCTCCTCTCCAGCCAGCGGCTTTGGCCAGCTGATGCCCGGCTCTCGGGCCTGCTGCTGCTGCTGCTCCTGCCTGGCTGGCGCTGCGCCGGCAGGCGGCGAGGCCGCAACTCGAGACGCCACAGCTACGACGGCAACTCTACGCCCTCTATGCGGCAACGGCTCCTGGTGCCGGCCCGCGCAGCCTGGAGCAGGAGGCGCTGGCCTGATCACCGCGCCGCCGTGGTGGTCTATTACCTCGATGAAGCGGACGAACAAGCTGGCTTCTCGCCGGTTGCTCAACGAGCTGCAGCGGCTCTGGGGGCGCAGCGTCCGAGCTGATCCCCTCACACCGATGCGCTTCAGAAACGTCAAGGAGACGGGCCGCACCGATCCCGCCCACTACTGGAAAGGGGACATCCCCCAGGTGGTGGTGTTTTTGACCCCACCGGTGATGTGGTCCTCGATGAACAGCGGCCAGGTTGAACATCGAGCCATCAACACAGCCCTGGCAGAGCCGAAACCGGACTCGATCCCGTGGCCCGGCGCCGGCCCTTAGCACCACCCGCAGCTTCAACGGAACTCAACGCGAAAGTGGTTCACGCCGGGCCTGATGGGTAGCGCCAGCCCGAGCAGGGATCGAAACCGACAAAGCTCATTCGGGCGATCGAGGTGCCAGCCAGCCACTTACTGGGGCGCAAGGACCCAGCGCTCGCATCCATTTCTTTGGGCCTATGGCGAGCCGGATGCCGGCGGCGATCGTGCGGCGTTTCCGGCCAGCTCAGAGGCGGCCTGCGCCGAGGTGAATGCGCCATGGGTCTGCTCGCCCCTGAGCAAACCGCAGCCATCGCGCCGCGGCCGAGGAAGTGGCCAGTTGGCGGCGCCCTCGGATGGCGGAATTCCCCTTGCGCGTCTGGCAGACCGGCTCCGGCACCCAGACAGAACATGAACGTGAATGAGGTGATCTCCACCCGGGCGATCGAGGCGATGGGCGGCGTTCTTTCTGGGCAGCAAGACCCGGTGCACCCCACGACCACGTCAACCTCAGCCAAGTCGAGCAATCGACAACCTTTCCCACCGCCCTTCATATGGCGTGGGCCGTCCGAGATCGACCAAGGCCTGATCCCGCGATTCGGTCGCCCTGTCGAGGCGCTGCGGCAAAGAAGGAAAGGGCCTTTGCCCGAGGTGATCAAGGTGGGCCCGCCATCCCATCTCCAGGACGCGGGTTCCCCTCAGCTCGGGCCAAGGAATTCTCCGGCTACCGGGCCCAGCTGGAGCAAGGCCTGGAGGCCCGTCAAGCGCTGTGCCTGCCCCAGCGCTGCGGGAGCTGGCGATCGGACGGCACGGCGGTGGGCCGGGCTACGCCCCCCGCCGGCTTCGTGAGGCGGTGGCGGGACGGCTGAGCAGCGGCTGGGGCTCCCTTTTGGCAGTGGCTGCCGAAAAAATTCCAGGCCCTCGCCGGCACGAACCGCTGGCCGTCTACCGGGCACGGCGCCTTCACGGTGCTGGCCGGCTCGCTCCTTGAAGAATCGCCAACGACATCCGTTGGCTGGGCAGCGGGCCGCCGCTGCGGCTCGGCGAACTTGGTGTTGGGCCGGAGAGAACGAACGCCAGCATCATACGCCGGCAAGGTAATCCCACCCAGTGCGAAAGCCTCAACCATGGTGGCCATTCGGTGATGGGCAACAAACACAGCGGTGCAAATTCGCCGCCAGCCAGGGAAAACTTCGAACTCAACGTTTTTAGCCCTGCTGGCCCACACCTGCTGGAGAGCCTGCGCCCTGCTCTGGCGGGGCCTGCAACTGGCCTTCCGCGCTTCTGCATGAGGGGCTGTGGCCAACACCGCCGCCATCGAGACGCTTCTTGATCAGAGCCTGATGCTGGTTCACGGCCCTGACCACCGGCGATCGGCTATAACGACCGGGCCTGCCAGATCGCACAACCAATGCCCAGACCGGGCTCAGCCTGCGGGGGTCCCGCCCTGTTGATGCGGCCATGAATCAGCGCCGAGGCAGTTCGACACTTTGGTTGCAGCCCAAGCAGATGGTGATCAGCGCACGCCCCCGGCTCACAAGCCAGGTAGGGCCCACTGACACCAAAGCCAGGCCCCTGGCAAAGCGGCGCTGAGGGACGGAGTTGGGGCTGGTGGTTCCATCACCCATGAAGAATCCGTTCGGATCGATTCCGTCTTCACCCTTTTTCATGTCGATTTGCCGGTGCCATCGCCTTCGCAATGGCCCCTGCTCGCAAGGGGAGCCTGTCGCCGTTGCCTTGCCGCGGATCCGGGGTCGCCCAGACCCCGAAATGCAGGCACCGGCTGAAGAAGACGCAGAAACGCTCATTACAAGCTCGAGAACCACCCTGCAGCCTCAAAGGTGTCCGAGCCGGTCGACTGCAACGTTCGATGCGATCGACACTGGGAGACGCCACGGTGTATCGCATCAGATCGGCTCGCGCATTCGGAACGATCCGCAATCAGCGAAAGAACCGGACCGGATGTCTCCGCTTGGATGCCCGCTGGCAAGCAGTGGGTTTCCGCTCGGGAGCAGGCCGGTGCCCGACTCTCCACCAACACATCTTGCTTCAACGGCCCTCGATCTCTGTGTGGTGAACCCACTACCTCAACAGCATCAACCGAAGACAATCCCAAGACGCCATGGACGGCAGGGATCTTGGTGGCGGGTCTCTTCGCTGAGGATGGGCGCAAATCAACACAACCTGCTACGACGAAGGCTGCGAGCGGATCAAGAAATGAAGCTATTCATGGCCTGGGCAGCGTGATGCTCAGCGGTCTTCTGCTCGTCCCCGGCCGGGGCAGGCCTGGCCGTTGATCGATCGTCCAACCTGAGCCTGCAGGGGTGGCCAGTGACAGGCCTGAAAACGGCTGAATCCAGCAGCTCCAGCACCAACCCTGTCGCCAGGGGCGGGTGGCGGTCCGGGGAGGCGGTGGACGGGCGGGCAGCCGAGGTAGACGGGGCGGAAGCGGCGGCCGGTCCAGGGGATTCCGGGAGTGGCTCCCGCACGGGATTCCACCAGGCAGCGATCGCTCACCGCGGATCTCCAGGCCAGCGGCGGCTGGAAACAACAAAGTGAGCAGACGGCAATCGCGGCAGCAAGTGGCACCGGCCCAGCCTCAATCGCCCAGTGGCAACAACCGCCCCAGCACCGGTAAGCCGCAACTCGCAACGTCAGGGGCAATCGCGGCAGAACGCCAACTTGAACCGGAATTTTCTCCAACCGGAATGTGAAGTGCGGAAACGTCACACGCCAAACGTCAACCGCAACAAACAACTGGAACGGTCCGACGGTGAACGTCAACAACGTCAACGTGCGGCCAGGCTGGGCAGGCCGGTTGGGGCGTTGCCCGGCCCTGGAACCAACACGGCTGGTATGATGCGGCTGGTCACTCCCGTCTTGGGGCTGGTGGGGTGCAAGGGCCGGGCTACGTGGGGGGTCGGACCTGCCAACCGCAGCGATCATCAACAATGC
>Ga0163217_1040660_pt1 | contig 14977 bp, 23 predicted proteins | sample SynspAceP_FD_185933 | JGI IMG/M metagenome (GOLD analysis project Ga0163217, IMG submission 185933) | Saline lake microbial communities from Ace Lake in Antarctica - Synechococcus sp. Ace-P (PacBio error correction) | ecosystem: Environmental > Aquatic > Non-marine Saline and Alkaline > Saline ...
CCAAAAAAAAAAAAAAAGGAAAAAAGGGAGGAGATTAAAAAAAATGCCAAGAAAAGGGGCCGCTCGGGCCGGGGCAAAGGTTGGGAAAAAGGGCCGGGCGGGAAGGAAAAACAATGAACCCCCTGAAAAAAAAAAATTGTAATCGGAAAAATCACCATGCCCGGATCCCTCCCGATGGGCCCGACCCACATCTTTGCCCGCAAAGGTTTTTTTTCCCGCAAGGGTAATAAAAGGAAAGGGCCCCAGCGGTTTTTTTTTCCTCCGTTAATTGGAACGAATTGACGAATACCTGCGAACTATTGGGCCTCTGTGCATGTTTTCTTAACCGCGTCGCCGGTATTCGGCAAGCTTCCCCCGCGGCGCAGCCTTGAATCGGGCCCTGCGCACTGCCAATCGCCCAGGTCGCGGTATCCAGCGAGTATTGGGAGCCCCAGATTTCCTGCCGCCCTTGCATCCTGGCGCCTGCCTGTTGACTGGTCAATGCAGGCTGCTGACCGCCACGCAGGGCAAAAGTCCACGGAAGGGCGCAGACATGGCAAAGAGTCTGGCAAAGTCCTTGCGCGCGCAGTGCCAGGCATGAAAAACGTATCCTTTGGCCGGCTCAAGTGCTCACGGTGCGTGGTGGGCGCTGCTTCGCCAATGCAGCGCCGCCAGCGGGAAAACAGTTCCACCCCTGGGTGATCTCGAAGGTGGTTTTTTCCGCGCCTTTCCTGCCGCTCGGCCAGCATGCGCTCGCCGCGCACCAAGGCCTTGCTTGACGAATATAAAAAGTTTCTTAACCGGGGCATCCTGCGGGCGTGATGGATGGTCTCGCCACCCGCGAAAAAAGCACAGCCTGGCAAATGCTCCACCATAAAGGCCCAGGGTGGTGGAGTGTCCATCAGGTGAATCGCGGTAGTTCATCAGAAAACGTCAGGTTGGCATGACGTTCCTGCAGTGAACGGGCCTGTTTTGCCGGTTTTTGGCGGCGAAGGCGGTCGTCCTTACTGCATGAGCAAGAACCTTTTTATGTTGGCGGCAGAGTATGGGCAGGCGCGGGGCTGGTGGCCTCCATCCTAACGTAATGTCCTAGTTTCCCTATATATAGGCTGTGGGTTTAGTCTGGCGGCATAAATAAGAGATTCGATCACGATGTGCCCTTCCGAAACTGAACTCCAGCTACCTATCTATCAAGCTACAGATCAGGCCAAGCCTTGACCCCGAAAGCGGTTCTGGGCCGCGCAGGCCCCGCAGGCTCGCCTGGCATACGCCCGCCAAACCGCTGTTTGCGAAACAGGACGGCGAAGGTGATTAATCAACTGGGTTTGGCGATGGCCGGTTGAATACGCCTGGCTGGCTGTGGATTGCTCATCGTGGGAGGCAGGGCGGGGTGAACAGACGCGATCATCTACGAACTAGCCCGGTGACGGCCCACGCATAGGCGCCGCCATGCAGTTAACGCGAACTGGCGGGGCGGGTCGCCCAATGCGCCGGCAATGCTGCGTGGCCTGAGAACGTGCAAGAAAGGGCGACCGGGGTATATCTACATAATGCCGATCGATGCCCGGAAGCCGTGGTCGCAATGTTTTGGCCTGCGCGCGATTGGGAGCAAGTGCAATTGCGTGGTATTCGTGGCTTTGCCGCCCACGAAGCTGCGGTTGCGTATTGATGACGCCAGCAGACGTGATCCTCACCGTCCATCCTGCGAATCGAGTCGACCGTATACATCCCCCCCTACAAACCACTGTGGACGCGGCAATCAATGAAAGCGGCCCACCCGGTCAGTGCACTGCGTGTCTATCAGCGCCCGCAATGGGGTAAAGAGCCGAGCTGTATAGTGATCGCGACCCTGGAATGCAGCGGCGCGCTTCGGCCAATGCCGAACCAGCCGATCGCGTAATCCCGTACTGGCCGGCGACCGCCTTTTATATTCTTTACACCCTCTGGCACCTACGGCAACCCAAGGGCCGTTGTGCCGTTGATCATGGCGGGCGACGCCGTCGCCCATGCCTTCAGCATTGCAGGTGGTTTACGAACATGCGCCTGGCACGTGTTTCTGGGCCGCCCTCTGATGTTGGCTGGGTGGTAGGCCACTCCTACATTGTTTACGGGCCTTTGCTCGCCCGGCTGCACCAAACCCGTGCTTTATACCCGAAGGCCAAACCCATTCGCACACCGGAATGCCGTGCCTTTCTGGCGGGTCTGTGCCGAGTAACGGCGTCAAGGCCAATTGTCGCAGAACGCCGACCCCTTTCGCGCGATCCGCAAGGAAGATCCCCAACGCGTCTCTGGCGCAATCCGCGGACCTGTCCAGAACTGGACGCGGCCTTACCTGGCAGGCGAAACGCCTGGACCCGCCACCTGGGCCTGCTGAGGAGCTACTTCAAGCGCACCGGCATCATTGATCATTGGTGGCAGACCGAAAACGGTTGGGCGATTTTGGCCGCACAAACACCGGCAGTTACGAATTGCCAGACAGCCAAAATGGGCTCGGCGACCTGGCCGATGCCCGGGCTTTGAAGTCGCCATTTCTCTGACGACGAAGGCCTGCCGTCAAAAAACCCGGTGTGCAGGGCAATATTGCGCTGAAAAATGCGCTGCCGACCCGGCTGTCTGACGGGTATGCTGGGGGCAATCCTGGCGTTCCGTGAGGGTTATCTGAACGTCTTTCCGGGGTAGTTACAGTCGGGAGGACGCTGGCGTATCTGACCATGAACGGCTATGTGTTCGTCATGGGCCGGGACCGGATGACATCAACAATGTCGCAGGCCATCGGTTGTCCCACGGGCGAGATAGGAGAGCGTCGCTGGGTGCCCATATCCCGGTCGGTGGCCGAAGTGTCGCGGATCATCGCATTCCGCGATGAACTCAAAAAGGGCGAGTTGCCGTGGCCCTGGTGGGGTAATTGAAGAACGATTAATTGCATATGACGCGGGCACCTTGAGTACCGAGCTGGTTGCGAATGGTTCGTCGTGACTATCGGCGCGCTGGCGTGCTTCAAGGGCGCACTGGTGGTCAAGCGATTACCCAAGACACGCCTGCGGGCAAAAGATCCTGCGGCGGATCAATGCGCCAAGATGGGCCGGCAGGCGAGACTTTGCAGTGCCCTCGACCATCGACGATCCAGCCTTGTCTCGACGAGCCTGGCCCGAGCAAACTTCGACCCAGGCCCCCCGAGATCAGTCGTTCCACTTAACGCGTTCTGAAATTTGCCTATGGTACGGCCTAATTGAACTGGGCCGAGCTTGTGGGCGGCCCATGCTGGCCTGATCCGGAAATCAGGTAGTTCTTGAAATAGCTTGCTCGCTCAACGCAACAAGGGGTCGATTTGATCAAGGTATTAAGTGGTAGACGACCATGATCTTGGTGCGCTATGGGCATCCAGCCGAATGCTGACCGATGTTCAACCGGGGCTAAGTGTGGTGGGTGAAGCGATTCCGGCGAGTCTGCCGTTACCCAGGCCCGCCAGTTGAAGCCGGATGTGGCTGCTGAATGGATGTTCAGATATGCCTGGCAGCTTGGCCGGCCTGGAAGCTTACCGCAAGCTTCTGCTTTCATGAAGCACCTGCGCATTAATTGCCGTACCACCGTCTGCGAATGAAGAACCTTTCGCCCCACAACCGCCTGATGCAGGCCGGTCCGCCGGTTAAATGTCACCATAGGTGCTCCGCGCTGGAACCGAGATTGGTCACGGCGATCCGTCAGGTCAGCTGGCGGGCAGCGCTACATCAAAAAAGTCCTGATCATCGCAACAACAACTGCGCGCCTAGAAAGGCGTTCGGCGCCGGCCTGCGACTCGCCCTTCGACAATGCTGTCCGAGCGTGAAAATGCATGATCGCCTACACTGAATCGTCAGTTGCGAGAAAGGTGCAGATATATCGCCGACAAGAGCTGTGTCCTGGAGCCGAAAACGGTCAACAGCCTATCGTACCGGCTGTTTTCGAGAAACTGAATATACCAGCGATGTTGAGCTGACGCCTGTTGGCGTGCGCCCACCGGCATGGTTTGACGCCTTGCCGCGCTGAGCATGAATCCACACCGTATTTTGATCCCATGCCTTCTCTCGACTGCCAGCAACAATGCTGAGCGTTTATCGCATGTTTCGATGCCAGGGGAACTGCTTGCTACGACGTCGCAAAGGCCAAAGCACTGAAAAAAACGCCATGGCCAGTTACTTCCGCAAAACGGGCTGAGCCCGAAAACCGCCGCCCTGGTTGCGCGAATTCAGCAGATTGATCACCAACCATACACCGCCAATGACACCGAGGCGTTGTTGCTGGAACAGAAGCCCTGATCAAGGCGGTTCTCCCGTCCGCCGTACAAATATCCTGGCTGGCGCGACGACAATCCTAACCCTACTGTTTCTCTCCAGCCAGGACAGGCTTTCCGCGGCTTGGCCTTCACGTGGGACATAAGATAAACTCAAGGGCTCGCTACTTCCGGGCCGCTATCCGAGCGCCGGGCGCCATCCGTGAAAGCCTCGAGTTTTTTGCTGCAGAAGGCCTTAAAAGGTTCCGCCAGTGCGAAGACAGCTACTACGCAAACCGCACCAGACGCCGCCTGCCACATCAGAATCAATTCGTTGCAAGGCGCCTTGTGTGGGCCTGGTCGACGAGCAGGAGTACGCCGAGGACGTGCGGCATTCCATCATGTTCCTCGAAGGGCGCAGCACGCGCTGCGTCGAGTTCAGGCAAGGCATGGAGGCATGCCGCCGAAGCAAGCTTGGACTCTTGAGCGCGCGCGGAGTTTGCGACCGAACACAGATGGCGCTGATCGCGCCGGGTGCAGGACCAACCAACAGAGCATGGATACCGAGGCAAGGGCAATGTGGATTCGTTCCTGCGTCCGTGTCGCCCGGCGGTGCCGTGTGCTATGTGGTGATGGTGCGCCAGGGCAGGGTGCTGGCCAGCAAGAATCACTTTCCCGGGTCCCTATTGAACAGACCCCTGGGAAGTGCTGCTGCGTTCTTGCCAACAGTAACTACCTGGGCAGCGCGCGACCGATGAACTGCCTGGCGAGATTATCGTAAAACGCCGAGCACTGAGGATCCTGCCGGTCTCGCAGAAGGCTCTTGGCGTCAGGCCGCGCGCGGGCATTAATCTGACGCATCAGCCACAGGGTCAGAGCACTCGCAGCCCGCTGGCAGAGTTCTGGCAGTTCAACAATGGCCGAAGCTGGGCGTTGGCTGGCATGCTGGCCAACCGGCAGAACGGTACAGGTAGCTTTGACGCCCTCCAGGAAGCGCGCAACATGCCCGAACGCCCGACTGGCTCGATGCTTAACGAACATTCAGTCCAATTCTCAGTGGCGAAGGCGACTGTCGCGTCCTCGTGGTGTTCGGGCCCGAGGGACCCCCTGAAGAAGCGACTTACCGACGTTCAATAATCGAGAGGCGTCAACTGTGGCGATGCATGCCCGCGATGCGTCAGGCCTTGACCCGGGGCTTTAGCCGCTATAAGGAAGGCGAGGCAAGTGCCGGACATCCTGCTGGTGGACGGTGGCAAGGGGCAGATGTTTCCATTGGCCCTGGAAAGTGCTGGCAGATCTGCCATTCAATGGCTCCTGACCCCTGGTTGGTCGTGGCCATAGGTGTCACCTCGCAAGGCCAGGCAGGGAAACTCTGTATCTGAAAGTGACCCGCACACGAGTTGGTGCGCCAGGCCAATTCGCCGGCACGTCAATCTGATCCAGCAAAATATCCCGACGAAGCGCCCGTTTTGCCTATCGAACCCAGGTCACCGCGCCAGGCGCGGCAAAGCCCGCAATACTTCACCGCTTAGGGCCAATCGAGGGTCGGTCCGAAACGCCCGCCGCGAGCGTACTCAAGGGCATTTGGTGGTCTACAGAAATTGAAGCGCGCCAGTGCGGCGGATAATGGCCAAGGTGCCCGGCATCAAGCAAAAACCTTGAGAAATCAGGTTTTATGCGAGCTTCCATAGCGACTAGAATGCGGCATTGACAGAGGCTCACATTAACTTCATCGAACATACCCAACATTCCTGACGCTGCTGCGGGGTCGGACTGATCCATCTTCATTCTGTTTTTACTACTGCCATTCCACTGGTGCTATTGGCAGCCGCGATTGTGTTCATCACCATCGCAAGCGTTACCGATTGGCTGGACGGCTACCTGGCGCGCAAAATGGAGGGCCAAAAGCCGACCCTTTGGGCTTTCCCTGGATCCCGTTGCCTGACTAAGAGCTGATGGTGGCCCGTGGCCTGGTTACTGGCTGGTTCAGAGGCCACGCCCAATTTCTGGGTGACAGCGCCCGCTAATGGTTCATCATTGGTCGTGAGGATCGTTATTTCCGCGTTGCGCGAATGGATGGCAGAAGCTTGGCAAAAGTAAGCGCGCCCATGTCGCGGTCCTCGCAAGCTTGGCAAGTACAAGACCGCCCGCAAAAATGGTCCGCGCTGATCGTACTGCTGGCCAACCCACCGCTCATCAACACTGGGTCATTCTTGCTATGTGCTACTGCTGATCTCTGCGGTCCTGACTTTCTGGTCGCATGTACGTGTTATCTGCGGCGCCGGCCTGGCCCTATAGAAGCAATGCATGTTTGGTACAAAAACGACAAATAACTTTTTCCTGAATCAATGACTTGACAGGCGTCCGCAGGGAAGATAGAATAGGCCGTTCAAAGCGGGAATAGCTCAGTTGGTAGAGCACGACCTTGCGGTCGGGTCGCTGAGGTCGAAGGTCTCCCGTTATCCCGCTCCAAGTTTTTAGATTAAAGCCACCTCCGGGTGGCTTTTTTTTCGTTCTGAGGAGTAGGCACGACCTTTGGCCGAGACGGGGCGGGGCGTCGTAGCCCTCGCGAGTTCGAGTCTCGTTTTCCCCGCTCCAAGATTCAGATAAAGCCAACCTTCGGGTGGGCTTTTTTCGTTGTCCAGCTCAGCTTTAACCAGTATTCCGTCTCCTGAGGCAAGCGCTCCACTGACACCTGCTCGCAATAATCCTTTAAACCTGCCTTTGAAAAGCAACCGCCTGCTCAGGCCCCTGAAAACCTAAGACTAATGTCGGGGATTTTATTGTGCGGCCCGAACTTTGCAGATCGGTGGTCACGGAATCCTTCCGAGTTAGTGAAATTCCCAAATCGGTAATAAGCAAATAAAGTGAGAGTGTAAACGATGGATGACAAAGCGGAAAGGCGCGGCGTATTGGTCGGCGAAACCTAGCGCCTGATTCTACTGGAGCCTGGCTATCTGGGCCTTATGTTCTTCGGCTTTCGGCATCCTATTGAGGCCTAGCTTCTAGTGCATTTCAGTAGGACGGTGCTATTCTTGTTTCCTGTTTGCCCAGCAGGGCTCAATCCCGTGATTTCTTTGACTGAATCTTCTTCTACTGCCTGGAGAATGAAATCGTCCTGGACAAAGAACATGGCCTCGACGAGTAAATCGATATGAAGCAATTTTGTTATCCACAATGCTACTAATTTGTCGGCGGTTCCTTCGCTGTAAATACGTTTTCATCGCGATCTACTGGGCACGTTGCCGGCACCACCAAGGAAAAATCTAATGTTGCAAGGTGGCCCGGTGTGCATCCGGTCACACAACGGCATGGCAAGCACGCCGCTGACTGGATGTCTGCTGCCTCCCTATCACTCCATGGCCGTCTGAATTTCGGTCGGCTACGTCAGACTCTTCTTTCAGATGTGCTTTGGACGGCGGTGGCTTTGTGCTGCTGGCAACTGTTGCCTCGCGCCTTATCTGCCGCAAGTTCCCGGCAAATAGCCACTGTGCGACTTCGTGGATGACCGTTTCAACAGCAACGCCGCACGCGCCGTCGCGGTGATCTGTTTGCTGGTGATTTTCCAGACTACCTAATGTTATCGTCAGTATGACCAGAGCGCTGGTCGTACAGCCTTCGCTCGTTTCCATGGACAGTAGACAGCAACCGACGGTTTGGAATCATACGCATCGGTGCGTGGTATTCCTTTACGCGTACTGGGCTGCTATGAAGGGCATCACACTTACAACCCAGGGCGCCCAGTAAACGTCGTGCTGATCGTGGCTTATACCCATCCCGGCGATTTTCACTCTCTGCAAATGACCGGTCAATGTACTGCCGGCAAAACAGGTCTGTTCGGGACACAAGTACACCTCGAACCAGAGCGTGCCCCATGCTGCAGAAGCTGGATGAAGTGTAACGTGGCTGGGCTTCCGAGGACTAACACCGCCGATATTGCCCAACAAGCTGAACATGTTCCATGTCACCGTGTACGTTGATGATCGGTACCCGCGGCCTGCCACACGTTTATCAATTCGCTTCTCACTGTTACCCAAGGTCGCAGACGCTCGTTTTGGACCTGCTGGCTGGGCGCTTGGTGTTCATTGCCTTGCCTTGTACACCACTGCATCCTGCGGTAGCTTCTATGGTCGCTTCGAACCTGATTCGATACCAATCTACGACCAGACGGCCCAACTGCCGGCTTTCGCTTGAGTAAAGTGCAGAACGGGCGCCGCAGTGGAAGTTCCAGACTGGAAGAACCGGACTGGTTACCTTCGAGGACAAGCAACAACGACGGTCGCATCCAGAAAATGTACAACGAAGTCGCTGGCATTTGCCGAAGAGCTGAATCCACGCGGCTGGCTGGCAACGGAGCTGGTGGTGAATAACGACATTCTGGACTGGCGAACCCTGAAATTGCCACTGGCCAATGGTTGGGTTTATTGCCTTGATGCAGCGGGTGGTATTGCTGCGGCGCTGTCAACGGCAGCGAAGGCCTTTGCTGCTGGGCAAATCTGCGTCGGCGATCAGTCTACTGACCTTAATCAAGAAGATGATCAAGCCTGAATTATTCTGACAAGGGGGAAATGCTTGCAGCAACGTAATTTCCATGGCGTGGCCATTGCAGTTGCCACCTGGCTGGTTATCAAATCCGCCTGGCTTTGCCGCGGCGCCAGGTAGTAGGGCATTGGCCCCTTTGGTATCGCGGCGGCGACGAATCTTCCCCGATACTGATGAGGAGGTATCTTCCTCCAAGCCGGATCTACAGCAAGTGGTGGGCGGATTGCGGGCGAATCGCCTCGCAGGCTTGATCTGCACCACAGTGTAATATCTTCATCTACTGGGCTGGGGGGTTCTTCATCCCGGGACCCGCCAAACCTGGCCAACATTCCTGAGAACTGGGTTTTCTCGCATCTCCCCGCTGTCCGTTCCGGATGCGGTGGGTGCAGTTGATTCAACTTCGGGCTGTTGCCTTCGCATGTTCCTAACGCCTACCGAGGAAGGCCTCCACAGGATATCCAGGATCTGGTAGAAAAGCGTCCGCTATCGAAAAGGCGCTGGCTCTGCCGTAGATCACTGAGTAATCTATTCCAAGCCAAGAACTTGGCAGCTCCAAGCTCTGCAACTGCTGAACCTGAGCGGGCTCAAATGGAAGCCGCCTTATTTTGACGGAAGAGAATTCAATGATCTGGCATTTGCTGGCAATTAGCTGTAGCGGGTTTGGGCGCGGCGGGCATTGGTGCCCTGTTGCGAAGGTTTGTCCGGGGAAAAAGCTGCCCAAGTGGATTTATTCCGATCTTTCGCCGGGGCGGGATGGCGTAGACCTACAGTCTACTACAGTATCAACTGTTTTGAGCACAAAGCAAACCCCAACTGCTACCGCTTCGCAGGTGTAGAACCTCGAGCAGGAAGGCGTGTTGCTGGCGCCCCTGGACCTACATGCTTCCCACATGACGGTGGGCTTTACCGTGTGGAAACACGTTAACCGAGGAAATCGCTCCATACCTGAGCGGGACAGGGCAGCGCATCTAGCCAGTTTATTCTGTCAAGTTCGACCACAGGAGTAGTTACTCGGTGTTCCCATCAGACGCATACTGCCTAACTGCACTATCGGCGAGTTGGTACCCACTGGCCGAGATGGCACTCTGCGGGTTGCCAGCAATGCGACCGTGTTGAAACCGGATGGCTCTCGCTCTATCAAGGGTCTGTGAACCAAATGAGGGTGAGCGCTGCACTAACAAGAGTGATCCCACGCGCGCTTGCCAAGCGTTCGATTGATACATAATGCAGCCCATCGATGCACTGGGTTGGAAATATCACTTTATCAATAAATAAGCCTGATAATCAAAGTATCTTTTTGCGTCGAATGAAGTTACGTTTGAGATTCACCCACAACGTAGCTGTTCTCCATGAGGCCGGGTGGCAGAGTGGTTATGCAGCGGATTGCAAATCCGTGAACGCCGGGTTCCGATTCCGACCTCAGGCCTCCATTTATTCGTAGTAAGCGGTTTGGTTCTGCCGTACTAGTTAGCCCGGATGGCGAAACTGGTAGACGCAAGGGACTTAAAATCCCTCGGGGGTTAACCCCGTGCCGTTTCGATTCCGGCTGCCGGCCACCATCGGTCCACTCCCACGTATTCCCCCCTCGCTTGAAATTCACTACTTACTCCTCTGATTGTCATCTCTTGCAAATAGTTAGGCACAATAGCGCGTCATAGCAGGGTGCCCCTGCATCGAATCCCCTCGTTAGAGTATCGTCCGAAGTAGTTAGGCCAAGCCAACAGGTCGAATATTCCATAATCTGGATTTGCGCGGCGTCAGTACCATGGACGTATGTCAAACGCAGCTTTATCGAATGACGAAAAAAACGACCCAATGTCGACTACTGCGGGCCGCGCTGGCTTTTCCCGCGCATTGTGTCACTCTCCCGTTTCTGCTTGTTCCCTTCACAGCCACCCTAGCCGCTTTTCAAATGTGCGCGCAATTTTCAACTGGTTGCGAGAACCAGGCGCAATTGCCTTCCGCCGATGTGCCTGGAGATGAATCGATCCTGTGCTGGACAGTTCAAGGACGAAAAACAGCACTATTTTGTCTACTCAGTATCAATCATGGCCATATGGGGTTTCTTCAAGCGGGTAAATGCGCTCATTGATGAATTGCCATGAACAACGCCTACAACGGCAGAGAGTCCCGCCCGCTGGAAAGCTCTTTCCGCTGTCCATGCTTTACGCTGGGCAATCGGGGCTGTACTGATGCTCCGCCGACCGGATTCAGCTGAATAGGCCCTGCCGCCCCGAGTGCTGGCCAATCAACTGGGCAATGAAGGATCCTGTGGACATCGCCTCTGGGGCTGGCTGCGTTGGCCTTTGTAAGTGGTGATCCGATGTTTGGGTGGCCCATGAGGCACTATATCTCAGCCCGGAACGTTTGAGCAGGATTCCGCTTTCATCGACGCCAGGAATCCGTCATTGGGCGGTGGTGGTGTGCGATCGGCGCCTCGATAGGCTTTGGTAATATTTGCGCGAAATTCGGCAACTTCCAGCTGTTTCTATGGCGGCATTGGCGCCGGTCATTATTTGCGTGTTGTACTTCATCGTTTCTGCATGCAGTGATGCTCTAATGGCGGCGCAACTCAATGGCGGTGGTGGAGCATGCCTCTACCGAGGCAAGGAATATGGCGAAAAAAGTATTGAGGATGAGTGCCACTGGACCCTGTTGCGCTCACAACGCCACTAAGGCTCCCTACGGGTATGGCTGCCGTACTACCACGAATCGAACCAGGAAAGGGCTGATACATGAGCGAGTTTGATTTTGATCTGTTTGTCCATACGGTGCCGGCTCCGGCGGAGTACGGCAGCCGCATGGCTGCCGCTTTGGCGCAAGGGTAGGGTGGCAGAGGAATCCTTATCTGGGCGGCACCTGCCGTCAATGTCCCGCCTGGCGTGCCGAAAAAGCCTGTTTGCCTATTTCGGCGCCCTTTTCCCGAAGACCTTGAGATCAAAGGATATGGCTGGAACCTCCCCGACTCCCACCTTTGATTGGCCAACGCTGGTTGCCAAAACAAGAATCAGGAAATTGCTCGTTTAATGGCATTTATCGCAACATTGCTCAGGCCTCAAGGCGCTTCGGGCCTGGATGATGCGCGCTGCGGTTCATTGATTCACACACTTGCAGTGGCGAGCAAAAGGTCACCGCGAGCCGCAATTCTGATCGCCACGGTGGCTGGCCGCATAATTCCCCGACTTCCGGCATGAAGCATGTATTCAGCTCCAATGAGGTTCTCCACCCTCAAGACCCTACCCAAACCCACCCTGGTGGAGGCGGCGGTTATATTGCCATCGAGTTCCGCCAGCATTTTCCATGGCAAATGCAAGCGCGAGGTACAGCCTGCGTAAACCGGGTGACCTGTTCCTCGCGCTTCGATACCCAGCCTGCGGGAACACATGGCGCACCATACGGCAAAAGGCATCGACTGGCGCTTCAAAGCGGATGTCAAAATTGACCGCCAGCCGATGCAGCCTGCACGTACGTGCCAGGATGATTCCGTGCTGGAACCGACCTGGTTGCTTATGCACAGGCCGCAGAACCCAATCTGAAAGGCCTGTTGCCTGGAAAATACCCAGGCACCCTCGACCGACAAGGGTTTTATCGCCGTCACCAGGACACGAAACGCGGATCCCAGCATCTATGCCGATTGGCGATGTGACCGAGTACGCGAAACTGACCTCGCCGGTTGCCACTGGCGAAGCATGCGCTGGCACGCCGACTGTAACAAGCCTGAACAATACTTCGCGGTGGATTACCGCGAATATTCCCACCGCGGTGTTTTGTATTCCAATATTGGCACTCTGGGTCCTGACCGAAGAGCAGGCCAGGGGAGAGGGCTACACGGCTGAGGCATTCGAAGCCGCTCCGCCCTATGCGCAAATACGTTGCCAAGGTCGTGGTGAAGAACAGCCTGATGAAAATGATCGTCGACAAGATACAGACCGGAGTGCTGCGTGTGCACGATGATCGGGCCAGAGGCCGGGGAAATAATTCAGGGTAATGGAGTAGCTCTCAAGCCGGCGCTATCAAGGCGATGTTCGATGCACCTGGGGCATTCATCCCAGGCGCTGAAGAGGTTTTGTACCATGGCAACCCCCACGCGGACCGACTGAAAGCCCTCGCAGTTTCGGGCCGCCTGTTTTCGGAGAAGGTACTGGCATGACCTGGTTTCTATATGCCTTTGATCTTCTTTGGTGTGGCAGTTTCGCCATTTCTGGTGCGCTGGTGCCGGGCGAAATCCATGGATCTGTTCGTGTGCTGTCATCGCCATCATCAACCTCGCTGGGTGGCGGCACACTAGGGACGCCATTCCTGATAATCATCCCGGTCAGTGATCAGGAACGACAGAGAACGCCTACATTCTGGTGGTCAGTACTGGCGGCGGTGGCCACCACATCTGGGTTCGCTTACCCGGCCGAATCAAATGAAAACCGGGCTTGTTGATCGCGGATGCTTTCCGGCTGGCCATTTTTTACCGTGATCGGAACTCAGGTAGCCCTGCAGCATGACGTATCCTGTTAGTGCATGCGGAATCATGGGCGTGTGAGCCGGGGCCGCTGGCGGGTAATCGCGCGATATTATCTGCCAACGAAAATTCCCGTGATATTCACGAAAATCTACGCACATGCCTGCAAATCGCTGGCTTCTCTGGTGTAATTATCGTCCTGCATCGAATTAAACTACAAGCGCCCAATCTGGATGGACTATCGCCGTACTGACCGTACGGTCATTCGCCCTGCCGCTACCGCTGGCATCCTTCAAGCTTGCGCCGTTCCATCTACTGATCGCAAAGCCGCCTGACAAGATTGAATACGCTGAGCGGGTGTTAGGAGTGCCAGAGCCTTGTTTTATTGTGTATAAATGTCCTGACGCGGGCGGCGAACTCGTTCTTTCTAATAGCTCAATCGTCTGAAAATGTGCTCCAGTATCGAAAAAATGGACCCATTTTCAAATGGCTGTTAGCTCATCATCTAATTAACAAGCAGACTGTCAGGGCAGACATCTTGTCGGTGGTAAGGACATATCCTTGGGTTAATGACCAATTATGGAAGAAAAAGCGCGTTTGGAACGTCATATAGTCAGTAGCAGTCTTGAGGTTTATAACCTGGAGCACCGGCCAGCAATCTGGTCGGGTGGTTGATTCATTCTCGAGGGTTGGATGTTGCTAAGCGATCAGCAGTTGGAACTGTCCCAAACACTATGCGCTGCAGATCAGCTGCGATGACCTTGAATGGCAATGAAAGGAATTCTTCGTTGAATGCAGAAAAGTCCTCGCTGGCGCCGCGAAGAGTCGCAGGCGGGCAGCATGGACCGGTAATGCGCCCCAAAATTTTGTAAAAATACCCGAAATGAAGCCCGCCACTGCATTGACCGGATGGTTCGCTCCAAGCCGCTGACAGGCCTCAAGCGGCTGATCGCGTTCAAATGATTATCACCAGCGCAGATCGCTGAGTTCAAGCGCTGTCAAGCGTTAACGCTGGCAACTTCGGTTTGGTAAACGCCGCCCAGACCAGAGGTGGATCAGGAAGCCTGCCAGTGGCAGTGGTAAAACGGCAGCCGCGTCAGCCAGCTCCACTATCCTGAACACGATACTCACTCGCTACCGAATTCAAACGATCACCACAAGGGGTCATCGTGATTGGCGGGCTATCAGTTGCGGTTGGGCTGGCGCATGACGTACCTGCATCAGGATGGTGACCGGGGCCATTTCAGCGCGCTGCCTGCACGCCGCGCGCGTGTCCCGCGTGCCACCTACTGGCGATGCGTACGATTGCCCCTGCCCACGCTTCCTGGAGTGCCGCGCTGGCGGTGCGCGATGGTGGCCCCGCCCAACGGCCAGGTGCCGCCTGGCGTGCCAATCACCGCGCCGAGCCGGCGTCATATCGAGTGGGTGACTTGACTGATTAACCTAGCGCGGCTTGAGTATCATCAGGATAATGGAGCATGAGTGTTCATCGCGCGATCTTGGAGCGCTCAGGCTGGCTTTTACCCACTGCCATGGCGGCCTTCCCTGACACCTTCTGTCTGGGCGGCGTTTTACCCAAACCGAATTGCCAGCGTTAACGCTGACAGCGCGACTCAGCCGATCTGCGCTGGGATAATCATTTGACCGCGATCATGCCCTGAGCGTCATCGGCGGCGACCACCGGTCAATGCAGTGGCGGGCTTCATCGGGTATTTTTTTAACAAAATGCATACCGGTCCAGTTGCTGCCGCCTG
>Ga0163217_1064198_pt1 | contig 14976 bp, 17 predicted proteins | sample SynspAceP_FD_185933 | JGI IMG/M metagenome (GOLD analysis project Ga0163217, IMG submission 185933) | Saline lake microbial communities from Ace Lake in Antarctica - Synechococcus sp. Ace-P (PacBio error correction) | ecosystem: Environmental > Aquatic > Non-marine Saline and Alkaline > Saline ...
CAGCAAGGAAGGAAAAGAAAAAGATTTGGCCCGAAAAAACCCCACAAAATCGGGGAAATTTCTTCTTACCAGTGAAAAGGGGGGCTTGGATAATGCAGAAGGAAACTGGGTGGGCCGCACCCTAATCTTCGAGGTCCCAGGGGATCTGCCCGCCTCCAAACATCCCTGGTCAAATGCGCTAATTCTCGACCCTTTCACAACTGCGGCGTTTTCACTTCAACTCGTGGGGCCCCAAAAGCGACTCAATAGACCATGATACCTTAGCCCAAGTTTTCTAACTGGGAAGCCTATTCTCGTACTGCGGAAACACCGTTCGTCAAGGTCTGTATCAACAGACTGATCCGCCCTATCTAGCTCCGCAAGCTGGCCCGAGCCTACATGCCGACGATTCTTGTATTCCGCAAACATATCCTAAATCAATCAAACCGTTCCTTGTGGAAATCCCGCTGTGCCATGACGCCATTCCGAACGGCAAGCCTGGCGACAACCTGCAAAATAGGCCACGCTTTTGCAGATCGCATTCATACTCCACAGCTCGCAACACCTGAACCGATATGGACGTAACCGTTACGCTTACATTCAAAACGTAACGTTTACGATCACGCAGCATCAAGCACCCCGAGAAAGTGAATAGGGGAGTGCGGATGGTTCAATCACATAACGAATGGACCGGAACACAATGTACATTCCAAAAGACACAGGACCATTTGCGTCACGCTATGAAAGACACACGAACACGGGCGCCCGGACCACAATCTCGCAGGAGCAAGAAACAAACGCACTCGACAGACGAAAACGGTTTTATTCTAGCAGCATAGACGAAAAATTGTTACTGACGTCCGAAGAATGCGCCACAATGGCCGCGGGCATTTGAAGACCAAAATTTAAAAAATGGCCAGTGAAAAAGGATGCAAGGGCGGCCAATATGAACAGTTCACATAGAACCTGGAGCGAGAACGCCTTTATTTCCTAACATCCTTCAATAAAATTCAAGATTGCATCTCGACAAGTGGGTCTTCGAAAATCCCGGAAGTTTCCACCTCGCTGCATACACAAATTAATCATGCTTTGGTGAAATTCAAAGGTTCAACGCCGCAAAAAACCCTGCGCGACTCCTATACAACAGGTTTCGGTCCAATCCAGGATTAATCCACCTCGAACCGTTCCCAAGAAACTTTTCGCCCGATGAATTGGTGGGTGCTCAAGGCCTGTCGTCGCGTTGCTGATAAATCACCTCATCTAGAACAACGCCCACACCGTCGGGTTCCCGTCCGCGGCTCTCTACAAATGATTCAAAATCAAACGGTTTCCTGTCGTTAATCAAGGTAGATGGACCATCCGGAATTGGCACGGCTAGCCAGCTGCATCTGAACAGGATGAACGTCCACCCGGACGATCTCAGTAAGCCGCGCAAATCACCAGTGAAGATTTTTGTGACCAGCGAAAGCTGGTTCGGTGGTTTTTCTTATGAATTAACCGTCCCCTAATTAAGGCACAAGCGGGAACGCTGAAAACACACTCCGTATGCCCCGCGCCAAGCGTGTTAGCACCTTTCACATACATCCAGCCGCGCATCTCCACACAATCACCCAGATAATTATCTTTGACACCAGAACTAATACTGAGCCGCATGTCACCTAGGAAACCATCGTACCTTCTGGAAGATCGGAAGCTCAGGACAATAGCGGGCAGATTCTGCGACAACCGAAACGTGAAACAAGCCGGTTGGTCGGAACTAGGATCGAAAGAACTCATCTGCTTGCCGGCACTGTTTAAACTTAATTGTGTCGCGAAGCGGCAACCACTGTCGATTGATGCCCATGTGAAACTCAACTGATTGCGAACACAGGGTTCAGTCCTCGAATAGGCATAACCATGAATAGCCACGTACGCCCACAAGAGCCAAGTTCAATGTCAACTACTGTCTCGTCGCAACTCTCTTCTCAGGGGTCCCACACCATAAGCCCTGAAGTTGAAACGACGTGTACTAGCTGCACATTGAGACCTTGGACTATTAACCTGAAATTCGATTGCCCAGCGCCCTGAAACCAAAGTGAGTTCGCAACCAATCACTAGATACGGCATGATCGTCCTCCCCGATACATCACACATATTACCCTGTTTATCCCCACGAATTTCGCCTTTGAAGGACGATTCAACACGCCATGACCATTGGACACGGCCCAGACGTGTCTGTCTGGAGCATCAGCGCATGCCGAGATACACGAAGCGGGATGAAAGCCGTTGCGCCACAATGCCGGTCCTAATCAGACACGCAGGCAAATTCCTAATTGCAACCACAGGATGGTGCCCACACCCCAGGAATACCACGACCCTTGAGCTCTGATTTGCCGGTATCCGCATGAAACCGATTGCTCGCCCAAACAACGCCCATACCTCGGTCATGCCGCTTTCGACAATTACAATCATGCCCTGGACATATATCTTCTGAGCCGACCTATTCGCGTTCACACCAAGACCTTCCTTGTCCTCTCGGCCACCCTGACGTGTCGCCAATTCCGTCAACGGAACCTTGTGGTACAAGGAGCCGCAAAGCAACGTCAGAGACGGATTTCCGAAAACAAGCCACACTGGCACACCGACTCGCCCTCGAGCACCTCGACGGTCCTCGAGACGATTCACTGTAACCGCTACGAGGAGAGATTTATTCGCAAGACGAACACCCAACTCGGTTTATTTGTGCGCAGTGGGCATCAAAAGCCATGCCATGCCACACATCATCAGACCCCACCGACAACGGCCATCTTGCTGGTCTTACCTCACCCAGATGTTGATCGTCGTACATGCCGCTCGCGTGGACTACATCCGCACGCACCAGCAAACCTTCTGCCTAGCCCGTACTACCCGGCTGTATTTTCGGTTTGTCAGTCCATCGATCGATTTTCCTTCTGGTCCACCCGCCTTCAAGGCCAGCGCTTAACAATTCCGTTCCCCGCCAGCCCCCTCTGACCCTGACATGGTGCAGTCATGAGCTATGCATTCTCAATGTTGCAACGGAGCGATTGCTGCTGCAAGAAACGCCAGCCCTGATTATCGCATCCTTACGCAAACTCTTCACCAGAACTGTCATACCCGCCAAATACCTAGCGTCGTCCCTCAATCCCGCTGAAAATCTGTCTAAATCTTGTGTGGTGCCGCGGTACTCTAGCAACCGCGCTGGGCCCATCATGGAACTTATCGATGGCCTGAAAACTGCCTTTCGCATTACATTCGCAATACCCTGGCTCCATATACTTGTCCCCAACCAGTCAAAAGACGCCGGCAAGAATCTACAAACGAGAAACACACCAACAGCTTAATCATACTCGTAGCGCTAGCATACTTGTATTTTACTGTGCCCTTGACAAACAGCCGCAAGCCGCGATAAATCTTCCGACTTCATCAAACAGAGCTCTCACGTGCCAGGCGTTCTCCTGAAAGCCCATATTTGACATCCAGTGAGGACCATTAGGACATTCTTCACTACCTTCCCTGGCACCCCAATCGCATCACACGGTCCCCGCTGGCCAATGCATCAACACAACCAATGCGGTTGAGAATAATCATTAAATTTCGCATACTTCCTACCCACGCTGATTGAGTTGCTACCCATTAAACAAAAAATCCTACAACCCATATGTCATGAAAGCTCTTTAATATACTCGACGCAACCTCCAGATAAATTTGACTGACGCTCTTATCTCACTCACCACGTGGTAATTCCTTAAGCGAGGCACGCACCGGCCACAAATCCATCATTATTCACCTTAGTGTCTCTCGAATACATAGAAAGATCACATTTGACACCCAAACATCGCTCTGCTCTTTTGCATTTAGAGTTATGCGATACCGTTGTATACGCTAGGTGATACCGTCACCATTATTGGCACACTCAGGCCCGGCAACCAAGATACACTTGTGCCTGGCAGCGTAAGATCTTCTCGTTTGCTTCACTTATATAACACTTGCTCTCCTTATCCGTTTCTCCCGTTCATTCCGACCCAGAACAGATACTCAATCTTGCGAGGCATACGGACTCCAAAAGTAAGTCGCCACTTGCCAAAGCCTTTCTTAACCAGTTTTTCGACAACATTGCCACTCGATGCCAACCCTCACCAACCCGATCTAACCAATATAATCGCCAACGCAGACACGTGCCATCTGGCCGCTCCCTCCAAGCTGGCCAGTACTTACGCGTATCTTCCGGCCCCATTCGCAAACACCCGGTCTGGCACGTTTCCGAAACTTCATTCGGTGCGCCTTTCTAACATCCTAACACATGCAGCACCGGCCTCTTGTAACTTTTTTGTCGTTGACAATAATCCACCAAACGCGCGGCACACTCACAATCAATACCACTACGCTTTCTGACCTATGCCATATACACCCAATTGGCGTCCCTTCTACTGACCTCGGATTGCATCAGTGCGTGCGCATGACCAATAGCACGCCGGCTAGGTTTAAGGTCCTGCGCAGCTGTTCTGAACTTAATTGTGTCTGGATATAAAACCAGACGCAAGCCGCACATCAATACACACTTCCAGTTTTTGATTATCGCACTCGTTTAATTCGGTTTCCCCCGCACCCTCGCCTTCATCCGTCACAGGCAGTTCTGATTAGTCGACATTGATCGCTCAGGAATACTTGAATGATGAAGGCAGGCCCTTTTCAATATCCCACGCCACGCTATAAACTACTCTGCCTTTGCCATCGTCTTCCAGACCAAGGACACACGTTATTTGAATAGGTCCACTGGAACCAGCCTTGTAATCTCACTCCAGCATTCTAGTGATTGATCGGACAGATCGTCTGCCACCCCTCACACGGTCTGGTCGATCCAGGCTAAGTGCCGGAAAGGCGCCCGCCTATGTCTCCGGACTCGCCACACTGCAGTCTCCCCCGCTCCAAATTACACTATCAGATGGCCCTTGGCTGCCGACAGATTCCGCCCCTCTGATTGTGCGAGTATTAGATTATTGATGTACCGATAGCAACAACCGGATGTTGTCTGGGCGAGCGTTTCCTTTCATGCACCGCACTATTCTCCCGCGCATGCAATAATGGAGAATTGTCGGCTGATTCGACTCAGCGCACAACCCTGGCTTCACGTAATCGCGTCGTCCTGTCCTCGCTCCTCTGACAAGCCGTGCGCACCGCCGCGCGCTTCTCTGAGCCCACGCCGCCCTTCTGCCTTCGGCACGCTTTCCTGCGCAGGTCTGTTCGTCTTCCACAAACGGCTCTCGCCATTTCGTCGCGTTCTCAGATCTCTTACACCCGCACACCCCTACGCCCATCACAGCTCAAAGCCCTCATTCGAAGGTACTGGCATTACCCCTTTGCGATAACCACAAATAGACTCAATAGATCCCGGATCCCCTCACCAGTAACCCTGGTTGTCGGACATTTACAGCGTCAATACGATCTTCCCGGACAATGGGAACTGCATTCTGTTGCCTGCGTTTCCCGCATCCGATCGGACACACCACATTGCGTCGGATTGCTCCCTAAGCCGAATCTGGAAATCATACCTGATCCAAGCTCTGCCCAATGGCCATCTTCCATCCACCGCATTCTGAAGAAGCTTAGCCTAAATAACTCTCTTATTACATTCCATCAGTAGCATCGCCCAGCATCTCTTAACTGAACTGCCCCTACCTCAGGGCAAGTAAATTTCGATCCAATCGATTAGCAGACTCCGGCTTAACTCTCGAGAGGTCGTCTCATCCGCCCACAGCACATAAGTTGCCCGGGATGACGAAATACGATGCGCCAGTCCATCACTAACAACCACCATTTACCAACCACCTCCACCATTCCCCCCCCACCACCCAACCCATCTCCTCCACCCCACCCTCCCAAACAACCACCCCGCCGACGCCCCTCCCCCCACCCCCCTCTCCCCATCCTACTAGACAAAGAAATTGCCTTGTGTTTGGCAACGTGGTAAATCATCATTTAAGGATCTCCCTGACTTAGCAATCCAAGTCGACTCGTACCACGCGCAGAGATGCAAGTTTCAAGAATTTTCTCCTCCGCACATGCACTCTCATATTGTCCGAAATCTAGACACGACCACGAACGCCCATGAACTCCAATTCGGAACCTGAGCTGACAAATACGGCATGGTGCCCCTTCCCTCCACCGCCGTCCACTCCGTGGCTATCTCTCCTCCAACCATGATTTTCCATTCTCTCCGCCAGCACCCACGCAGAAAGGTACTCCTGACATGTTTCATTCCGAGGTCCAAGACCGACAGCTGCCGGCTTAGCCGCCACGCGGGCCTACAGAGTGCAACCGTTACGGAGCCTGTGTTTCGTCAACCTTGAATGTATGCTGAACCTGCGAAGAGCTACCCGCTCTGCAATCGCAATCGCAATCCGGGTGGGATCGGTGCTTTTGGGAACGTCCCCTGCCAAAATGGATGGGTAGGCTGGGTCCGCCGACGCGTTGGATCAGCACGATATATATGGATGACCGCTTACGACATCTACATTCGGGAACGTCCGGATGGGCCATATCATGAGTCTTGTCAGCCAACCCGGCGTCCTATTGCTATCACTTGGCCTACGTTCTAATTGCGTTAGTTCGCACCCGATAACAGGCCTCGGACGTGTTCATGAATAGCCGGTACACTTCCGACCTCACCCGTACCTTAACACCCCTTTTGTCTATCACAACGGCAGACAAAAACAAAAGGCGTTTTCTTCCACGTCCTCGTGTTTGATGCTTATTGAACCACTCCGCTTGCCCAATTTAGACACAACACACCATATCTGCCGTGGACTACTCCCCAGGTCCATCAAGCGGTCTCTTACTGATTCTACGGGCATACCGGCTGTAAAAATTATTCCCACCACCTCCCGTAACTACCACATGCGTATAGAAAGCTAATGTGGGACGATACCTCTCGAAGACCGTTCAATTTAGTTCCTATCCTCCACATCTACGCAACAACAGAAAACCTCACTCAATCATCTCTCTAACTAGGACGCTGCCGTCACTCTTATCCGCTCTCCTCCACATCACGCCCCATCACTCCGCGCAGCCACCCACACTTCATGCTTGCACTGTTTGGCTCGGATATTTCAGCTCCGCGGGATGCGTGTGTATAGGCTCGTTGCTACTCAGGAAAGCAAAAAAACCTTTCGCACCATATCGCGGTAAAACTGGCAAATCCAATTTCTCCACACTCACGACGCCTAGCGCGTCATATGCTCCGCGCCAATCGTTGGCGCACCAACTCTCAAGCATGAGCTTCTATCATTACGCCGCCCCTCGCTTTTCCTGCTGCGCACCTCATACACCGCGACCAAGGTCTTGTTCGGATCAATCCGTCATGAACCTATCAAACCGTTATTCCATCAATAACAATACCCAGATCGTATGCGTCAGCCAAGTCGGCCATAACTCGGAGTGACAAATCTCGCCATTCCTTGGCATCCATAGGACTTGAAATCCCGCAAATTTCATGCCCCAAATAAGCGGATTGTGGGCGCAATCAATAAATTGGACACCCACCGACGTGCCAGAAGACCCCCTTCATCCAATACCATACTCCCACATGGTATCTCTCCGAATGTGGCCCCACCTCCCCTCCCCATAACCTGTAAGGTTGCCACCACCAGCATGTGAAATACTACATCCGTATTCCCATACGGCCCTTCACAGAACACATCGCCGCGTTTTACCCGCTTATGCCAACGTGATTGCCTCTGCACCCGTGGACGACAATCTATCCCATCACACGGCTCATATGTCCGGATATAAGCCCGCGCCAGAATTCAACCCGCCCTCCCGCCGTCGTGAAAACAACCTCCAAGCCCTGACGGCAAGTAATTCTCAGGATGCCAGCAATGGGTATCGTCAGACCAATCGACAGTCGAGCGACCGGGGCCTTAGGAACCCCTTCCACCCAAAACTTACCACTCCGATACAAAACCCCCTCAACACAAGAATTAAACATTTCTCTAGATCCATATTCGTACCATCCAAAAAAGAAGTAAAATACTCATAAGAGAAAGAGAGAATTCCATTATGTAACGAATGGGCACTTAAAACATCGTTTTCTGCTAGGACTACCGTGAAGATCATTAACGACTTCCGGATTTTCTTAAAACGCCGTTGTTTCACAAAAACAAGGATCTGTCTACATAAAGTTTTATTAAGAACCTTTATTTATTATGAACACTTTAGTCTTAAAGCTACCATCCATTTAATCAATGTGAAAAACCAAATCCTCAATAACAATTATGATACCTTTTCGTAGTACTTTAAGTGAAATCTTTCTTCTCAAACCAATCAATTAATTTCATTTTTTCTTGTCATCATCGGTCAGTTAGAAATAATTCACCACCATATAAGTTTCTTAGCCACTTATAAAATTTATCCATATTCTATAAAAACTGTCTGACCCAGTACCAACACTTATAACTACCCTTTTCCCCAAATCAAAATCTGCCTTAACATTTTGTTCAAATTTTACACCAACAAAATCATCTCTATTGCCTTTTCCAATTTCTAAAATTCTTTTACGCCAAAATAACTATCCTAAACTTGTTAATTTTATTTCATTTTACTGCCTTCTCCCTCCACCACTATAATGCCAAAATTCATATCCGTTACTCACACACATACAGCCTACTACACTCTAATATTTTTATTTCAAGTAATCTAATAAGATTCCAATACACCTAACAATCGTCATTCCTCTTCTAAAAATCTCTGTCTCAAATCCATGCTTAATATTATCTCCAATCTTTAATATTTCAATTTCATTATCTAACTTATGTAGTTAATCCTGCTTCGTCTACAAATAACAAAATTTCTCTATTCTAGTAATACCCCGACCGTGTTTTCACCATCTTTCTCTTTCAAACTCTGCCAAAATCCCATCTCGCCCAAAGGTAAACATATAATAGGCCATCATAATTTTTTATAAAACCCCTCCAGGATAAAACTCAATTGTATTTCATGCCTACAAAATAATATACCTTTAAACTTTTGTATCTTCCTCCCTTTATCCTTCAAATTAAATCTATATACCATCTGCAAGGCAATCAATTCTTATCAAAAGCTTTTTATCCCTAAAAACCCAGTACCGCCCAACCCAATCTCAATGTGTCTCCTTTCAAGTTAACAAGGAATCCTATTCCTATAATAGTTTTTTTCTACTAGTTTTCTCATTCGTTACCAAACTCTAAAATGGAAAATTAATTTTTCAGGAATATCCCATTCTGTCTTTAAAACCACTTAAATTCCCTATTTTTGTTTAATTTATAATTATAGTCATAACATCCATACCTCGTCATAACAAATTCGAACCAAATTAATACTTTACCTGCCAAGAAACTCTTTAAATCTATAATCTTGTATTTTGTTCACCTTTAATTATAAACATTTGATACCTGTACTGGTTCCTCCAAAATTCCCCAAGTTCTTTTTCTTCCGGTTATTCCCTTATAATGATCACGACTGGATATTTACCACTCATAAAAATTATAGTTCACTTTTGTCCTCATAAAATTAATTTATAATTCCGACCATGAAGTTTATGCCTTTCTTCTATTTCTGTCCATCTTCATTTCGCACATCTCCCCGCTTACCTGCATTTATGCTACTAAACTACTTCTAATTTGGTTTCTTTATAAAAAAGTTTGTACCTAAGTGATTTTTTAAGGCTATTTTATCAGTGAAAACAGAATTTCTCCTTAGCTGTCACGATATTTCAAAATCCTCTGCTGCTAAAAATGGTTTCTTCCTGCATTTCTTTTTTGATTCAACTAATGTTGCGTGGTGTGTGAGAATGATCTCCAAATGTTCCCAATGCTTTGATAGTAGACGGCGTAAATAATAGTCTTTGTGTCTTGGTTAATTTTGTGATCACATTCACCTTACCACCTTTTCACTTATCACGTATAAGGCCTAAACTCCGTCCCGTGACTTTTCTATACTTCTATCATTTTGTGTTTGAATTTCTCCAACCTATAAATTTAAACGTCTTAAAAATAGGCCTTCCTTTATCAATATTTGTTATACCCCCTTGAATCCAATTTATCGCATTTGGATAATTCCACGTTCAATCTTTCCACCCTATCCTTGTCTTAATCCTAATGCCTCACTAAATGATTTGTTGCCACTACATTATCCAATTTACTGTTTGATACATATTACTAATACTTATCTTTCTTCTTTTTTCTCGTTCGTTTCCATTACCACTAACTGTTCATCCCCATAAACATTCTTAATCAAAATTTAATTTAATGTAGGGATTGGTCTCAATATTTCTTTTTTAATGTATTTAGGTTGTATCCTATCTTTCAACACTTATACATGCTCCAAATTGATCTTATTCTATACTTCCTTTCATCCTAAAAAAAGAAAAAAATAAAAAAAAGAAAATTTCCTGATTTGGTCTTTCATCTTTATGTTTCCCAGGCCAATACTCTCCGGTGATTAACTGGACCTTCAATTCCGTTGAAAAATAATAAATTTTCAAATAGCAATAAAAATATATTTCATAATTAAATTAATATTTATCAAATCTAAAAAATTGGTTTGTACAAATAAAAACTATTTTGGTAATAAATATAATTTTGATGACCTCTAAGTAGAAGTATATAAGGACCATTTTGCAATTTAGTCAAGAATGGACAGGATGAATCCCACCAATTCCCATTCACTAGCTAATTAACCAATGCCCTCTCGGGTACCATATAATTAAAAAATGTTCGAAAAAGATTTAAACTACAAACTATACAAGGTTCTTTAACCCATAGTACAAAATGGCATTGTAGCATTATTATAAAAACAAACTTTGTAATTTTATTGTAAAACTTATTTTCCTTATGATTTCCATATGTCGAACATTTACACATTAAAATGTTACCAGCTAATATAAGCTAGATCGGCTCTGCATTTCCAATTTACCGCATGTAATCCAATACCTAGTAGGAACGTATCCTTTAATAAATGATATTGTTGCTAGTGAATTCCCTTTAACAATTGTAGACGTTTCTCAAAATATTCATCACAACTTTATTTTAAGTTTTGATATAATTATATCCTTGTAATCAAATAAACTTCATCTAAAGTAGATTCATGTCATTAAATATTTAAATAGACTGAAAAATTCAAATTTCACATTCAATCTGTCTTCTAATTTAATTAAAACAATTAGAATATAATAAATATTATTATTTTTAATCTATCGACCCAATACACTTCTTTCGCTACCTTCGTTTACTTGGACTTTTACTGCCTTCCTCATGTTTGTTCTTAAGAACTTGAAACTTGCCTTACTTGATGTCAGGCTTTTTTTAACTGTCGTTCATGACTTCATTTCTGTATTTTATTGTCCCCCTTATAGAATAGCCTGATGTATTTTTTAAGTAACCCGTGCTTCATTTTTCTTTGTATTAGGTTCATTGTTTCTTTTTGTAATAAGATTCCTCATTCATATAAACTTTAAGGAAAACTAAAAATATCACTAAACTCCCTGCATAAAACACCTTATAACGTTACTATTACGCAAATATCCAGAAGAGCATTTTGTCTTGTTTGGGATGTTGCTCAAGATTATGAGCTACAATTCGTCATTTCCCTTTCTTTGTTAATAGGACTTCAAAATTTTCGCTAAGTTTCGGTTGCCAGCCTAACCATTCCTTAATGTAAGGAAAGAGTTTATGTATGACAGCAATCAAGCTTGTAACCTATTCCTTTATTTTTCAGGTCGTCTTTTCTTTTCCCTATTGTACCCATCACTTTCTTTTTCAGTGATCGTGCTAAAGATTTTTTTTTCTGTTGTAAGGATGTATTTCCTGTCAAACTAACAAGAAAGTTACGTATATATCCACCAGTGTGGTTGTATATGAATTTATATTTATTAGAGCTCCTAGTTATCCTTATTTAAGATTTGTTTGGTAATTAATATCTATCTTCATTTAAATTATGTGAAAATACGGAAAAAAATACATTTTTTTTAAATTTTCTTATTTGTCACCATAATTTTATTTCCTTTCGCTTTACTGCCTCAATTACAAACATTGATAAGTCGGGTAAAATTAGTAATTGGAATAATTATCTGTTAATATAATTTCTTTAAATCCCTTATCGGGAGATGGGACCATTGTCAATGGGTGGTTAAAAGATCTTCCAGGAACGCATCAATGATCCTGGTTAATGAAAAGTGAAAAGGATCTTTAAAGTAAGATAGCTAAGTCTAACAAGTTGTATGTTTGTGTATCACTTTCCCACCTAAAATAGGGATTGGGTTTACAGGTCCATAAATATTTTTAAACAATGCCAGGGGATAGCATGTGTTGGTTAGGAAACGGGGTTGGCTATTATCAGCTTTTTATCTAACAAATAATCCTCAAAAGAAATAGTTGTGGGGTTAAATGGTCGTTATTTGAAGAAATATATTGGCCTGTGTTGATTTTATTCCTCAAGCGGCATGTTTCCCAAAATAAACTGTCCGTAGTAGTGCATGGCTAAAATCACCATTGGCATATCAATATGCCTTTACAATAAGTCGAAGGTTTCTAAAAATTTGAGAGGTTATAAGGTAGAACCAATTACCCGCTACTGATCACTACCCATTTCAAGATTTCCGATCTTCCAAAGGCGAAATATGCATGCTATTTTCATGTGAAATACGAAAACGATAAAATTGGATACAAATTGTTGGGAATCCAAAGGACCCAAGCCTTTCTCTAATCAATTAAAGACCTTTGTCCCTCTTATAAAGAATGCGCTTTAATTGAATAAGGACTTGAATTAAAGAGGAGTTCAATTAGTTTATGTTATCTACTTTATAAAAATATTTTTTATGTCTTTTAGCGCATTAACTGGTTCATCTTACGTCTTTTAGCAGTTGGTTTCGGGGCATTGGACGCGCATGCCTAAAAAAATCATGAACGAACAACAATAAAAATTGAAACTGGGTAAAGTATCAAAATGTACCCAATGCCTTTATTACTGTTTTAGGATTAATTTTTTAATCTGAAACAGCTTTGAACGTATAATGATTTATTGTAATTATAATGGAGTGTTTTCCTATTTTCATTTATATCTTATGACTTCATAATGCAGCTAAGGAAAAAAACCTCAAGTTTTTGTCCAATTACCCCATTGGCGATTATTTCCTAGTTATTGGTGCCATTGTGTGTTATTTATTCAAAATTTGTTTAGTCCTTGTTAACCTCTACTCCCCGTAAAATCCTTATTGCCTGGTGGGTCTATTATTATACCCCTTCCAAAATTCAGGATTGTGTTGGCATATATGTAGGAAGACGTATATTTCCGAACGGCATTGAATGGGCGTATTATGTTAAATCAAAAAACGGATCACTCGTGCCGTTACCCACTGCTCGCAATATATATTTAATGGAAGCTCGTCCTTGTTCCTTCCCTTACACGCTGTTACGTTCATATTTCAAAGCTTTTTATGGCCCAACATTGCGCCCAGTTCTTCTTCAAATAGCGTAAAATAAATCCTCTCCTTCTGGAAAATATCATCGCCCTTCAAATATGGTCCAAAGATACCCCATAGCTTAAAAGGTCTCAAGGATTTAAACATGCTGTAATCCAATCCGATTATAGCAAAATCATCCTGCATGGAAAATAATAGCCTACCTTGGTAGTCCTGCACCTTTTGCTCAACAATCCAGATATAGACCGCATCATTCCCTATTAGTAAAATTACCATTTAAAATTGTACCGATTGTCTTTATGGAGAAATTGAGTCTAATCTTTCAGAAAGAACGTTTTCCATACTCTTACTGAACCTCTTTTAATAAGAAGCGAAATTCTTTTCGATTTTCTTCCTTCTTTCTTTTTCTCCATTCTTTTCAGGCCTCTGCATCTGCACTTCATTCTGGGTCTAATATTTCGTCGGCATCCACTCTTGTACCGAATAGACCCATTAATTTTAAAAGATCGGACTTTATTATTTTTCTTAGAATATATTGAATTTTCTTCAAGGAATTAGGTCCAATCACTTGCTGTCGAAAAGCCCTCAGAAGCTTTTACAGGTGAGTTTGATTGTCCTTTTCCATATGCCATAGAAGTCCCACCTAAGAGTCCGTGTAACGGCATTCGATTTTTTGGGATGGTATTCAATAACACTGTCCAAAATTTCTCGTTGACGCAGCTATGGGGATATTGAGAAAATTGGACTTTGTAGGTTTGATGAATGAATCCCAAAGAACATCTTTTTTAGTGAGGATTAACTATAATTCTTGTCGATAGTCTTTAACCTCTCTATAAGCTCTTCGCAGTATATTGTTTGTTACTGACAATTAAGGATTTTTCTATTGGCTGGCAACTTAGAAAAATGACAGCTCGGTGAATTGATTCAATGGCTTGCGCAAACCTCAAGCCTAGCACGAAATAAAATACGGGATAGTGTTTTGCTTTTTTGATCAAATAACAAACTAAATCGCCTTCTTCATGGTAAATAACCCCTTTTTTATTGGACAGTAAATTGTGGCAATAGGGGATAGTTGTTGTGTACGGAGTCTTTTACAACGAGAATTACTTGGCCTGATTAAAATTACTTCCGAAAACATTAAAAAATGGGAATTCAGAATTTAATGAGCATACAAGTCATCTATGAATCCAAATTAAGGAATTGCATTCTGAAAGCAATGGACTGTATATTTTTATAAGACAGATTTATTTACTTAATAAAATGTAATATTAAGTACATGGAAATTAAAAACGTTTCTACTAGGATAATGACAACACAATCCCATCACCACAAGCTTTAGGCTACGTTTTTCCTGCAACAAGGATTTGGCAATAGACACCTTTCTTACCAATGTATCCAAGGCTAAACCACGGTGAATAGACCATATGTGTTGAAGATCCATTTTATTTTTAAAGTCCTATTAAATTAAGGAAATAAAGTCCTTTACTATTTTACTATTTTTGGTCTCCTGTTACTTAAGATCTGTATGCGATCAATGCTACAATATA
>Ga0163217_1055774_pt1 | contig 14975 bp, 10 predicted proteins | sample SynspAceP_FD_185933 | JGI IMG/M metagenome (GOLD analysis project Ga0163217, IMG submission 185933) | Saline lake microbial communities from Ace Lake in Antarctica - Synechococcus sp. Ace-P (PacBio error correction) | ecosystem: Environmental > Aquatic > Non-marine Saline and Alkaline > Saline ...
GGCCCCCTTAAAGTTAAAAAAAAAAATGGAAAAAAAAAACATAAAACCGGGGCCCCTTTTGAAAAAAAAAAAAAACTCTTTTAAAAACGCCTTTTTTAAAAGCCGAACTAAACATGCAAATTATAAAGAAAATTTGCAAGGGAAAAAAATAATCGGGGGTTTTTTTAAAATTTAAAATCGGGAACCCAAAAACCCCCCCATGGGGAAAATTTAAAAGCCCCCTTTTGAAAAAAACCCCCATTATTTGTTTTTTTTCGTGGGGGGGCCCTTTTGAAAAAAATTAATGGGGCCCCCGGAATACAGAAAATTATTTTGTTTTTAGAATAAACTTAAAATAATGGGGGCCGGAGTTTCCCCCAAGCGGGGAGTAAAAAACCCCTTGGGTTTTTTTAGTGGGGGGGGCCCCCCCCCGGGGGAATAAAAAAAAATTTTGGGTTTTTAGCCCCCGCAAATTAAGTTTGGGGGAGAAAAAAACTATACCCGGGAACAAAAAAAAAAAAAAAAAAACAAATCGGCCCCCGTTTTCTTTCCTATTTTAACCGGCCAACCCGAAAAAATTAATTGCCCTTTGAAAAAAATTTTTCCCCCCACCCCAAAAGAAAAAAACCCCCCCCCGAAAGGGAAAAATTATTTTTTTTGCAATGGGGGCCCTTTACATTAAGCCCCTCCTGGGTTTTTTTTTTTAGAAAAAAGCTTTGGGGGGGGACCCCCCCCCCCTTTTGGGAACCCCAACGAAAAAAACCCCCGTTGGAAAAAGAAAAAATAAAAATTTTTTTTTCCCCTTATTTGGGTTTAAAAAGGACAAAAGGTTTTTTTTTGTAAAAATTTTTTGGGGGGGGGGGGGGGGTTGCCGCCGTGGGGGATGAAAAGGTTTCCCCCCGGTTTTTTAAATTTTCCCCTTAGACTTTGCCGGGATTTTTAAACCCCCCTGGGGGGGTTTAATTTTTTTCCCTTTCAAAAACCTTAATAATAAAATGGGCTCCCACGGAAAAAAAAAAAAACCAACATTTATTTTTAAACCTAGTTGGGAAAAAAATAAATGGGGGTTGGGGAAAAAAAAAAACGGAAAAAAGGGCGGCCTTTAAACAAAGCCCCAAAAGTTTTTTTTCCCCCCCTGTTTTTTTTCGCCCCAATCAAAAAAAAAATAAAATGGGTTTTGGAAAAAAAAAAAGGAATTTAGGGTTAAAAACGGCAAAAAAAAAATGGTGAAAAAAAAAAAAACAAGGGTTTTTTTGGGGGGGTTTTTTTGGGCCGGGGGTTTCCCCCCCCCGCCCCCCCCCTTTTGAAAAATTCCCCTTGAAATTTAAAAAATTAAATTCTTTTTTTTTTACCACTTTACCCTTCCCCCCCTCTGCCCTAGTTTTTTTTCCCCCCCCTTAGTTGGCAAGTTTTTCCCTTTTTGGTGGGGCCTTTCCGCCCCCAAAACCCAAGGAAAAAAAAAACAAAGGCCCAAAGAAAGCCCGGGGGTTTACTTTTTTTTAGGTTAAAAAAACCTTTTTTAAATTTGGAATTTGGTAAATGGGGGGGGGCCCGGGTTTTGAAAAAAGAACCCTTTAAAAAAAAAAATGATAAAAAAAATGAAAAAAAAAAAAAAAAAAAAACAAACAAAAAAAAAAAAGAAATTGCCCGAAAACGGGAAAAACCAGGTTTTTTTGGGCCCGCGGTTTTTAAAAACTTCAAAAAAAGCCCCCCCAAAAAAACGGGGAAAAAAAAAAATCCCGGCCCCCCGAAAATTACTTAAAGAAAATTTTACTGAATAGAAAAAAGAATAAATCGTTTTAAAAAAACCGGGGGTTTTTTTTGTTTTTTTTTGGGGTTTTTTTTTTAAAAGGTTTTTTGGCCCTTGAAAAAAAAAAAAAAAATGGGGCCCCCCCCCCGGGTGAGGGGGGGGTTCCTGGGGCAAAAGTTTCCCCATAAGAAAATTAGAAAAAAAATGAAAAAAAAAAAAAATGGGGGGGTCCCCCAATGTTTTTCCCTTGCGGCCCCCCCCCCTTTTCTGAAACCCCCCTTTTGGGAATGTCAAGCCCCCTTTTAAGGAAAAAACCCCATAGAATAAACGGTAAACAAAAAATTTTTTGGAAAAAGAACCGGGAGTTCCCAAAAAAAGAAAAAATAACCTGGGAAAAAAAAAACTGAAAAAAAAGTTGGAAAAAAAGCGGGGAAACAAAAAAATAAAATTTTTGAAAAATAAAACCATAAACAAAAAAAACTCCCAGGCTGGGGGGTTTCACGTTGAAATAAATTTGGAAACTTGAAATTGAAAAATTTTTTTGGTTAAGTTTTTGGGCCCCCCCATCCCCCCCAATAAAAAAGGAAAAAATAAAAAATAATTGTTGGGGCCCAAATTTTTGGGGGGGCGGTTTTTTCCCCAAGGTTTTATCAAAAAAAAATAAATGGGAAAAAATTTAAAGGGTGGGGGCGGGGGCCCCCGGGAAAGGAAAAAAAAGTAAAAAAAGGGCCCCCCCCAAGCCCCCCCCCTTTGGAAAAAATTTTCTTTTTTTTAAAATGAGGGGCCTTTTCCCCCCGGCCCCTGCAAACAAATTGGAAGGAAAAGAAACAAATCCATGCCCCCCCCCCCTTTCTTTAAAGTTTTTTTGTCCCGTTTAAACAAAGTTGGGCCCAAAAGGGTTGGGGGGTAAGGGTGGGGGGGGCGCCCGAAAAAAAAAAATTAACCAAAAAGGGAAAACCCTAAATAAAAAATAAAAATTTTTTTTCCTCCACATTTTCCCCCCCACCCTAGTTTTTTTTTTCCCCCTTTGGAAAAAAACCCGGCCCATTCAAAAAAATAAAAGGAAAAAAAGTTTACGGGAGGATTTGGGGGGACCAATAGGATTGGGACGGGTTGTTTTCCCCCCCCCTCCCCCCCCCGGAAAAACGGTTCCTTTTCCACTTTTCGTTTGAAGGGCCAAAAAAAAACCCCCCAAAATCCCTCAAGGAAAAGGTTTTTCCCGGGGGGGTTAAAAATCAAAAGCCCGGAATGGTTTGGGGGGGCCCCCACCTTTTTCCATTTTTTTTTTAATAAAAGGTTGAATTGGAACCCGAAAAGGGCCTTTTTTTGGGGGGAAAATTTTTTTTTAAAGAAAAACCCCATAAATGGCCCCCCCCCCCCAGTTTTTATTTGCCTACAAGCGAAAAAATTTTTTTTTTTGGTTTGGGAAAAAAAAAACCCCGCCCCTGCCCCCCCCCCCCTAAAGTTTTTTTAATTTTTAAAAATCCCTCCTTTTAAAACAAAAAAACCTTACAAAATTAACAGCCCCTTTTGGGGCGTTAAATCCCTTTTGGGGAAAAATAATACAAATGGGTTTTTCCCCCCAAAAAAAGTTAAAAGGTTCCCTTTTTTTTCTTTTTGCCCGGTTAAAAAAAGGAAAAATCCCCACAAAACAAAAATCGGGCCCCCCCCCGCCTGGGCATGAAAAATTTCCACTTGGCCAATGGTTTTACCCCAAGTTTAGCCCCCCTTTAAAAAATTGCTGCCCCCAACCCGAAGGGGGGCCTTTTTTAAAGGTTTTTTTGGGTTTTTTTAAGAAATGAAAACCCTTCCCCCCCCCCCCCAAAATCCTTTTTTTTTCCCCCTTTTTTGAAAAAAGAAAAATGGGGTTTTCGAACCTTTCCCCCCCCCCGAACACAAAATCCCCAAAAATTTCGGGGAAATAACTTCCCCTTTTGGGGAAAAAATTTTTTTTCCCCCACCCGGGCTTTTTGGGGCCCTTTGTTTAACAACCCGGACTGGATTAAAAATTTTTTTTTGGGGCTTTCCCCAATAAAGTTAACCTTCCCGCCAGAAGTTAAAATGGGGGGTATAATTCCCCCATTTGGTGGGCATAATTAAACCATTTAAAAAGCCCCCCCGTGGGGGTTTAAAAAAACAGTAAAATATAAATTATTTTCAGCCCCCCCAAAAACCCAATTTTTTGGCCCTTTCCCCCAAAACCGAATTTTATTTTTTTCCAAAGTTAAAAAAAAGGGAAAAAAAAACATTAAAAATTTTTTTTTAAGCCCGCCGGGGAAAAAAAGAAATGAAATGCCCTATTTTTTTAGAATAAAACCCCTTTGGAAAAAAAATTTTGGGGGGGGCCCCAAAAACCTTTTAAAATAATTTAATAAACCCCCCCCGGTAAAAAAAACCCTGTTACTCAAAAACCAAAAGAATTTTTTTAAAAAAAATTTTGTTTTAACGGAAAAAAACCCGAACTGGGGCCGGGATTTTTGGCTTTTTACCCTTTTTAAATAGTTTGGAAAAATTTAGAAAGCCCCCCAAAATTTATTTTAACCCCCCAAAAAGAAAAAATTTTAAAAACCCCTATCCTTTTTTGAATAAAATCGTTTCCCCCCCTCAAGGGGAGGAAAAAAAAAAAAGTTTTTATTCAAGGGGTTGCCCCCCTTCCCCCCCCCCCCCCCCCCCCCTTTTAAATAGCAAAAAAAAATTACCAATTGGAAAAAAAAAAAAAAAAATTTAATTTATCCCCGTTTTTTAAAAAAAATTGGCCAAAAAAGGTTTAAAGTTTTTTTTCCCCCACCTCCCATCCCCCATAATCCCTTTTTCCCGTGGGTTTGGTACCATTGGTGTTTTTTATTCCCGGTTTCTTTTGAATAAAGTTTTAAAAACTTCACCTTTTTGTTTTTTTACCGGGGGCCCCCCCCAGCCCCCCTTGGGTTAAGGAAAAAACAACCCTGAAAAAGTTTTTGGGCCTTTCCGGTGCAAAAAAAGTCCCTCGTTCCCCCCTTTTTTTTGTTTTTTTTTTTTTTGAAAAAAAAAAATTCTGGGGGGGACAAAAAAAAATTTTTTTTGGGGAAAAAATTACTTTTGGAAAACGGAATTTTGGGGAAAAAAACTTGGGCCAACAGCCCCCCCCATGGAAAAAAAAAAAAAAACTTTTTTTGGAAAAAAAAAAAAAAAACAATGAAAAAATAATTCCCGGTGGGCTTGGGGACCTGTTTTTTGGGGGGATTTGGTGGTTTCCCCCCGGGGAAAAATTGGGAAATCCGGGAAAAAACTTTTAAAAAAGATTGTTGGGGGGGTTTTTACTTAAAGGTTCCCTTTTTTCAAAAACCCCTGGGAAAAAAAAAAAAAAAAGCCTCCCCTTAATTTTGCCCCCAATCCCAATCAGGTATCCCCAATAAAACCCCCCACCAAAAATTTTTTTTTTCCCCCCCCGGAAATTGTTATTTCCCCCCCATTTTTTTTTTTTTTCGTTTTTTCACAAAAAAAAAAATCCCCCCCTTTTCAAAAATAAAGGTTTCCCCCTTTGGGAAAAGAAAGGAAACCCCAAAATACCAAAAAAACAAAACCGGTTTTTTTGGGGGTTTTTTTGCTCCACGGGATAAAAGCCCCTAAGATAAAAAAAAAAAATTGGCCGGAATAAAAAAGGGCAATAAATTTGGGGAAAAAAAAAAAAAAAAATTTTTATTTTTTTCCCCGCCCCTTGGAAAAAAACTTTCCCCCCCCAAAAAAAATTTAAAATTTCATTCCAACCTCGGTAAATTCCTGTTTTTTTTAAAATTTTTTTAAGGAAAATTTTTTGGGGGGGGCCATACCGTGGGGGGGCCCGCGGGAAAAAAAACCAAATCCCGGGGTATTTTTTAATACCCCAATCGCCCTTAAAAAATAAAATCGCTGTTTAAATCGGGTGGAAAAATTCAATCCCCAAAAATTTTCCCCCCAAGAAAAGCCGGGGGTAAAAAACCGGGGGGCCCCCCCCCCCTTTTTTTTTTTTGAAAAAATTGGTTTTTTTTTAACTAAAGCTTTCCCGGGCCGTTTTGGGTTTTTTTTAAAAAAAACCCTTTGTTTTTTAAAATTTTTTTTACACTTTGGTTGGAAAAAAACCCCCGATTTAAAAAAAAAAAAAAATTTCCCAAACAAAACAACCTTTAAAATAAACGGCCCCCCTTTTAATTTTTTTTCCCCCTTTTTTATTTTTTTTTAAAAAGTTTGTGCGCGGGTTACAAATACAACTAACCAAACGCTTTTTTTCGTTTTTAGGCCCCCCCGGTTAAGGTTTTTAACAAAAAAATTTACCTTTTGGGGGGTTTTAATTTAAATGTTTTTTTTTATAAAAATACTTGGGGAAAAAAAAAAACCGTTGGGGGGGGGAAATTGAATTGAAAAGCCCCCCGCGGGCCCCCCAATTTAATGCCCCAGCCGGGTAAATTCGTTTTTTTTCCAATTTTATTTTCCCTCTTTCCGAAAAAAAGGTTTTTTTTACCATTTTTTTTTTTTTTTAAAATAAATGGAAATTAAAATAGCTCTTTTTGGGGGTAAGAAAAAAAAAAAAAAAAAAGAGGGAAAAAAAAGAAGGCCCCCCTTCAAAATTGGTTTTTTTTTTTGAAAAAGTCCCAAAAAAAAAAAGACATAGAGCGGGGGTTTGGGGGGGTTTAAAAATTTACCTTGAAAAAAGAAAATTTTTTGTTTTGAAAACACATGAAAGAATAACAGCCGCAAAAAAAGAACTTCCCCAAATTTCCCCCCCCCCCCAATTAAAAAAAAACGATTAAAGCCCTTTAATCCGAGTTCCCAAGGGTTTTTTTTTGGGGGCCCCCAATAAGGTTTTAAAGTTTTTTGGGTTTAGGAAAAATTTAAGCCGGGGTGTTTTTTTGAAAAAAAAAAATTGAAAAAAAAAAAAAAAAAAATTCCCCCCCCCCCCCCCAAGGGTTTTAAAAAAACATTTTGGGGGTTTTTTGGGGGGTTTTCCGTTTTTAAAAAGCCAACAATTTTTTAGCCCCAGTTTTAATCCATTTTTTTTGGGGGAAATTCCAAAGAAAAAAAATCGCTGAATGAAAAAATTAAAACAATCAAAAGTTTAAATTCCCCCGGTTTAAAAGGTTTTGCCCCGGGTTTTATTTTGGGGTTTTTGGGGGCCCCCTTTCAGGCCCGGGAAAAAAAATTGAAAAGAAAATTTTGGGAAAAAAAAAAAAAATTGGGCCCCAAGCCCGTCCCCCTAATTTGGAAAATTTTTCATTTTCAAACCCTTAGGTATTTTTTTAAACAGGTCACAAAAATCCCCCGAAATTAATTTTAAAAGCCCGGGGGCGGGCGCCAGAATTTTGTTTTTTTTTAATAAAACACTGGAAAAGCCCCCGGCAAATAAAGCAAAAATAAAGAGGGAATTAATTAAGCTGCCCGGGCCCCCCCCCCCGGGGTTAAATTTTTTTCCCCTCCCCCCTTCCAAACCACAAACCCCCAACAACCGGGAGGGGAAAGGGGAAGGAAAAGGGAAAAAAAGACAGGGAAGGAAAAAAAAAATTTACCGCCGGGGCAAAAAAAATGCCTAAAAATAATTCCTGGCCCCCCCTTATTGCGCCCATTTTTTTTTTTTTTTTCCCTGTATAAAACAGTCCCCTTTTGCGCCCCCTGGGCCCTTTTAAATTAAAATTTCCGAATGTGAGAAAAAAACTTGTTAAAAAAACCTAAGGGGGTTTTTTTTTTTGAAAAAAAAATGAAAAGTTCAAAATTTAAAAAGGACCGCCCCCCCTTTTTTTTTGGGGGCCCCCCCCCCAAAAATTCCAAAATTCTTTTTCCCAAAAATCCCCCCGCCCCCCCCCCTTTTTGGGAAAAAAAAAAAAAAACCCCCAACCACAAATACGGGGCCCCAAAACCCCTTAACCGCAAATAAAAAAAACTTGAAAAAAAAAAATAAATTATTTCCCCAATCAAAAGCAGGATTTCCCCCCTTTGAAAAAAAAAATTTCCCCCCAAAATTTTTTTGAAAAAAATTTAAAACTCCAAAATTTTTGGTGGCCCTTAAAAACCCCGAAACCCCCCCCAAAAATGGACAATGAAAAAATGAATTTTCCCCACCGCTTTTTAAATTCCCCCCTAACCAAAACTAAAAAACAATGCAAAACCCCCTGAAAAAAAAAAAACTCGAAAATTAAAAGCCTTTTAAATCTTTTTTAAAAAATGAAAATTTTGGGATTTTTTTTTGCCGGCTTGTAGAAATTCCAATGTTCCCCACAAAAATCCTAATTTTTTTTCCCAGGGGTTTTTTTAAATACACCCCGGGAATTTTTCTTTCCGATAAAACTTCAAGAACCTTTCCCCCCAAAAACAGGGGGCTTTTCCTTTTTTTTTTCCCCCCCTCCCCCCTTTTTTTTTTTTTTTTTTTTTTTTCTAACCCCAAGCCCCTATATTCCCCCAATTAAAATAAAAATTGTTAAAAACCCTCGAGAAAAATAAAATAATGAAAAAAAACGAAGGTTTAAAAACGCCCTTTTGGCGCCAAAAAATTAATGGGGGCCCCCGCCCCTCCAAAATCAAAATCCCCCACCGGTTTTCCCCCCCAAAAAGGTTTTCAGTTTTTTATATAACCCATTAATTAACAAGGGGTTTTTTTAAATTACTTACGGCTTAAAGCGGAAAAAGGCCGGGGGGGTTTTTGGGGGGTTTTTTTTAAGGGGGGTATACCGGCAAAACCCTAAAAAAAAAAAATAGAAAAAAAATAAAAAAGCGGGGGGTTAATAAGTTTTGGTTGGAAATTTTTTTTTTTTTTTAAAAAAATCGGGGGGGTCAAAAAACAAAGTTGGGGGGGTTTAATTAAAAGGAAGATTACCAAAAAACCGCCCGGAAGGGCCCTAAAGTTAAAAAAAAAAAAAAAAAAAAAACCCAAATCAAAAAAAGGCCCCCCCCCCCCCCCCGGGGGGGTTTTTTTTAACGCCTTTCCATTTGAAAAAATGGAAAAATTGAATCTACGGAAAAATAAAGCGATTTAAATTAAGCCGGGGATTTTTTGGGGTTAAATTAAACGATTTTTGTCCCCCGCCCCCCCCCCCCAAATATTGCCAAAAAAAATTTTTTTCCCCCCTAATTTTAAAAAAAAAAAACCAAGGAAAAAAATTACCCGGGGTGGGGGGGGGAAAAAAATTAAAATGGGAGTTCCCCCAAGGCCGGAATAAAATTTCCCCCCCCAAAAAAAAATAAAATGCCTCCGCCCCCCCCCCCCCCCCCCCCAAAAAATCTAAGCCCCTTTATCCCCCGAAATGGGAAAAGAAGCCAAAACCAAAACGTTTGTTTTGTTATAAAATGTCCCCTTTCTTTTCCAGAAAAAAGAAAAAAAAAAAAAAAAAAAAAAACTTTTTGGGGAAGGATTTTGTGGAAAAACGAAAAAAAATTGGGGAAACAATCCCCCCAAAAAAAATTTGTTGTTGTTTTTTTTTGGGGAAAAATAACCTGGGATTTTTGGGGGGGGGGAAAAAAAATGGGGGCCCCAAATAAATAAGAAATGCCCCCCCCCAAAAAAAGGTTTTTTGGGAAAAAAACTTTTAATAAAAAAACAACAAAAACTTAAAGTTTTTCCCGTTCCCCCCCCAAAATTTCGACCAACAATTCAAAAACCAGGGGGGTTTCCCAAGCACGAAAAAAAAAAATTTTAATTTCCCAAATTTTTTTTTTTTCCCAAAAAGGTTTTTTTTTTTTTTCCCAAAGAAAAAGGGTTTTGGGCTTTGCCCCCCAGTCAAAATCCCCGGTTTTCAAGTTAATTTCAAAAAAAAATATGGTCAAAAATTTTCCCAAACCAAAAAAGAACGGAAAAAAGGGGAACCTTTTTTGCAACGAAGAGCCCCGCCACTTTTTTTTCCCCCCCGCAGTTGGGGGGGGGTTTTCCCCCCCCTTAAAAAACCAAAGGCCCCCCGACAAAGTTAAAAAAGTGGAGTAATGGATTTTTTTCCCCCCAGGACCCCCGAACAAATGGGGGTAAAAAAAAACCAAAACAACCCGAAAAAAAAGAAACAAAAAAAAAAATTTAATGGGGAAAAAATGGAAAAAAAGTTTTTTTTTAAACAAAACTGAACCCCTTTGGCCGCCCCCCAAAAAAAATTTTAAAAACCCGAAAAAAAATTAAAATCAATTTGTTTTTTAATTTTGCTTATTTTTTAAGCCAACTTTGGAAAAAATTTAAACTTTTTCCCTTTCCCCCCCCCCCCCCAGAACAAAGCCCCCGGAAAATTTTTTTAATCAAAAGGAATAGGGTTTTTTTTTTTTTAAATTTTTTTTTTCTTTTTTTTTGGAAGTAAAATTAAAAAAATTGGGGGGCCTTTCCACTTTAATCCCAAAAACTTAATAAGTAAAAAACAAAGCCAAAAAAATTCGGCCCATGTGTTTTCCCCGGTTTTTTCCCCCGTAAACAATAAAAAAAATTTTCGGGATTTGAGGGTAAAAAAAAACAAAAAAAAAAAAGGTTTAACGGTTTTTTTTTTTAATTAAAAAAAATTTTGAATAAAAGTTTTTTTTGCCAATTTTTCCCCAAAAAAGTTTAATTCCTTTAATTAAGCCTTTTATTTCCCCCCCCCCATTCTCCCCCCGCGGGGGCCCCCCTTTTTTTTTAAAAAATAATTTTTATGGGGGGTTTTTTTTTTTTTCTTTTTAAGCTTGGGGGGAAAAAAAAAATAAATTTTGTCGCCCGGTTTTTTGAAAAGCAAAAAGGTTTTTTTTTTTTGGGGGGGGGCCCCCCGAAAAAAAAAAAATTTAAAAAATATATTTTTAAACTTTTAAAAACCCCCGCTTAAATGGGGTTATGCACCAATTGGGGATTATAACATTTAACTCCTGGGGGGAAAAGGTTTTTTTTTTTTTAACTATGGGAAAAAAAAATAAAAAAAAAAGCCCAAAAAAAATTTTTTATCAGTTCCCCCCCCCCCCCGGGTTTAAAAACAAGCCCCCAAAGCGGGGGTTTTTTTTTGGGAAATTTCCCCCCCCCCAAAAAAAAGAGGTAAATCCCGATAATTTGATTTTTGTTTTTGGGTAGGGAAAGGGTTCCGGGGACAATTTCCCTTTTTTTTTCCAAAACGGGTTTGGGGGGAGAAAAAATTGGGAAATAACAGGATTTTTTCAAATCCCTTTTAAAAAACCCCAAAAAACTTAAAGAAAGGGCCCTCGGTGCGCCAGCCCCATTTTAAAAAAGCCCCTAACCTTTTTGGGGTAAAAACAAAAATGCCCCCCAAAGTTTGATTTTTTTCAAAATGCAAAAGCGGCCCCCCCCCGTTGGTGGAAAAAAAAAAAAATTTTTTCCCCTTTTTAACCCCGGCCCAAGAAAGACAAGGGGGGGAAAACCTTACTTTTGAAAACCCAGTTTATAAATTTCCCCCCGCAGAATACAAGGCCCTGGGGGTTAAAAAAAAATAAATATATGGTTTTTAAGGTTTTTGTAATTAGAGGGAAAAAATTAAAAAATTTAAAAACCCTTTAAAAGCCAAAGGGTTTTTTTTTTTTTTTTTTCCAAAACAAAAAAAAAATTTTTTCGCCCGTTTTTTTTGTAAAAAAAAGCCAATTACCTGGGGCCAATTTTTAATGTTTCTGGGGGGGTCCCTAATAATCCCCCCAAGGCCCCCCCCCCCCTTTCTTGGCCCCGTTTCCCATTCAACTTTTTATTAAAAAATGAAAAAAAGGTGGGCGCAACAAATCCCCCGCGTTTTTTTGGGAAAATAAAACCGGAAAAAACCATCCCCCCCTGAACAAAGAAAAAATTGGGGGCCGGTTTGCTCTTTTTTCATAAAACAACCCGAAAAAAAGGGGAAGAAAGACCCCGTTTTTCCCCGGATGGCCAAAAAAAAAAACGTCCAATCCCTTAAAATGGGGTTTTCCCCCCCCAAAACAAATTCGTTTTACTTTTCCTTTTTTTTTAAATTTTTGGAAAATGCGGTTTTTTTTTTCAAAAGAAAAACTAGGTTTTTGAAAAATGTTGGGGAGGGCAAAAAAAAAAAAAAAAAAATAATATTAAAGGGTTTTTCCCCCCCCCCCTGTAAATTTTCCCCGGCCCCGCACCTTTTTAACCAAAAAACCCCCGCCCCAACCTTTTTTGTAAAGAAAAAACTTAAAAAGAAAAAGGGCCCATGAAAAAATTTTTGGTTTTTCCTTTTCCCAATTTGCTTTTTTGCAAAAGCCCCGAAAAAAAAGCCCCCATAAAGAAAAAACTCCAAAAGCCCTTTGTTGCCCCCTGTAACCTTTTTTCCCCCGCCCCCGCCCAAACCATTAATCCAAAAAAAATAAAATTTTTGGAAAAAATTTAAACTTTTTGGGAAAACGGCCAAAAATTGCAAACCTTAATTTTTATCCCCCTTAATGGAAAAAAATGGCAAACTACACAATTCAAATCCCCAGTTTTCCCCAAAAATTAAACCGGGTGGGGAAAAAACCAACCGCCCTTGAGTTGGTAGGGGTATTTGTTTTTTTTCCAAATTTTAAAAATTCCCCAAAAACGCCCCCTTTTTTTCCCCACTTTTATCCCCAAAAAAAAAAGTTTTTTTTTCCCCCGCAAGATTTAAAATTTGTTTCTTGAAAAAACTTTTCGGGCTTTCCCAAATTCGTTAACCCGTAATAAAAAATAAAAAATGGTTTTTTTTCAGCGTTTAAAACATTTTCCAATAGTTTTCCCCCAGAAAAAGCCCCCCCCCCCCGCCCAAAAGGAAAAAAACAATTTTTTGACAAACCCCATTTTTTTCCCAAAAATCTATTTTTTCCCCCCTTATGCAAAAAAAACCTGCAGACACCCGGCAAAAATTCAAGCACCCTAACAAAAAAACAAACCCCGGGGTTTTTTTTTTGTTAAAACGATAAAATTTCTCCCCCCTCATTCAGTTTTAAAATCCCTTAGTATCCGCGGGGGGCGGCGGGATTTTTTTTCCCCGGTTTTTTTGGGCCCTTTGGAAGTTTAAAGCAAACCTTTGTTCCCGTCCCGGGCGCCAAAATTCTTTTTTTTTTTTTTGGAAAATTCCATTAAGTTTCCAAAATTTTTTTTTAATTTCCCCCCCCTCCAAAACCCGCAAATTAAAAAACCCAAATCAAAAAATTTAAAAGGTTTTTTTTTTTTTTTTAAATCTTAAAAAATTTAACCCGGCTTTCCCCCTTTGCTGTTTCTCCCCTGGTTTTTTTTTTTTTTTGGGCCGGAAAAAAAAAAAAGCCCCCCCACCAAAAGAAAAACCCTTTGGCCACTTAAGAAAACTAAGCAAAAAAAGGAAAAAAAGGGTTAAAGGTTTGGGGGGGTAAAAAAAGAAAATATTTTTTTAAATAAATCCAGGGGATTCCAGGGGGGGGGGGCGGGACCGCCCCAACCCACTTTTTTTTTTTCCCCCCAACCCATTTTTTTGGGGCCCCCCCGTTTAACCCCTAAAAATCAAAATCCCCAACCAAATAAATTTTTGGGGAAAAATTTGCGGAACAGGACCCCTGCTTTTTTGGTAAAAAAAGCGGGCTTTTTTTTTTTTTTCCCGTTTCTAACAATTTAAATATCACTAAGTTATTAAATTGATCCCCCGTTTTAAAAAAAGCCCAAATCCCAAAGATAAAAATTAGGTTTTTTGGAAAAAAAAAAAAAAAAAAAGAAACCTAAAACCAAGGGCCCCCCGTATCCCCGGGCCAAAAGTTAAAAAAGGGGGAAAAAAATTTTTTACCCCCGCGAAAAAACTATCCACCGGGGCCCAACAAAAAAAAATTAAAAACAACCTTTTGTCTTTTAAAAAAACCCCCATGAAAAAGAAAAATATCCCTTTTTTTCCCAAACGGTTTGTTTCCCGTGTTTCCAGAAAAAAGGGGGGGGTTTCCCCCCCCAAGCCCCCCCCCTTTGTCCCTTAAAGAAAAAACCCCCCAGCAGGGCCTAATTAGCAAAAAATTTTGCCCAAAAAAAAAAAGATCCTTTCCCCCCCCCCGGGTTTCCCGCCCCCCCATTGGTTGGGGGGTGGGGGAAAAATTTTTCAAACAGCAATATTAAATTCCCGGGGTTTTTGCGGTTAAAATAAGAAAACCGGCCCGGGATTTTTGTTCCCCCGGGGTTTAAAGGTTTCCCTTTTCCCCCAACCTTTAATTTTTGCCGCCCCCCCCCTTTTAAAACAAAATTTCCCCCCCGCCCCCACTAAACAAAAAGGGTTTTTTTTTTAAACCCTTCCGGCCCCTTGGAAAAAAAAAAAACTTCCGCCCCCCATTATAGAAAAAATTTTCCCTAAAAAAACGAAATTCCCTTTGTTTTTCCCCCCGCCCCCCCCAAAAATTATCAAGCCCCCCACAAAAAATTACAAAATTATTGGGTTCAAGCCCCTTTTTTAAATTTCCATCCCCCCGTTTTTGTCCCCCCACGATTCAAATTTAAAACCGAATAATCCCCCCCCCTTTGCAGGAAAAATACTAAAACATTGGGCCCCCCCAAATAAATCCCCCCGGGGGCATTTAGCCGGGGGGTTTTAAGAAATTAAAAAAATTCAGCGGGGTTCTGTAAATCCCCATTTACCCTACAAAAGAAACCAAACAGGTAAAAAAATTTCCCGGCCCCTTGTTTTTTAATTTTTTGCCCCCATCCCAATTTATTATAAACCCTGCCCTTTTACCCCCCCGGAAAAACATCTGGGCCCCACTTAAAAACGATTTAAAAACTTTTTGCCCCATTCCTTTTGGGGGTCTTTTTTCAAACATCAATACCCCAAAGGCCCGGAGTTGAAAAAAAAAAAAATCCAATGGGAAACGTCCTTTTGAACCTACCGCCGCCCCCCCCCCAACCAAAATTTTAATTTAAAATTTTTTTTTTTTTTTTAGTTTTTAAAAAAATAAAAAGCCCCCCCCCCCGGGTTTTTTTTCCTTGGACCATGGAAAAAAAAAAAAAAATTGGGAACCCCCCCCCCCAATTTTTCCGGCATAATTCCCCTCCCCCCTTTGGTCCCACCATCCACCCAAAAAGTAAAAAAAAAAAAAAAAAAAAAATACCGAAAAAATTTTTTCCTTTTGGGGTTTTCATTTTTTTTTTAAAATCGGGGTTTTTTTTTTTTTTAAACCAATTCAAAAAAATAACCAAACAAAATTAAATAATTTTTAATTTACCCCGGCTCGGGGGGCCCCCCGGGGGGCATACCCCAAATTAAAATAATAATAATTTTTTTTTTTTTTTTTTTACCCCTCTTTTTTTCCTTTCACGGGTTAAAACCATGGGGGGTCCGCCCCCAATCCTTTTTCAGTCCCCCAATAAATTTGATTAATGGGTTTTTTTTTTAAAAAATGAACCTAC
>Ga0163217_1066297_pt1 | contig 14975 bp, 20 predicted proteins | sample SynspAceP_FD_185933 | JGI IMG/M metagenome (GOLD analysis project Ga0163217, IMG submission 185933) | Saline lake microbial communities from Ace Lake in Antarctica - Synechococcus sp. Ace-P (PacBio error correction) | ecosystem: Environmental > Aquatic > Non-marine Saline and Alkaline > Saline ...
AAAAAGAAGAGAGAAATAAATCCCCGCCAAACAGCGGGACAGGGCCCCCCAGGGGGGGGAAATAAAAGAAAAAATGTGGGGCCCACCCAGAAAAAAAAAAGCCCAAAAAACCCACCGATCGAATTTCCTTCCCCCTTTTGAAAACCACGAAAAACGGGTTTTTCTCCCAGGGGCGGCCCCTTGCTGGAAGACACCCCTGGCGGCCGACCCCGCTTGAAAGCAATGGCCCAAGATGCCCGCTCAGGCTGGGTTTGAAAGCGTCCCCCCGGCAAAAACCTGAAGGGTTTGGCAGCCAGCCCTCCATGAAGGCGTGGTGGCCGGTCCCGGCGGAAAAATCAGGCTGGGGGACACCACAAGGGGAAGGGCCCCTGTCCCTTCCCGCCCTTCCACCACGGCCCAATCTCCCAGGGGGCAAGCTGGGCAAGCAAGGGGGCACAGTGGCCTCAAGAGGCCCGAGCAGCGCTCCACCCGCCGGGAAGCCAAAATCGAGTTAGCGGCTTCGGGCCCGAATCCGGGTGGGATGAACACCGCTCATGTTCTCGGTCACTCCCAGCACCGGACCACCGAGCCCTCTGCAGGAAACATCGCCCCAGGCCGCGGCGGCCATCCTGCAGCGAGACACCTCCTGGGGGGTGGGGTGACAATCACGGACCCCGGCCATTTGGAACGGCCTGGGCCAGGGTTGAGCTGGGCATCAACCGGTGCCTCGGCGGCAGGTCGACGACGTAAAGCACATCGCGCCTCCCCACCCACTCCACCTGATAAGAGAAACGCGGGATGATCCATTCAGCAATCGGCCCGCGCCAAGACGCACGGTGTTTTCTCGAAAGTCAACAGGCCCATCGACACCATCGCCACACGCAGACCTCAAAATCGGGGTCAAGAACCTGCTGGTCGCCTCGGGCTCCGGCGCACCTCAGGGGTTCCGATTCGGCCACCCCGAGCAGGTTCCGGAGGAACGTTTGGCCCGTAGATAATCAGCATCCAGAAGTCCCCACCTCAGCCTGCCGGGCCAGGGACAGGCCAGGTTTCACGGCCAGGTGCTCTTGCCCCACCCCGCCCTTGCCGCTGCTACACGGCGATCCACCCGACCGACCGAGGGGATTCCTTTGCGCTCCGGGCAGAGTTGGTCCGATCGCCGGCGCCACACTGTGGCGGGCAATCGCCTTGCCTCGGCTGGGCCAGCTCGACCTGCACCTCGACGATACAGATCCGACGGCCAAGCAGGGCGCTGCGGGCCAAAAGTCGGCGGCGATTTTCTCGCCGCTGGCTGGTGGCCAATATGACGGTAAAGGCGAAGGCGGAACACGGGGCCCGATCGCCCCTGTACCCGAACCCCTGGCTGATCCAGGCCAGGCCTCCAAGGGTGCGGCCCCCACTGCCGGCAATCACACAGGGAATTTTCAATAGCATCGGGGCCCGATCGCGCTGGCCATTCCTTGGAGCACCCATAGTGAAACAATCCTACGGGTCGCGCCCTGACAGACCTCTCGAAGGTTTGGTGAGCGGTAAGGCAGCCTGGAAAGGTGAACAGGAATTCCCGTGCCCCGTTAGGGGCTCAGCTCGCGTGCCCGAACAACCAACGGAATTAGACCCAAGCCACGGCCTCCGGAGATCGGAACCGCCGCTCCAGGCTCCGCCGCCCGATTCCCAGCCAGCGGGCAGGCAGCTACTGACGGCCCCTGCAAGACAGCATTTGCGCGGCCTCGAAGCCCTCGTGGTGAAGGCCCGCTTTCAAGAGAGAAAGCTGGGAGCGGCCGGAGGGAGGCGGTGGCCGCTCCAGGTGATGAACGGCCAGGCCCGCATCTTCGAGCCAGGGCGCGTCAATTTCTCCGAGGTGGGAGGGGGACCGCTGCCCTCCCGGCCGATCCTCAACCAGCGTCCCGGAGGCCGGAAGGGCAGCGCTGGTTCGCCACCGGCACCTCGGAATGGTGTTGCACCCACGCAACCCCCTATGTGCCAACGGTGCACCTGAATTACCGCTACTTCGAAGCGGGGCCGTCTGGTGGTTTCGGGCGGCGGGGCTGACCTGACGCCCTTACTATCCCTTCCCTCGACGATGCCATCCCACTTTCACAGCACCTTGAAAGGGAGCCTGTGGGACGGCAATCAACCCGGCCTATTACCCGTTGTTCAAGGCCTGGGTGTGACGATACTTCCTGCTCCGGCAACCGCGGCGAAAAAACCCGTGGCGTTTGGGGGCATTTTCTTCGACTACCAGGACCCTTCCAGGAATCCTCTACAAGGTCAGGATCCCATCTGGCGGCCGCAGCTCTCTCCTCCGGCCGCTTGCCCGGGCCGCAAGACCCAGAGCTGGAGCATGTTGTTCCAGTTGGCCAGCGCCTGCGGCCAGGTTTTTTGCCGAAGTACGCGGCCGATCGTCGAGAAAGCGCAACGCCGCTGGCTAACGGCGAGCGCGAAAACGCCAGTCCAGCTCTAACCGCCGCGCCGTTATGTGGAATTCAATCCGTCTTCCGATCGGGGCACGATCTTCGGTTCCTGCAGACCAACGGGCGGACCGAGTCGACCTGATGTCGCTGGCGCCTCTGGTGCGCTGGGAGTACGGCTACACGCCGAGCCAGGCAGCCCGCGAGGCCTGCTCACCGAATCTGTTTCACGCTGCCCCAGGACTGGTTGCAGGACGAATCCACTGAAGGATCGCTGCCAACCCCATCAGGCTGTTGGCTGAGGCCGTGGCCTGAAACGGGGCCTGGCCTTGTCAGCCCAGCCCCGCTCGATCGCCTCAGACCACCGCCGCAGGGCATCGGCGTCGGAGGGCTAAATCGCGGCCTGCTCGGGTTGCGCAGCTGACGCTTCGAGGGTGCCCTCCCAGCTTGCCGATCTCCAGCATGGCAATACCCCCGCCGCGGAGGCAACCCAAGCCCACCGCGGAAGTCAGCGGGGAAGGCGCCAGTAAGGCCGGCGGCGAAGCTCTCATCGAGTTGTGGCTGAAGGGCCCCATCAGCGGTGGAGAATCAGCCGAGCCGTATACCAGTCAGGGCCGTAGGCAAATCGAAGTGGATACTCCAGGGCGTAGCCACCCCCGACGACACGGTGATCCTGCCCCACTTCCAGTTGGTGCGGGATCGTCTCCACGGCGATGGTTCTCAGCGGAGGCAGGTAAAGGGCTGATGTTGAGCCCCCGCTGCTGCCGCGAGGTCCACGATCCGCTCAGCGGTCAGTAGGTTCCAGTGGAGCTCGTCCGCGGATGGCGGATTCATCGGCGCGAGGGCCGTGGCATGTCGAACGGCCTCGCACGGGGTGCCAGCTCCCGCCATGGCCGGGAGTCGGTACTGTGCCAGCCAGCCCAGGATCGGGGGTGCCCCGGCAGCCAAGACTGCCGGCGTCCGATCCAGTTCTTGTTCAGCGGCGCTCGGGGACCGGTGAGCGGACTTCGATGGCCGGAAGAGGCTGGGGCCCGCGCCGCCCGCCGCCGCCCGCTGCCGCCAGGAATCCAGGCTGAAACACCCCCAGCGCCCGCCGACATCGGATCGAGTGAGGCCCGGGAACCAACGCGGCTGGGCGCCGTTCCTGGGAATGTGAACGCGTGGACACAGGTCCCAAAGTCAGATTCGGGGAAACGAAGCAGGGAGGCCCGTCACTGGCGAGCTCGAGGAGAGGCGGCCATCTCCTGTTCAAAGGCAAATCAGTGTTCATCGCGGTGGGCCGCGGCCAAGCCGCAGGGTGCTGCCCGGCCGTGTTCGTCGCTGATCAGGTCCGGCCAGCTCAACTTGCTCTTGTCGAGCCCGCTTCGGCGCCCGTACACAATCCCTCGACTCAGGGGGCCACCCGAAGACGGACGGTGAAGCAGACAGCGGCGACCAGCCCAAGCTGGGAGGAGCTGGCGCACCACCAACCGAGGCAGGCGCCCGAACGACTCCGAGTCACCGACAGCCAAGCAAAGGCCAGGGGCAGGCTGGCGGCGAACCCGGCCGGAGAAGCGCGAGCAAGGCCGCCCGTTCAGGATCGCGGTCTTCGAGCCATGCCAGCCCGGTTGTTTCAGCCACCGACTGGTGAGACCGTCGAGCCCTCCCAGCGCCGGGCCTGGTGAGATGGACACCAACGGAACAGTGGTTGCGGTCCTTGCTGCCGGCCCGCAGGAAGAACACCAGCCCCACGGTCATCAGCAGTGTGAGCAGAAAGGGTGGAGCTCACAGGGGGGGGCGATGCGAAGGGGCTGACAAATCACCCCTATCCTGGACCAGAACGGCAGCGGATGGGAGAGCGGGCAGCGGTGCGGGCGCCCCCCTTTTTTTTGGACGCGAACGATGGCGGGTTTGCGCATTGCCGATGGCCTCCCCTCTGCCCATCCCGTCCATCCTCAGCCTCTGCTCCAGCCAGCTTTGCGTCTTTCGACGACGATCTTGAAATCGGCCTGGCTGGCGCCCCTGCTCTCGGAGGCGTCGCCCTGGCCGTCGTACTGGCGAGGCGATGGGCGGTCCATGGCCGCGATCGTCCCCCTTTTGCCCTGGTCCAGATTCGGCCGACTGCCCGTAGACAACGGTCTGCTGCATCCGGATTGCGCGCGGTCAAGGCGCTCCGCCCCCCCCGCCCCCGCCACCCCCCCGGGGCTTTGCAGCAGCTGATGGAGAACCCGGCAATCGAGAAGGTGTTTTCCACTCTTGCCCGCTCGAATGTGGCCGCCTGGGGGATAAGGCCTGGGGATTGCCGTGAACCCCCTTCTGCCACAAGGTGGGCCAGCCGCCTGGCACCGCACCTTACCAGCTCCCGCCACGACTCAAGCAGGTGGTTCAGGAGCTGGTGGGTGTGAGCTCGACAAGCCAGGCCAGAGCCAGTGACTGGGGCCGGGTCCGAGGAGCTCGGCGAGGCCCAGATCTGGCCTAATGCCGCCAAACCGACGTGCGCTTCCTGCTCCCTGCCTGTGGGGCGGCCTCAAGGAGATCCTGGAGCGGGGGAAGGAAACGCCTGGAGCTCGGCGCGCCGTTGCTTCGCCTGCATCCCGGTGTTTCTCTGAACTCGATCGCCGGCCGTTTTTCGGTTCGGTTCTAATCGAGCAACTGAGGCAGAGATCGCCCAGCAGTCCCTCAGCCGCCAGATCCCTCAAGTCTTCGCTCCGGGTAATTGCTTCGGTCAGATTCGGCGATCAGCAGGAGCAATCGAGCAGGCGCACCTGCTTCCTGGCGGCTGCGCTGAGCTCCTCAACCATCTGCTCGGACCAGAGGCCACCGGCGGCGATTCGCGAATCTCGCCTTGTGCGGCCCGCTGGGTTCGCCCGACGCCGCGCCCGAGGCGATGCTGATGCCAAGCAGGGGAGGGCAGGTTTGCCGGTGATGGTGGCGGCTAGGCCCGAATCGGTGGGGGCCGGGCATCAGAAACCTGCAGGGGCGATATCAACCCCATCATCGCTCAGTCAGTCGGCCCCGGCCCCCTCACGCGGCAGGTTCTGATCCAGCAGGCTCCTCTCGCAGCCAGAGCGGCGAGGCGCTCACTGCCGGCAGCCCCTCCCCAGCGCCGCCTGCCGATCCCTCCAAGGGCGTCCCTGGCGCGGGGTCCGACCAGCAGCCGGGCCAGCTCCTTCGCAGGGCCTTGCGGTGTGTGGGCAGACCCGCACAGCCCTCCCAGCAAAGCGGCTCTGGCGGCTTTGCAAAGCTGGTCCTTGAAACTGGGGCCGCCGGGCCTGGCAGCGACAGGGCCGGAACCCCATAGGTCCGACGATTGTTCGGTGGCGCGTGCCGCCATGGCCGCCCCACATCCCCCCCAGCTGGCCCAACGCTCGAAGCGCCGCTGGCCCACCAGCAACAACACCCTGCCCACGCTGCCAGGCCGCCTGGGCTCCGCTGCCCTCGGGTTGGATACGGACTGGGGACGTAACCCGGGCGGCGGCGCAGGCCAGCGTGCCAGTTCGGCATCGCTGGGCCCTGGAGCCGGTGGCGCGCAGAGCACCGCGACTCGCCTGTTCAGCCCTGCCTGGCCCTTCACAGGCCCGCCTGGCCCCGAGCCCACTCCATGGCCCCAAGCAGGCCGCTTGCAGGTGCCCAGGGCCTCCGGCAGGCGACTTGCAGCCGGATGCAAACACCAGGCGCCGCTTGGTTTGGCCAGGGCGGGCGGTACGCGGCTGGCAGAAGGCAGCCCATCCTACATTAGAATCTGCGCGTGCCAAAGGCCCGCACGCCCATGGCGCCGAAGCCCCCGGGCCGTCAGTCCGTTCCCTGACAGCCACAACCCGGCGCGGACGCTGGCCCATCAGGGCCCATTCCCATAGGGTCCCATTCGCTTCCTTGCAAGCGCGTGAATAGCCGCTCGGCAGGGCCAGTTCGTGGCCAGGCCCGCTGGCGCCAGGTGTAGTCCCGTCTCTTCGGGGTGCCGACGAAGCCGTAGGGCGCACCGATGGCAAGGCAGCAGCGAGCAGCAGAATCGCCCGAGACGGCGAGCAACGGGTGCCGCAGGACGGCTGCCCCAGCGGCGCAGGATCATGTGCTGCCGGACGGAACTCCAGCAGGGGCAGGCACGGCGCTTGAGATCAGCCCGAGCAAACCCGGCAGCGTCATGGTTGCTAGAAGTCCGCTGCCGCTGGAGACAGACTGCCAAGGACGGGGTTTCGTGCGGTTTGTGAGCTTCGCCGCCGCCTGCAGCGGCCTTGAAGGCCGATCCTCTCACACCCACCGCAAAACCAGCACCTGGAGGTCGGGCGGTCGCCGCCCGTAAGGGCCGGATCAGGCGCAGGGCGATCTGGTCCTCAGCCCGTGGCGTTTGGCCTCAGGACCAGCAGACGGGAGGAGGGCATGCACAGGGTCTGAGTACGATTACGGTTTCAGGGAGTCTGCTCCCGGCTGGGGCATGGCCAAGTGGTAAGGCCAGAGGATTGCTACAAATCCCTTTTATCCCCAGGTTCCGAAATCTGGGTGCCGCTCTCTCTTCCAAGGTTCCAACCAGGACCCTGTCCCTTTCGTTTGGGCTCAACGCTAGCCCAAAGCGGCTGGCGTTCAGGAACGGCGACGGCACTCCAGGACTCCCTGACTCGGGGCCTTGGCGCTGCAACGCAACCTGGCGCTGTTTCAAGCTGCAGGCGCCCTTAACGGACCGGGCCAGGTCTTATCGGCACAGCCGGTGGCCCAGGCCGCGGTCCATTGAAGCTCCGTTCGCTCAGTGCTCTGACACCGTTGTCGTGAGCGGGCGCATCAAGCCGGCAACGGCCCTGGCGCACGCCATCGGCGTGCTGGCCGGTGGCCAACACGCCCAACAAATTTGAGCTGGGCGCTGGCGGCTCTTCCGCCCTGGCCGGGGAAGGAAGCGAATGGTTTCAGGAGCCAAAAGCCCTGGGCAGGGTTGCTCGAACAGAACACTCCCGTACAGGCGGTCCGCAGGCGCGTCCGCCAGAATTGTTCTGGAGGTTAGGGCCCCTGCCTCTGCAGCCGGGCCAAAAGTTGTCGGCTTGGGCGCGAAAATGAGGCGTGTCCGCTCGGCTTGCTCCCCGGAGTCGCCGCCACGCGCCCCCACCGGCCAGCTCAGTAGTAGGGCCGAAGGTGAGAACCAATCGTGCAGGGAGCTGGGCACGGGGAGACCTTTCTCAGGCCATTCAATTCTTGGAGGCCAGTAGGCCGGGGCAAGAGGCCAAAGGCCGGGCTTGGAGTTCAGCTGTCGCCCGGTCAGCTACGCAGAAAAAACCCTGGCAGCAGGATCCATTGCATGCGCCGTACGGACCACCAGTGGCCGCAGAGGATGGGTTTCTGAACTGGTTCTGTCTGCGATTGGCCTGCGAGCTGGCTTTGCGATTCCCCCCAGATCAGTCCCTCTCCGGTCGCGGGGCGGGAAGACGATGGGGCCCGGAGGCGGTCGGCCCCGGGGAGACGGCTGTGGATTCAGCGAGGTCGGGTCGACAGCTGGAGGATCAGTGGCGTTCCGAAAGCCCTTGGCGGTGCGGGCGTGATGGCGACGGCTCCTCCCCCTCGGCCGGTTTGCCTTTGGCCCGCGCATATGCGACCTGCCATCGCATGCGGAGTCACACATGCTGCCGAGGCACCTGGGCCTGGGGCAATTCGCACAGTTCCTCTCGGAGAGGTTTAACGAACCAGGAACGGCACGAAGCCGGCCCTGGCAGCCACATATTTCAAGCGAAGGGCCGTGCGACTGGGCCGAACCGTTCTTTCGCACACGGCCGATTCTAATGGAACGGGCCGCTATCAGGCGCCCGCAGTGAGTGAGTCTTGCTCGGCGGCCTGTTCTCGCTGCCACCCTGCCGGCGGCCAAGGCTTGCCGGCCTCGTGCGTGGCCAACCAAACGCTGGCCGCCGTTCCCACTGGCGGCTTGGGGTCGAAGCGGCTATCGCCAGAGCCTTCGAGGCCTCGCGGCACCTGGCGCCCTTGGGCAGGAAAGCTCGACCGGGTGCAACTTGGGGGGCACTGGACCGGCCCCTACGCCCACGCCCCTGGCAGCGGGGCCCTTTAGCTGGAAGGGTCCCTAGGGCCGAATCTGTGGACCACGCGCCACCAGGAATGGCTGGCCAGCCTGGGGCTATCCATCGAGAAACCACTGGGGACCCACAGAGCATCTAAGCAAGGCGCCATCCATGGGCTGATACCCTCGCAGCGCGTGGCGCACCGTGGCATTCCACGCTGGCCAGCCTGCAGGTCCAGTCTTGATCCCTGCATACAGCCTCCAGACGCCCTCGCCCCCGTGGGCCGTGCAGCCGAGGTCTTGAGCCAGCGACGAACGCCGGCCGTCGAGTTGATTGCTACAGCCCCCTGCCCTGGGCTGCTCAGCGATTCCGGCCGCGCGGCCGGGCCTTAGCCTGTACGGGCCGCGGGGTTGGCTCTACACAGCCGCTGCTGCGAGGATCGAACCGCTGCTGGTTGGGAGATAGCGAGCATCGCTTCGCCGCCCACGGCGCCATCGATGGCTGAAGTGGCGCTCACTGGTGCCGAGGCCCACGGGCCCGGGCAATCCCCGGCCTGCGCACGGTTCCCCCAGGCAGAGACAGCCGCGGCAGCCGTGGGCTGGCGGCTCGAAGCGAGCGAGGGTGGGAGCTCTTCGATCGCCAGGGCGATCGCCGCCTTGCCGTGCGGAATGCCCGGCCAATCCGTTCCAGTCGAACTGGACGTCAGCCCGGTGGTGAAGCGACCGGGGAGGGGTTCGGGGGCTGAGAACGCACCGGTAAGGAGGCCCGGACGGGGCAAAGCTCCCCTGCAACTGTGCGGGCTGGGGCGGGATTCCAGCCGGCTGGCGGGCTGCCTTCGCCGCGGGACCTCTGCGTCTGCTGCGATTGGCCTGACGATCGTAGCCGCCTGCCTGGCGCCGGCTCGGTTGTTCCAGTGGCTGCTAATGCCTGTTCGTGCAGTGTCGGCGAGTGAGCTTTTCCTGATCAAGGGAATCCGAAGAGGCGGACCCGGCAGGCCGCACCCGCGCCAGTTCCAGAAAGGTTTCTGGAAACATCCGATTCACTGAGGCCGACCTGGGCCCCCACGGCCGGGAGAATTGTTCGGGGCGCTGCTTCCTGCTCTTCGAGCACGGAGCCGAATGATCGAGCGTTCCTGTGACATGGCGTTTGGTGAGCCAACGACGAGACCGGATCCGGTCTCCTGTCTGCTTCCACGTGTCCGAGAGCAGGCTCTGTTGCCAAGTTCCTGCAGGCGCCGCGTCAGGCTTGTCGAGGCACTCCCCGCGCCTACGTCTCAGACATGGCCCAAGCTGGCATCGGAGAGGCGGGGCAAGATCCCGAGACAATAACACCTTGCCGTGGTCTCTCAAGGCCAGAAAGGTGGGCGCCGGATCAGCGGGGCAGTTGCTGTGGAACGCTGCAACGCGGTCGGCGCGGTGGATTGGGGGGTAAGGGGCCGGCGGGAACTGCGACGCACGGGTGCATTAACAGCGCGGCTGGTTGATTGGAAATCATCGGAATATCCAAGTCCTCAAACTGGCGCCAGAGGGCTTTTGACGGCTTAGAACAACTCCATGCATCCTGACTGTCGCCGAATCCCCGAGGCGGCTTCAGTTGCTCGGCAGCCGGCCACCGGGCCGCCCTCCGCTCGGCCCGCCACAACCTCGCCCAGGGGCCAGGCGCGCACAAGATCCTCCAGGCCCCTCGCTTGATAGCGATGGCGGCACGCTTGATCCTTCGCATGGCACCACGCCAGGCCAGTAGCCCGCGACAACCGAGGTTGAAGGTGGTTCCAGAGGTCCTCGCTCCGGCAAAACTCGCCTTGTCTCCCTGTAGCCAGTGAAGAGAGGGCGGGAGCTCCCCAGCTGCCTGGATGCGATGACGGGCGTCGAACGCCCGCCGTGCAAGCAACGGGGGCAAGAGGTTTTTCCGGCAACGCCTCCCCCGGTTGATGTGGCGCAATGGCGTGGAGAGGGATTCGTCGCGGCCTTCCAGGATCCTGACCACCAGCGCCGTACAGATGCTGGTTTGGCTTGAGCAGGGCCTTCGATCACCTGCTCGTCAAACATGCCGCTTATGAAGGTCGCTCGGCGGCCAGTGATGCCTCCCCCCGCCGGGGCCGGGGCGTCGAGAATACGGCGCACCAAGGCTGAAGCCATTTTGCTATGGACCCCGCTGCCTGGCCGGCGGAGAATGGCGTCACGCTGGCCTCCACCATGCTTTCCGTCGATCAACGGGCGTTCGCTTCCACCACTGCCACACCAGAAGCCGGCGCAGGTTCGTAGCGGCCAGGGGCAATAGAAGCCCCGGGCATCTCGCGTTGTCACCTCCGAGCAGGGCGCAACCGCTTGCCTGCAGCCGTCGCAATCGCCTTCCACCACTGCGGCTAATGGCCTCGGGCTGAGCTTGGGTGGGCGAGTAATCGAGAAAGAAGAGAGGCTCGGCGCCAACTGTGATCAACGGCGTTTTCACGGCACATCGCCACTAGATCGGATGCCCACGGGTCCATGTGGCGGCCATGGCCTGAGCTCAGTTCCAGCTTGGTGCCCGTCACCCCATCGCGTGCCGGCCACCAGCAGGGGGTTGCTGCAAGCCCGCTCCGACAGGCGGCAAGATCCACCAAGCCCCCCAGGCCCGCCGAGCACCTCGGGGCGCCCGGGTCGGGATTCAACGCGGTCCGGATCCGCTTCGACAAAGGCCCCGACTCTGCGGCCACGTAACTCCTGCTAGGCGGTAGTTCCATGGCATCCGTTCTGTGGGAAGACAACTCTGGGATCCTGGTGATCCTGCTGATGGGACACGGCACTGGCTTGACTCCCCGGGCTTGACCACTGACCGTGGGCGGTGGGACGGCTGCGAGTTGACACCGCCGCTCATCACGCCACTGCTGAATGAGTCAGACAATCCTTTCTGCTGATTGATCGAGGCGGTGTTTGGCCCGCTCCATCACGGTTGGTGATGGGGCCTGGCGTGTTGGCTTCGGGATGATGATTCCTGATCATTCTGTGAATCCCATTCCTCCACACAAATCTTTTCGGAGTTGCCATTAAGTTTCCCTGAGGTCTTTGGATTGCAGAACTCAGCCACCCTCGAATCATTCATCTCATGTCTTTTTCGATGAGTGGATTCGGTCGTCGGTTTGATCGGTTGTGAACTCCTTCAGGTGATTGCTGTTTTATGGCAGCGGGTTTCGGTTTGTTATGGCCTTCCTCCCCTTTCACCTCGGAGCTCTTGCTCTCCTGCTCTCCAGCAAGTGGTGGTTTGCCATCCCCGCTTTCGCCGAATTCCCACCAAGGGCCCACAACGCCCTTGCCTTGGCGATGTCAAGCGAGCAACCTGCCCAAAGCAAAGCCCTCCACCAGCCCAACGGCAACGTGGTGATACCCGCTGACGTTCCAGGACCCAATCCTGAACTTTGAGCCTGTCATCAGGGGCCGGTGGTTCGCAAAGCGTGGCTTCGGCTCCCAGCCCAGTTCCAATGTCAAGGCATGTGACCCAGACCCGCGAAGGCCCAGCTTGGTACGCGCCCTGGTTTCTTCGGAAACGCGCAGCCGCCAACCGGTGAAATTTTCCGTCCCTGGCAACCTGACGAGTCCGCCCATGCGCACCTTGCCTCTTCGGGCACTCGGGTGGCGGTCACCAACCTTCGTAACGGCCGCATCACCTACGTGCGCATCAACGACCGTGGGGCCGGTTCGTCGGCAACCCACCGGTCCATTGGATCTGGCCCACGGAGCCGCCAGAAATTGGGGCTCATCTCCAGTGGCATCGCCGCAGGTCCGCCTTGAGGTTCTCCACGTAAGGGTCTGACATGAGTACCTCTCTGATTCTCCGGCCCCATACCGTCCCTTTGGCGTAGGTGGGTCCCTTTGTTTTTGTCAGCCGATGTGTGTTGCTCGCGAACCTGCGCCGAGCCTGCTCGGCGCTGGTGCGCTCTCCTGCGAATGGCAAGCAACGGCCTTTTTGCACTTCGTGCCCAACGATTGGGGTGCTATGCATGAGGGCCATCTCCAGCCTGATTCGCCCGGCAAAGCCCCTGGCTCAGCCAGTGTCGCGGGCGCTTGAGGCCGGTTCAGCCCCGGGGGTTCTGGTGAGCGTGTTCGTGAACGCCACTCCAGTTCGGGCCGGGCGAGGATTTTCAGCGCCCTACCCCGCGGACTCTCGAGACGCGATGCCGCAACAGCAAGCGTGGCTGGTGCCCCAACGTTTCTGTTTTTGCAACCCTTGGCTCGTTGGAAGATCTCTTTGCGGGTGGAGAGGCCCCGAGGTCACCCGGGTCATTCCGTCCGGCGTCCTTGCTGAGACTCCTCTGCCCCGATCCAGGCCTGGCCATTTCGACGGCGTGGCCAACCGTAATCGCCCGTCTGCTGGCGTTGAATATCGTGCCGCGATCGCCCTGCCCTGCTTCGAGAAAAGAAAAAAAAAAGGACTGGCAGCAACTGGTGGTCTTGGGCGCCGGGTCGTGGCGGCTCTTGGTCCCATGCCGGGTTGCGGCTGCAGGGCTGTCCCACCTGGCGCGAAGCCGACGGACTGGCCGGCAGTATCTCGGTAAATTCGCTACGCTTTTCCCCGGCTGAGCGCCAAAAGGCCAGCGGCCATCTCCCGTGGCCCCTGCTAGAAGCCGCTGAGGCGCTGGGCGCTTGGCGGCGGCCTGAGTGCCAGGAACGGCCCGTGCTGGCAGAGTTACGAGACGGGTTGGGAAGCCTCCCGGTCTGGCAGGGTTTGACTAAACGGCCGAGCTGGTCGGAGGCCCAAACCCTCCAGCCACCCCATCCGTCTCGGGGTCTTGCTTTGCTGGCTGTGGCCTGTGAAACTGTGGGTCCAGCCGTCTGACTTTCGATCACCACTTTCTGGATGTCCCGAGCCGCCGTTGTTGCCATCCGCGGCCCCGCCGGCTGCCCGGTAAGAGCACCGGATTACCCCGGCGTTCCGCCGCGCCGGCTGGGTCTCCTCTACCTCGATACAGGAAGCGATGTACCCCGCGCCGTGAACCGGTGGGTTGCAGCGCGCAAGTGGGGTCGATCCCGGCTCCGGCGGATGCCGGAAGGCCGTCGCCCCTGCTTCCTGGGGGCGATTCATCGACCTGCGGCTGGAGTGGCGGGCTTGGTGCCGAGCCGATAGCGGGCTCGTGGATGCAAGGGCCCGACGGTCACCGCTGCGGCGATTCGTCACCGTGCCCCCTGCCACGAGAACCTGACCGCCCGCGGTGTCTGGCGGTGGCGGCCCATGCGGCGCGCTGCGTGAGGACCCTCACCGGCCAGGCAGCAGGCATGGGCGAACGGGAGGGCCTCGTGGCCAGAAGGCCGCGATATGCGGCACGAGCCGGTTTTCCCCCGACGCTGATTTGAAAAAGGTGTTCCTGGACCGCCTCCGTGCAGGAGCGTGTCCAGGCGGGGCAGCGCCCTGGAATTGGAGCGCAGCGGATTATCCCCCCGGGTTTTCGCTCTTGAAGCCTGCGAAGGGCCAAGATTGCCCGCAACGCGACCGTCTTGATTCCTGTTCGGGCGTTTTGCCCCGCTCGCTCAGGCCGAATGAACTGCGATCGAGCGATCAAGCGATGGCCTGGAGATCGAGGCCGGTGATCCAGGCCCTGGTGGATCTGTTTCCGCGAACGCGGTGCCTGAGGAAGCCTGGCCAGGAACTTTGAGTTTGTTTCAGACTCCCCCTTAAGTCCTTCTCCTCAGCAGTAGGGTTGAAGAGCTAAAAGAGCGTGGAAACAGCTACACACCATAGGATTCAATCAATAGTTTTAAGCGATTCCGCGCATCAGCGACACCGTCACCTGACACTGAGCTCAACCCGTCTTCCATTGCAAGGACCTCCAACCTTTCGGCGTCTTTGTTGGATCGCCCAAGTCGTTTCGTCATCGGACGATGCGGCATCCATCGGAGCGTCCCCCAAAAGCAGTGGCAATCAGGCCTTTTTGGCATGATGATTTCATTCGATGGTGAGCATGGTCAAAGAATAGTTCCTGTCGCTAAGGAACGCAAGTAAACCTTGCAGAGGCATCTCCAAGAGATCGAGCAACATCCTCAAGCCTATGCTTTCCCGCGCCGTAGTAGGGGTCTGGAACTGGAATGTGGCTGGAAAAACTTGGAGCATACAATGGTGGATCGGTTCGATCAGGCCATGCTTTTTTGTCAAAATTACTCTTGTTTGGCCATTCCTGCCAGACCTGATCAAAGTGTCCCCTGATCCATCGTCAGGGAATCCGATCAAAACTTCAACAAGTCAGCCTTTTGGAGTGATCTGTCTTGCTTGCTGGGTAGGTGGATACCGCGTGAGCGGCAGCCGGACGCATTCTTTGAATCGGATATTTCCGCGCCGGAAACATGCCAGGCGCCAGTTCCCAGCGGGATTCGGACAGAGATAATCCCCGTTGTGTTTCGCGTGAACTTGAGTAGATGAAACGCAGATCCCCTCGGCAGAGCTGGGGACGCGGCAAATGTTGCCTAGGGCAGGAACGAAAAAGTAGGCGCCTGGGGTCATGGTTGAATCAGGCCATGGAAAGCCTCAGGTGAGAGATGCTGTGCGATCAGCCGATTGATACGTTCAGTCGCGCGCAAGGGCCAGAATCGGTCGCTCGCAGTCTGACCACCACCACGGCTCGCTCGCTTTCATTGGCAAGGCCTGCGGCGCG
>Ga0163217_1037807_pt1 | contig 14974 bp, 16 predicted proteins | sample SynspAceP_FD_185933 | JGI IMG/M metagenome (GOLD analysis project Ga0163217, IMG submission 185933) | Saline lake microbial communities from Ace Lake in Antarctica - Synechococcus sp. Ace-P (PacBio error correction) | ecosystem: Environmental > Aquatic > Non-marine Saline and Alkaline > Saline ...
TTTTTTCTCCAAAAAAAAAACGCCTTTGGGAAACTGGAAAAATCAAAAGGGGGGGTGGGGGGGGGTTTTTTAATTCCCCTTTCGGCCGAAAGCCCCCAGTTCCCCCCCTGGAAAAACCGAGAAAAAAAAAACGGTTGGGGGGGAAAAATTGGCAAAAAAATTTCCTTGGCCCCCCCCTTTATTCGTTTTTGAAAAAAACGAAAGTTTTCCGGTTTTTTCCCCTTTCCTGGAGGTTCCCCGGGTAGAAAAAGGACCGGGGCCCCCCCCTTTTTGGGTTTGAAAAAAAAAGAAGAAAAAACCAAAAACTTTGTTCAATACTTTGGGGAAAGAAAAAAAAAAAAGGGCCCCAAGGGCCCCCCCCTCCGGGCCGGGCCCCCTTTGGGCAAAATGCCCCGGGTGGGAAAAACCCCCTAACCCCCTGGCGGGGAAAAAAAAAAGGCCGGCCCCCTTTTTTTTTTTTTTTTTAAAAAATGGGAAAAAAAAAAAAAAGCCCTTGAAAAAAAAAAGAAACGGGGTTTTTTTGGTTTTTTTTTTTCGGGGGTTTAAATTCCAAATAAATTTTAAAAAAAACCGGGGCAAAAGGTGTTTTTAAAAAAGGGGTGGGTTTTTTTTTTAACTGGGGTCGAACCATCCCAACAGTTTAAATCCCCCGGTGGGGCCTTTTCCCCCCTGCCCCCCCCCCCCCCCCCCCCGGGTCTTTCCCACCCTTTTTTGGGTTGGCGAAAAACCCCGTTTTCCCGGGTTTCCCCCCCCGGTTTTCCCGGCGAAAAATAACCGGGAAACTGGGGCGCCACCCCCCCCCTAGAAAAAAAGGGCAAAAAAAAGAAAAGCCCTTTTTGAAAAAAAGAAAATTTCCCCCAAAAAAAAAAGGTCCCAATAAAAAAACTGGGGAAAACCCAGAAAAAAAAAAAAAAAAAAAAACGCCCCCAAAAAAACAAACGTTTTGTTTTTTGGGTTTTCCCTTTCCCGTTTCCCCCCGGCGGGCGGGGTTCCCCCCCTTGGGAAAAGAAAAAAAAGCGGGGTAAAAAACAGCCGGGGGGAAGAAAAGCGGCCGGGGGGGGGAAAAAAGCCGGGCTTTTTGGGCTTGCGAATCTTTTTTTTTTTCCTTACAAAAGAAAAGGTTATGGGTTTTTGGTTTAAAAGGGTTTTAAAATGTTAAAAAAACCTGAAAAAAAAAAAAAAAAAAAAAAAAAAAAAAACCCCGGAAAAAAACCTTAGTGGGCCCCTTTCGTAAAAGAATTTTTTTTTTTGGGTTTTGGTTTTTGTAAAATGGGGGGGACCGGGGGGCCCCCCTTGTTTTTACACAAAAATCAACCCCGAATAATTGGGGGGCCCTGGAAAGCGGGTAATTTAAAGCCCCCCCACCCCCCAAGGGTTTGACAAAAAAAATTGGGTTTGGAGTGGGGGTTCCCCCCCCAAAAGAAAAAAAATTGGGAAAAAAAACCGTGCCCCGGTTAATCCCTAAAAGTTTTTCGAACCCCCCCGCGGGGAGCGGGCCAAATCCCCCGTGGTTTAATCGCTAAAAGTTCCTTGAAAAAAACCCCAACTGGGGGGGTGAAAAAAGAATCCCCTTTTGCGGGGTTTTTTGCCCCCTAATCCCCCAAAAAAAAAAAAAGCCGGGGTTAAACCCAGAAAAAAGGAAAAGAAAACTCAAAACCCCGTGGGGTTTTAAAAAGGCTTAAAAGGGGTTTTAACTTTTAAACCCTAAAAACCGGGAAACCCCCTACGGGGCCCCCTGCCCTTATTCCCGCCTTTGAATAAGGAATTTGGGGGAAAAAAAAAAGAAAAGGGGCCCCGTGGTTTTTGAAAGGGTCCCTGTCCACGGTTCCCCCCCTGAAAAGGATTTTGGGGAACAAAACCAAAAAAAAAACATTCCCCCAACCCATTTCTTAAAAAAACGTTGTTTTTTTCCCCGGTTTTCAAAAAAAAGTTTTTGGGGCCCGAACCGAAAAAAAAGTTTTTGGAAAGTTTTTTGGGACGGAAAAATTTTTTTGGGAAAAATTTAAATCGGACCCCGGACGAAAACAAAAAAAACCCGCCCCCCGTCCCTAATTTTTTTCCTTCTTGGGGTAAATTCAAAAAACAAAAAAAAGTGCCCCCCAAGCCCCCCCAAAAAAAAATAAAAAAAAAAAAAAAAAACCGTGGGGGATTGCAATTTGGGTGGGTTTTCCGTTTTCCCCATACCTAAAAAGGCCGACCCAAAAAAAATCAAAAAAGGGCCCCCTTAAATCCAAAAAGGTTCCAAATTTTAAACTGAAAACCTTTTCCCCCGGTTTTAAAACCTTTTCCCCCCAATTTTTTTTTTGGGGGGGGTTTTTTTTTTTTTTTAAGAATTTTTGGCAAAAACAAATTTGGCACCGTTCCCCCCCTTTGGTTCCCCCAACTTTTTTGGGGGTCCCAAGAAATTATTTTGTTTTCCCCCCCCCCCTTGGGGAAGAACGAACCTGGGGCCGAAGAAGCCCCCCCCGTTTGGGTGCGTAAAAAAAAGTTTTTTTCAAAAAAGAAAAAAAGGGGTGGAAACGAAAAAAAAGATTTTCGAGAAAAAAAAAAAAAAAAAAAAAAACCCCTGGTTGGCGGAATTTTTTTTGGTTCTTATTTGAAATTTCCCCTGGGAAAGGCCGGGGGTTGGGGGGGGGAAAAAGCGGCCCATGTCCCCTTTTAGGGGTTTTTAAAAAGGCAAAAGCCCTTTTGGGAAAAGGAACGAACCCCCGTTTTTTGTTTTCGTTTCTTTTAACCCTTGGTTTTTTCCGGGCCTTCCGAAAAATACAAAAAGGGGGGCCCCCGGCCCTTATTGGTTTAAATGGCGTTTTGGGGGGTTCAAAAAAAAAAAGAAAAACAAGTTTTTGGAACGCCAAAAAAAGCCCCGGGGCCCCCAAAAAAATCCAATTGTTTTTTTTTTTGGGGGGCCCCTTTGGGAAAAAGGTGGAAAAAAAGAAAAAAGTTTTTTGGGGAAAAAAGCCGGTATAAAAGGCGCCGTGGTTCCCTTTTTTTGGGGAAAAAAAATTCAGCCGCCCCCCCCGTGGGGGGGAATTAAGTTCGAAAAGGAAAAAAAAAAAAAAAAAATTGCCCCCGGCCCGGGGGTTTAACAATGGGTTTTTTTTTTTTTTTTTTTTCCCCCCTGTGAAAAAAAGTTGGGCCGGATAAACCTGTTTTGGAAAAGTTTTTTTTTTTTTTTAAGGGAATTTCCCCCAAAATCAAAAGTGGGGGGGGTAGAATTTTCGCCAAAAAACCCGCGGCCCATGGCCTTTTTTTTGTTTTTTTTTTTCTAATTAGCCCCAAGGGGAAAAACGTTTTTGGAAAAAAAAAAAAAAATAACCCGGGAACGAAAGGGGAAAAAAAAAAAAAAAGCTTGTGTTTTAAGGTTTTTTCCCCACTGGCCCCCCGTTTTTGGGGGGGGAAAAGAAAAGAAAAAATAAGTTCCGGAAGCTTTTTGCCCCCCCACCCTTTTTTCCCCCCTGCCAAACCTAAATTCCGGCCCGGAACCCTTTGGAACAAAAAAGCCAGAATTGGGAAAAAAATAAAAGAAAAAAAAAAAACCCAAAAAGGGTTCTTTTTTTTGGGGGTTTCCTGGGGTTTTTTTTAAAAGGGTTGCCCCGGGGCCTCCAATAAAATTTTTTTAAAAAATTTTCAAAAACTAAAATTGGCCCCCCCTCGTAAAACCTATCTTTTGGCTTTTTAAATGGCCCCCCCCCGCCCCAAAAAAAAAAATTTGCTTTTTTAACCTTAAGGGGCTTGGGAAAAAAAAAATTTGTTGTGTTTTTTGGGAAAAAAAACAAACGGGAAAAAAAACAAAGCCCCCCAAATGGAAAAAAAAAAACCTCCAAAAATCCCCTTGAAGAAATTTTAAAATAGAAAAATTGGGGGAAAAAAAATTTTCGAAAACCCCGGTTTCCCACCCCCCCACAACCTTGTTTTTTCCCCCTTCCCATAAAAGAAAAAACCCCCCCCCCGTTTTGGGGAAAAGGTTTTTGCAAGTTTTTTAAAAAACCCAATTGGGGGGGGAAAAAAAAAATGCGAAACAAATATTGTCCCCCCGAAAAAGGTTTTTTTTTTTTTTGGGGGGCTAAAACGGGGGTTTGAAAAAAAATTCGGGATAATTCGGGAAACGAGGAAAAAAAATCGAAAGGTTTTTTTGGGTAAGCCTTTTTTTCCCTTCCTTTGCCATTAAACCCCCCGTTTGGGGGAAAACCCCCTCGAAAAAATGGGGCCCCCCCCCCCCCCGCGGCAATCCCCTTAAAAAGGAACCAGGGGTGTGAAAACTGGTGGTGGGGAAAAAGTTTTTTGCCCCCGGGGTTTTAAAAAAAATTAACAATGTTGTAAAACCCCCGCGCCCCCCATTTTTTAAAAGCCCCCCCCCGGGGAAAAAAAAAAAAAAAAGGAAGTTTTTGGCCGGGGGGGTTTTTGGGGAAAAAAACGTTTGGGGGGTAAAAATTTTGGGGAAAAAAAAAAAGCCGCCCCCTGCCCCCCAAAAAAAAAAAAAGTCCCCCAGGGGCTCCCCCACTTTAAGCTGCCGGGGGCCGCTAACTATAAGCGGGTTTTAATGGAAATGTTAACAAAAGAAAAAAACCGTTGATAAAAAATGGGTTTCCCCCACCGGGAAACCCAAAATGGCCCCGGGTTTTTTTTTTTTTTTTTGGGAGAAAAGGGTTTTAAGAAATTGCCCCCGTTCGGGGAAATAAAAATTCCCCCCCCGCCCAATTTTTTTAAGTAAAAAAAAAATTTGTTTTAAATTACTGCTTCCCCCCTTTCCCTTTTTTGCCCCCCCCCCCCTGTTTTTTTCCCCGGGCCCTTTTTTTGCCTTGTTTTTTAAAAACTATTTCCCAAAAAAAAGAAAAAAGAAAAAAAACCCGTTGGCAGGGGTTTTTTTGGCCCCCCTTTTTTTTAAAAAAAAATGGGCTTTAAAAAAAACTGGGGGGTTTTGCCCAAAGCCCTTTCCCACCCCTGCCTTTTCAACCCCCGGGTCTGGGTTTTTTTCCCCGAAACCCCCTTTGGGGGTTTTTAATTAATTTGGGGGGTTCCCTTCCCTTTTTCCTTGGTGTCCCCCCACCCCCCTGGCGGGCCCCTGGAAAAAAATTTTTTGGGGCCCGCCCCCCCCCCCTAAAGTTCCCCCTTTTGTTTATTTTTTGGGCGTTGGGCAGGCTTCCCCCCGCCCGGGGCCCCCTTTTCCCCCCGGCCTTCAGACGTTTTCCCCCGGGTTTTCCTTTTGAATTGCTCCAAAAAAAAAAAACCAAAGCCAGAGCCTTCCCCGAAAAAGAAAGCAAAGCCTTTACAAAGTAAAAAGCCCTTTTAAAACTTTTTTTTGGAATGAGGTTTTTCCCCCCCGGAAAAAAAACCTTAGGTTTTTTCCCCCAAACCCCTTTTTAAAATCAAAATTGTCTTTTTGTTTGGGCCCCCAAAAGTGGTCCCCCCCCCCCCCAAAAGCGGGGCCCCCCCCCGGGGGGCTTTTTTTGCTTGGGGGGTTTTAAAAAAAAAAAAATTTTTTGGGGTAAAATCCGCCCCCCAAGAAAAAAAGGCTCCCCCGCCCCGCCCCACAAAAAGGTGGAAAATTGGAAAAACAAAAAAAATGCCCCAAGCCCCCTTTTTTCGTTTAAATTTAATAAGGGGCCCCCCCCCCTTTTTTTGGGGAAAAAAAAATTTAATTTAACTTGGGCGGGAAAAAAGGGCCCAAAGGCCCCCCGACCCGGGGGCCCCCGCCCAAAAGTTTTAAATTAAATGGGGTTTTGGGGGAAATCAACCGAAAAATTTTTGCCCGGGTTTTTTTTTTCAAATAAATAAAAGAAAAAAAAAACACTTTTTCCCCCCAACCCCCCAATTTTATTGGCCAAAATTAAAAAGGGGGAAATTTTTTTAAATGGCCCCCGCCGCCCGCAAGCCAAAAAAGGGTTTTGGGGGCGGTTGGAAAAAAAAATAAAAGGGGGGCGGCCCATAATTCTTTTCTCCCTCCAAACAAAAACCAAAACAAACTGGAAAAGGGAAAAAAAAGGAAAAAAAGGAAAAAAAAAAAAAAAGAAAAAGAGGGAGGGAAAAAAAAATAAAATTTTTGCCCGGCCCCCCCAATCAAAAAACCCCCCCTTCAAACCCTTTTTGGCTTTTTTTGGGGCGCAAAAAAAAAATTAAAATTTTCCCTTAAATGGGCCCAAAAAAAAAATGGGGGTTGGGGGGGAAAAAAAGGGGTGGTTTTTTCCCCCTATTATTTGGGGGGGAAAACCGCCAAAAATTTTCCCGTTTGAAGTAAAAAAAAGTCCCCCCATAACCTGCGGGGCCACGGTTCCCGGGGGCCTTTTTGCCCTCCGCCCAAATTAAAAAAAAAAATAAAATTCAAAAGCCCCCTTAAAAAATAATTACGGAAAAGCCCCCTTTTTTCAAATTGTGTTTTCCATCAAAACTGTGGGCGGGGGGGCCGCCTTCCCCCCTGGGGGCCCCCCCCGGATTTTTACCCCCAATTTACCAAAGCAGCCCCGGCGCTTTTTGAACCCCCCCCCTGGGCCCCCACAAAAGAAATGAAAAAAATAAAAAAAGGGTTTTTTTTTTTTGAAAAAAACCCTAGGTTTCCCCCCCCGGACTCCCCCCCAAATTTCCCCAAAGTTTTTTTAGCTACTGTTTGTAAAGAGTCCTTTCCCCCCCCCCCCCTCCCCCTTTTTTCGGACCCTTTTTTGGGCCTTTTTATTCCCTTGGAAAAAAGCCAAATTCCCCCCCCAAAAAAGAAACCGACGTGAAAAAAAAAGCGGGAAAAGCCCCCGCCGGAAAAAAGCCCCCCTGCCCAAAAAACCCGCCCAAAAATAAAACAAAGGGAATACTTAAAAGCGGCCCAATTTTTTCCAGCAAACAGGGAAAAAAAAAAAAAAACCAACAAGGGGAAAAAAGAAAAAAAAGACCAATTTAAAAAACCAAAGGGGTTTTTTCGAACAAAGACGTTTGAAAAAAAAAAAAAAGCCGCCCCAAAAAAGGGGGAAGCCTCGGGGGGCCAATACCAAAGTTGTTAAAAAAACAATTAAAAAGGCAAAAAAACCCCTGCCCCCCCCCCCCCCCAAAACGTCCAAAAAAATTTTTTTTGGAAAATAGTAAAAAAAAACAAAGCACCCCGAAAAAAAAAACCCAAACCTTTTTTAAAAAGAACCGAGGGGGAAAAAGCCAAAAAAGTTAAAAATAAAACCAAATTTATTAAAAAAAATTTGGAAAAAAGAAAAAAAGCGGAAAAATCCAGAAACGGGGCTAAAACCCTTTTTTTTCCCCAAAAAAAAAAAAAAACAACGGGGCCAAAAATGTCCTCAATTGAAAAAACCATAACCGTGTTTTCCCCCTGTTTTAAAATCCAATAATAACCGCCCCCCCCAAAAAAGGTTAAAAGCCGGGCGGGGGGCCACAAGCCTTTTTTAAAAAAGGGTTTTTGGCCCTTTGAAATAAAAAAAAAACCTGGGGGCCCCAGGGCCTCCAAAAAATTTTTTACACGTTTCCCCCCCCCCCCAACGCAAACCTTCTTTTTAACCGGGCCCGATAAAAAAATTTGCCCCCGGGGGGTTTTTTTTTTTACATAAAATTTTTAAACCGGGCAACCCCCCCTTTCCCCCCCCCCCCCCCAAACAAAAAAGTTTTTCCAAAAAACCCCCTGTTTTTTTTCCCCCCCCCCTTTAAGGATTTCGGGGCCCCGGGCCCCCCCCCCAAAATTCCCCGGGAAGGTTTTTTTCCCCAACGGTAAAAATGCAAAGAAAAAGGAAAAAAAAAAGCCTTTTTTTACCAAAAAAAAAACCTCCCGAAATCTTTCTAAAAATCCCGATCACCCCGTGTTAGCCCAAAAACCCCCCGGCCCCCCCGAAAACTATGTTCCCCCCCCCCGGAAAATTTCCCCCAAAAGGTTTTTTTAAATAACTGCCCCAAACCCTCAAAAACGTTCTTTTATTGAGGAAAACCCGGCCCCTTTTGGCCCCCCCCCGCGGGGCTTTGACACCCGTTTTCCAGTAAAAAAAATCAATTTTCCCCCCCCTTAAAAAATGTAAATTCAAGGAAAACAATGTTTTTTGGTTCCCCCCCCCCCCATTTGCTTGTTTCCCCCCCGTTGGGGGGTTTTTTTTCCCCCCCCCCAACAAATTCCAAAAGGCCTAGCTTTAGCAAATTTTTTTTTTTTTGCAATAATTTAAAAGCCCCCCAGAAAAATAAGGTTAAACGAAAGCCAAAAATTTTTTTAAAAGTTTTTTTGGGAAAAAAAAAAAGGTTAAAACAAAAAAAAAAATGGCTCCCCCCCCCGCCAAAAAACCTTTTTTTAACCCTCCCAGAAAAAAAAAACCCCCAAAAAAGACCCTTTTTAAAAGTTCTTTAAAATTTGTTTCCCCCATCCCCCCCCCTGAAAAAAAAAAAAGGCTTTTTTTTTTTTTTTTTTGGGGGGATTCCTCAAGTTTTTTCCCCCGCCCCCCCCCGATTAAAAAGTTTGGCAAAAGAAAAACGGCCGCTTTGCCAAAAGCCCTTTTTCCCCGAACCTTTTCCCCTTTTTCCTTTCCCCACGCCCAAAGGTTGAAACCCCCCTTTTTTTTAAAAAAAAGCCCCCTTTTTTTTTTTTTTCCTGTTTCCCCCTGGGTTCCCGTGCCCCCAACGGTTCCCCCTTTTGGGCCTTTTTTTAAAAATAGACTAGGTCAAATGGGGCTCCGGCCCGGGGGGTTTTGTTTTTGCGGGAATCTTTAAACCAAAAAACCTGATGAACTTTAAAAACTTTTCAAAAACAGTTTTTTAATCGCCCCAACCTGTTTTTCCCAAGACAATTTAACGCCCGGGCCCCCAATCCTTCCGAACTTTTAAAAAAAATCCAAACGGCCCCCCCCCTGAAATTTCCCAAAAAAAGAAAAAACCGCTTTTTTTTTTAAAAATACGGCCCTTTTCCCAAACTTCTTTTTCCAACTGCAAGCACAATGGAAAAAATTTTTTGGCCCGGCTTTTTTTTTGCCCCCGGTCCAACTTTTTTTTTTCCTTTTTTTTTTTTTTAAAAACAAAACCGCCCCCCTTAAAAACCAAATTAGCGGGGGGCCCCCCCTTTTTTTTTTTGGGTTCCAAAAAATTTTTTTTTTTTTTCTCCCGGCCCGAAAAAAAAAAACCCCATTTAAGGTTTTTTTAAGAGACGGGGGGGGGTTTCCCCCGGTCCTTTTCAAAAGGGCCTGCTTAAAAAACAAACCTTATAAAAGAAATTGGCCCCTCCCAAAAAACGCCTTTCAAGGGGGAAATAATCCAAAATAGAAAAAACAAAATTCAAACAAAAAAAAAAGTTCTTTCCCCCCCCTCCCCCCCCGAATCCCCTTTCCCCTCAAAAAAACCCCTTCCCTTTTTGAACTTTAAACCGGCAAAAGACGGGGCTTTTTTTTTTTCCCTTCCCCGCCCCCCAAAAGTTTTTTTTTGTCCCCCCGGGGGTTTCCCAAAAGAAAAATTTTAAATCCTTTGAAACAAAAGGTTGGGGGGGGAAACCAGAACCCCCGTTTCCGAATTGTTTGCCCCATACTAAAACCCCAAAGAAAAAGAAAAAAACGCGAAGTTTTCCCCCCCAGTTTTAAAAATTTGGGGGGGGGGGAACCCCTTTTGAAAAAATAAAGCGCCCGGGCCCCCCTTTTTGGGAAATAAAAATTCCCCTTTGGTTTTTCCCCCCGCCCCCCCTTTTTTGTTAAAAAAAAGGTGGGGAAACCCTGAAAAAAAACCCCCAACCCAAAAAAAATTGCCCTCCCAAAACGGGGTTTCCCCCTGCTTTGGGCCAAACTATGGGGGTTTTAAATAAACCGAAAGAAAAAAAGGAAAAAAAAGATTAAACGGAAAAACCGACCGGGGTTTTTCCTTTTTTTTTTTTTTTTTTCGGGTTCGATATTCCCCAAAAGAATTTCCCCAAACAAAACCTTCCCCCCCCCCCACTTTTCGTCGCCCCCCACCCTGTGGAAAACACGACCTTAAAAAAAAGAAAATGGGGGTTGGGGAATTGTTTTTTTTTGTTTTGTTTTTTCTCCCCGCGCAAAAATCCCATTGTTTTTTTTTTTTCCCCAGAAACGGTTGAAAAAAACCCAAGAAAAAAAACCCTTTCAAAAAACGCCCCTTTCCCCCTTTTTTCCCAAAAATCCTTCAGCCCCGGGGGGAAAAAAAGCACCCCCCGAAAAGTTCCCCCCGTTTTAAAAGGGGTTTTTTTTTTTTTTTTAATGTTAAACCCTTAAAGCCCCTTTTTAAAACAAAACGGTTGGAAAGTTCCCTTTCCTTGGGGGTTAAAAACTTTGGCTTTTGACTTAGCAAAAGAAACCCAAAGGAATCCTTTTCCCAAACCCAAGTTTTTTTTTTTTTTGGTTTTTTTTTTTTTTTTTTCCCAAGAACCGCTTTTAAAAAGGCCCGCCGGGAATAACCAACGGGAATTTTGCCGGGGCCCCCTTTTTTTCCGGGGCGGGGTCCCCCCCCCGAAACCTTTTAAAAAAGGAAATACGCCCCACGTCCCCCCAAAAATTTTTTTTTTGGAAAAACCCCCACTTTTCCCAAAACCCAATTTTTCCCCACTTGGGGTGGCCTTTAAAAATTTAACCCGGCCCTTTTCCAAAGCCCCCCCATAAATCCCGGGTGGGGGATTGTTTGGTAAACAGGCCCCCGTTCTCAAACTTTACCAAACCCCCAAAAATTTTCCTACCCGAATAAAAGGCCCCCCACCGTTAAGGTTTCGGGGGTTCAAGGGGTTTTTTTTTTTAAAACGAATATACCCCCTTAAAAACCAACCCAAAAACCCTTCTTTGTTAAGAGAAAAATTCCCAGCAAAGCCCCCCCGGCCCTTTTTGCGCCCGCCCCCCCTTCTTTTTTCCCCCCCCCTTTTTTTTACGGCCCTCTTTCAGGAAAAACGGCCGGGGGCCCGACGAAAAGGAAAACAAAACCAACCGTTTTTGGTTCTGGCCCCCCCCCCCGTTTTTCCCTGGGGGTCCCCCCCCCAGGGTTTTTTTTTAAAATGAAACCTGGGGAAATCTTTTTCGCCAAGCTTCTTTTTTTTTTTGCGCCCCCCCCCCTTTTTCCCCCCCTAAGGGGTGGCCGCAATTAAATCCCGCCGTGAAAAAAAACCGGAACGAAAACCGTCCCCCCCCCCCCAAACCCCCCCAGTTTTTTTTTTGGAAACACCGGGGGGCAAAAGGGGAAAAAGGGCCAAACGGGAAAAAAAAAAAAATTAACTTGTTTTTTGAAAAAAAATTGGGTCGAAAAAAAAAACAAAAGTAAAAAAACCCAACCCTTTTTTTTTAAAAAACCTTTGCCCCCCCGTTTAAAAAAAAATTGAAAAAAAAAAAGTGAACCGAAAATCAACCCCCCCGTCCTTCAGCTTCCCCAAAATAAGCCCCGGCCTCAAAAAGGGGGAGTAGTTTTTTCCCCCCCCCCCACTCCGCCCCCTTTCCCCCAAGCCCCGGGCGGCTTTTTTGGCTTTTTTTTTTTTTCTCCCAACGGTTTTGGAAAAAAACAAAATAAGGTTTTTTGGGGGGTCCCTCAAAAACCAAAAAAGCCGCCCCCCGTTTTTTTTCTTTTCCTAAAACCGGAAACCCCCCCTTCCCCCAAAGAAAAAGGCAAAAACCCCCCCCCTGAAAAAAATTTTTCCGTTCCCAAAACCCGAAATTTAGCCCAAAGAAACAAAATTTTCAATTTTTTCCAAAACCCGTTCCCCCCCCCCCTTTTTCGTTCAGGGAAAAAAAACCTGCCTTCCGCGAAGGGGGAAAAAAAAAAATTAAAACAACCCCTGAAAAATTTTTGTCCCAATTCCCCCCCCAAAGCGTGGGGGGAAAATACAAAAAGTTTTTAAAAAAAAACCCCAATTTTCAAAAACTTGTCCCCCCCCCGAATATCCCCGGAAAATTAACAACCCGCCCCCCCGGGTTTTACGATTTGGGGAAAAAAAAACCCGGGGTTTTTTTTTTTTTCAAATAAGATCAATGGGGGTTTTTTTTTTTTTAACTTTTTGTTCCCCTCAAATAAAAGATCAGCCAAAAAGCCCCCCCCCCCCCTCCCTCCTCCGCCCCTTCCAATTAGTGCAAAATGTTAACCCCCTTGGGAAAGGTAAATTTTTTAAGAAAAAAAATGGCCCAAACCGGCCCCCACCGTTTTATTCGCCCTGTAATAATCTCTCCAGGCTTACACGGTTCCCCCCCAAATTTCAATAATTGCCCCCCCCTTCAAAATAACAAACGCCAGGCCCCTTGGGGGGGTTAAAAAAAAAAAAATTTTGCCCCCCGCCCCTTTTTTTGTTTGCCCGGAACGGGGTTTTTTTTTTTGGGGGGGGCCTAAGCCCCCCTTTTTTTTTTTTTTTAAAGGAAAACCTAAACAAAGTTCCCCGGAGCAAAAAAAACTAACATCTGTCCTTCTCAAAAACCAACAAACCAAACGAGGAGGAAAATAAAAAGGAAAAAAAGAGAAGGAAGGAAAAAATAAAATTGTTTTGTCAAGTGCTCCGAACCCTTTTTGGTTAAAGTCCCCCGTAAAAAAAAAACAAGGGCTGCCCCAAAAAAAAAAAAACCGGGGGGTTCCCGGGCAAACCAGCCCGCAACAAATTAAAACCCCAAGGCCCCTTGGGGCCTCCCCCCCCGGGTTTGGGGGGGGTTATTGGAGGCAATTATGAAAAAAATTTTGGGGGCCCCCCCGTTGGGTAAAAAAAAAGCTGGGGGAATTTTTAAAAATTACCGGGGGCGAAAATACGGGTTTTTTGGGGCCCCCCGGTTGGCCCCACTACTAAAAAATACCTTTCCCCAAGGAAAATGGGAAAAAAAACTAATTGAAAAAAAAAAAAAAAGCGAGGAAAACCTTTTTTTGCCCCCTGAAATCTTAAATTTTGAAAAAAGAAAAAGTTTTTTAAAAAACCATTGAAAATTTTAAAAAAACATTTGGGAAAAAAAACCGGTTTTTCAAAAAATCCGTAACACCGGGGCCCCCGGGGGTTTTTTAATCCGATTTAATCGAAAAAAAAAACCCAGGTGGGGGATAAAAAAAAAAATTTGGGGGGTTTTTTTTTTCTGGTTTTCCAACCCGCTTTGGAAACTTAAAAAAAATAAAATTCAAAGAAAAAAAAAGGGTTTGGGTTATTCCTTCCGGCGAAACAGTTTTCCCCCCCCTGAAAACGCAAGGAAAAAAAAAAAAAAAAAAAAAAAAAAAAAAACGGGTTTTGGGAAAAAAATTGGGGAAAAAAAAAAAAAAAAAAAAAAAAAAAAATTCCCTTGGCTTTTTTTTAATCGGGGGTTGGGGGACCCCCGGAAAAAATAAAAGTTTTTTCCCAAAAAGGTTTTTTTGGCCGCCCCTCCTGGGAAAAAAAAAGTTCCCCCCCGGGGGTAAAGAAAAGAAAACCCCGGGCCCTTTTTTTTTTTTTGGGTTGGGGGGGGACAAAAAAACCCGAAAAAACTGTTTTCCCCCACCGTTTGGGAAAAAGAAAAAGCCCAAGGGCCGGGGCGCCCTTGGAAAAAAAACGCGGTGGGGGGGGGCACCCTACCCCCCCTTTGAAAGGCCCCCGGCCCCCCCCCCCCCCCCCCCCCCCCTTTTTTTAAAATTTGGAAAGCCTGGGGAAAAAGAAAAAAACGGTTTTTTGGGGTTTTTTCCCCGTTTTAAATTCATTAAACGGGCAAAAAGGGGTTTTTTTTAAAAAAACGGGTTGTTTTTTTTTTTAAAACTTTTTCCGGGACAAAATCCAACATTTAAATCAGTTGGGGGGGCCCCCCCTTTTCCCCCCCTTGCCCCCCCCCCCCGGTCCAACTGGGTTTTGGAAACCCGGGTTTTTTTTCGTCCGTGGTTCGGCCCGGGAAATTTTATACTTTTGGCCCCCCAGGCAACCCCTAAAGAAGGGGCCAAAAAGAAAAAGCTTTTTGGGAAAATTCCCAAAAAAGGTCCCAAAAATTTAAACCTGGGAACCCCCAGAAAAAAAAAAACCCCGCCCCAAAACAACCCTTTTGTTGTTTTGTTTTTGGTTTTTTATTTCTTTCCCCGGTTCGCCGGCCCCCCCCGTTTTCCTTTGGAAAAAGAGCCGGGGTTTTAATAAAAAACAAAGCCGAAAAAAGAAAAAGGCGCGCGGGAAAAAGGAACCCGGCTGCCTTGGGAAATCCCAAACAAAAAAAAGGGTTTTAAAAAAAATTGGGTTGTTTTTTAAAAGGTATCCCGTTCTTTTAAAAAAAAACTTGACCGACCCCCCCTAAAAACGGGTTGGCTTTTTTTTCCCCCCGTTAGAATTTTTTATGGGTTGGGGTTTAAAAAAAATTGGACCCCCCCGGGGCCCTTGGTTTTTTAACAACATCCCCAAAAACCCCGAAATGGGGGGCTTTTTTGGGGAAAAAAAGCCCCCCCGGGAATTTTTTAAAGCAAACCCATGAGGTTGGGAAAAAAAAAAAAAAATTGGTTTTTGAAAAAGTGGGGTCCCCCCCCCCCCCAAAAAGAAAAAAAATTGAGGGCGGGGGGGGGTTAAATCCTTTTGTTTAAATCCGGAAAACCCGCCACGAAAGGGCGCCAAAATTTCCCCCCCGGTGTTTAAATCCCCCGCTAGAAGGTTTTTTTTCTAACCAAACTTTTTGGGGGTGAAATGACCCCCTTTTTGTGGGGGTTTTTGCCCCCCCCCCCCTTAATCCCAAAAAGCCCCACCCCGTTTTTTACCCCCACGCCAGAAAGAAAACCTTCAAACGTTTGGTTTTTTAAAAAAGCCCTTAAAGGGGTTTTTAACTTAGAACCCCCCTTAAACGGGACCCCCCCCTACGGGTGGCCCTTTGTTCCGGCCTTTTTTGAAAAAAAATAGAAAATTGAAAAAAGAAAAGGGGCCCCGGGTTTGTGAAAAAAAAGGGGTCCCCCTGGGTTTTCAAACGTTCCCTGAAAATGGGGGGGAAAATTCGGAACCCAAAAACCCCCCCCAAAACAAACAATTCCAACCCCCAAAATCCTTAAAAAAAGTTTTTCCGTTTTTCCCCAAAAAAGTGGTTTTTTTTTTTGGGCCCCCCGGACGAAATTGGGGGGGAAAAAAAAGTGGAAATGGATTTTT
>Ga0163217_1004777_pt1 | contig 14972 bp, 11 predicted proteins | sample SynspAceP_FD_185933 | JGI IMG/M metagenome (GOLD analysis project Ga0163217, IMG submission 185933) | Saline lake microbial communities from Ace Lake in Antarctica - Synechococcus sp. Ace-P (PacBio error correction) | ecosystem: Environmental > Aquatic > Non-marine Saline and Alkaline > Saline ...
CGGCCGTAGTCCACACCGGATAAATGACGGAGTGATCCTGTAATTGTGGTTAAATTACCACGTCGGACTGGATTCTATAGAGGTTCAAAATCTCATTGATTGGCTAAAGGCATTGTTGGATGAGGGATTAGACAACTGGGCGTGAAGATTGCCCTCGGTGGTTAATGATGCAGGTCCTGGTTTTTTGGTGGTAAAAAAGGTACCATGGCGGATATTTAGAACATGAAACGAAGGGCGTGATTATGTTTGACAGCTTTTGTTGTTACGAAAGTCTTATTAATCGGATTGTGTTGCCTGTAAGTATATGGAAGCAGAAGATCCTTGTTTAATCATTAGATACGGACCTTCAGGGGTTCTAACCCTGGGTAAATCCCAAGGGCGATTGTCAGTTGACCACTTGGCCGGGTATTTGGTTGTTAATAACTGGCCTATACTTTAAAATTGTATTTCAGACATCCGAAACGTCGTATATTGGTGTACCGCGATATTAGGCTGGATTACGGGGCATAGTTTATTAATTGTATTACGTCCCTTTGCAATGGTGCCGTACCACCCTAAATGTTCGAGGGGGTACCCAGCCTATCCCAGATTTTTAGTCGCTTTTGGGCAAATAGTAGAAACATATGAGGTTCAACCAATTCATATCCTGCGCCCACAGCTATCAGGGCCTTCAGCAAAACGAAAATATTGATCCTTTGCAGAACAGCACACGATGATTTCCCTCCATGTAAAGGGTATGCGGCCTGTCTGTAGGGGAAACCCATTTAAATGACAAGAGGCTTTGGCATTTGGCGTAAATAAGAATGAATTATAGGGAAAAAAGAAAAGTCCTAATTCGGTGGAATACTCTTGGTCGGCAAAACAGAGAAAACAGGGGTATCATGATTACGCCCATTTCCTTTTGTTTACGCCTCACTAAACACTATGCCACCCTAGCGTTTATTAGGGGGGTGCACCCGGCATTGATGGACGAACAGGGCAAGGAACTATAAAGGCAAGCACGTAGTAAGGGTCTGGGGCGCCCTCGATGTATATCAAATTCCCAATGGCCCGGTTATCTAGGCCATTGGGGGGCATCCAACGAAAAGATTTTAAGGGGGAAAACCTTTAATTTTTTCGGCCGTTAACCCCACAGTGTACTTTTTTTGCAAAGGCCGATGGCGCCCTTTTACGGGGACCGAGGTAGGGTACTAAAACAGGATTAACCGGCGCGTTAGATTGAATGTTGATCAAAAATTTGGGTTCCGGGGACAATTAATCCCTTGGGTTACAGCGCCAATAAAGAGGGATGCCCCATTAACGAAGCACCTGCCGTGGGCGGGATCGGCCCCATTGGGTTAGGGCTTTTCCTTCCCGTATTAAGGGAAATTGCATATATGGTGTGTAATCCTCCAAGAAACCGGGGAGAATCGGGGGCGTTTAAACAATGGATAATTTAAGGGGAAACAAGAATAAACAGATTATCACAGAAACTTTGGGCCTTGCCCAAGCCTAGATAAAGATCCCAGTATTACCCCTCGGCCTTGCAAAACGACCCGTTCCGGCCAAGATCATGAGACGTATTTTTGCGCAAGAGTTGCCGTAGTAATTTGAATATGGAGCAATGCTGGAGATACCTAGGGCACAGCTTGTTAAAATCAAGTGGTCGAAGCAAAATTAAGGATAACGTACTATACATAAATAGTGGGGGGCTTTGGCCACTTTATGAGAAAAACAATAAATGTGGCCTGGTGCTTTCCGCAAATCTTTTTTAGCCAGGCATTCGTTAACAGTTGCCGGGGACACTTCCCCCACAGCATAAAAAAAGGATACTGCTCCAGAATCACTAATGCCGGCGCTATTAAACATTTACTGCGATAAGCCTCTTCATTTTGATAAAACTAAATAGGATACCAAGCAATCTATCGGTGTTTTTACTAATTAATATTGACAATCGGCCTACTGAAATTCATGAATGGACAATAAAAGACCATTACGCCTGATAAGTAAACCTTCAAGACATTGAACGCACTTTTCGATTAGCAGGCTTATGCTTGGGCTAGCAGAATAAAAAAAGATTTGGGAAAGGAAGGTGCACTTAATTTGTTGGGAGCAACTAGAAATGTTGGAGGCCTTGGATTACCACTTCAACAATTTCCATTGAACATGGGAAAGGAGACGCACTATATCCAAAAACATGAGGCGTGGCATACTCTGGAATTAGATTAGGGCATCTATATTATGTTTACTAAATCCAGTTTTCACAAAAATTCATTCCTGAAACCCCTCGGCTAACTGATGTGCCAATATAATGGACGAACTCATCTATTTTAAGGATGAAAAACACTGCGCATGATCTCTAATGGCACCAAAAGGAGAGCTCATGATATAGGATTAGGCAAGCTTTTACTTTCCTTGGTTGGCGAACAAAGTAGGGAAATTTCTCAATGATGGACCGAAATTTGTTTTTCCCAATTACAATATAAGACACCAATGCAACGAATGGGTCTATTTTACACTAGCTACCGACGCGAATCCCATAATTATCGACGCAATCTTAATTTGAACTTAATTGAAAAGATAAATTAACCTCAAATAAAAATACCTTCCTCCAATTGAAGAGGGTTTTTATAAATTATCTTTAAAGGCTTTCAAATTCCTTAATTGACATGCCTTGCCATTACTTTTTCCAAATCCGCTGGATAATGGATTTTAGAGGCTGATCATGAGTAATGGGTTTTAAACGATATAGTTCTGTAATGTTTCACCTATCTTATTTGCCCTGTCAATATCGGCCCTGGGTCTAACCGATGAGGAGACCATATATAGTAATTAAATTTTTCTTTCCTAAACTTGGTTTTAGCTTTATAATTCCTCCATAAACTCGGAATCCGTCCAAACAGGCATATCGATATCTAGAAAAATACAATCCGGCAGTAACGGTCGGTCTTCATTTAGATGATCAAGAAAAACAACATAAAATCCATGGCTTCTTCTCCTCCGAAAAAACATTTAAATTCTGTCGGCCAGTTTTTTTAGGGCTTTCAGTTTTAAGTTACTGTAAATTGATAGATATCATCAATCATCTACAATACATACATCAAGGAACTATCATATAATAATTTAATGAACCTACCTCGAGGCAAGATGCCATTCGAGGTATCAAATATAACGTAAATTGATTCTTGATGTATCACGCTATAGGTGAAGATTTTCCCTGGTTTTTGGGAAAGGTATTTCTTAAATTACCTTCTTATTCGCATACTGACCAACCGTATTCACATAATATCCCACTGTCCAAAATTTACCTTCCCCAAGCAATCTTTTTTTCACTCGGGGTGGAGCCTGAAATTTCCTTGCCGTAATGCTCTTCGACTGGCCTCCGAATGTTTTTTTAGGAGGCGGCTCGTCGGAAGCTCTGAAATCTAGAAAATGCAACGTGGGTCGACATGCACAGGCCCGAGTTTCCTCAAAAAATGATCTCGTACGTTCCTCGTATTGCCAGACAATTTCCTTGAACTTATAGTAACTTTCATCACTAAAGCACCTTTTCTCGCTTATAATTTGATGGACAAACAAACAATGCTACAAAGCAAGCTTTTTTATATGGCTTTCTTATGGAAATATTGTTTCGCTCATCCACAAAAATACAGTTATCATTACGCCTGACACCCGAGGCAGAGCCTGCGGGGAATTCTATTTAGATTTAAATTAACAATTAAAGGTGCGTACCCACAGTCTTTACTTCACGTTATAACGGAATGAACTCCCATGGCTTCGCCTGCGATTTTGGTCAAAACAATCCTAACTCCCTTGGCATCGGGTGTCTGTGGAAACACCTTGGTTCAATCCAATAATTTATGTCCATGTCCTCTCCATAATTTAATACCTTAGAACCATTGTCCTTGACCTTAAGATTTTTTTACGCGTCCTCAATTCCAGTTTCATATATATTTCAAGTACGCGTCGAGTACTTGTTATTTTTAGAGGCATTCCCGCTCAAATTCAAGAAAAATACTGATCTCAAATAAATAGAATTATAATCGATTTTGGCGCAATTTAGAAAAATCACTTTTAAATAAATCGCTCCCCGTTTTTTAAAAATTTCACTCTATAGTAAACTTTCCATTGTTTTATTCATAGACTTCCTCAAAAACACTTCCTCTATGGCCTCTTTAAGAGTTTTTGGCTCTTTGTTTTGTAAAGCTTCGCACCAAGAGTATCTTATAGGTCCATGGTAAGATGATGAATACCTTTTTCAAAATTTTTGAATAAAGATCTAGCCGTTCTTCTTTCGCTTTCAGCATCCCTACTAAAAACCGCATAGCGAATTAAGGTTTTGCCAAACCGGAGCTCTTAAATTATGGGAGGTTATTTGATTGATCAGCAAGTTTGAGTTGTTTTGATCAAGCCAACTTAATTCGTGAAAATTATCTTAACCGTTTCTTTGCCTCCAAATTTTACGTCTCCGCTTATTTTTTTTAGAAGAGGTTTATAATCTCGGTATTAGCAGCGGGATCACAATATACCCTCCTTCTGTTTTGTAAGGGCTAAGACTTAGTTTGTAATCGGAATTAGTTTTGCCTCTCCTCTATTCTTCCGAATAACTCCTTTTTCCATCTCCCATTTTCTTTGTTTTTCGGGTTGGAAAAGAATTTGACGCGTGGGTGGAATGCTTTTAGAAAACATCAACTTTCCTGGAATAAGAATTTCCACGGATTCCCCTATTAATCCTTTGGGCTTGTACCCGAATAATTTTTTTCTGGCCTGTCTGTTGATCAGCTTGTATTTTTCCTGTTCATTCCATCAATGCACCATGGCATCCGGTGCGACTCTACAGTCCTCTATTTTTATTTTCTGGCATTAGCTGTTCGGGATACAAGTCCTGAACAGGTAACGTACGTAACTCTATAACTCCTTGCATCGTTTGTTATGACTTCAGCCAAAGCTGAAATCGTTTTTACTGTAACACATCCCTCATTTGGAAAATTTTTATGCAAACAAAATCAGGAAAGCTTCTTCTCCTGCAGAACCAAGTTGCTACATTGTTTCCGGTCACATATCTGTATCCTCAGGGTGTACAAAGGGAAAAAATAGGTTTTCATAAGTTAGTCCGCAGTTTGATCTTAATTTACCTATACAAAGATCTTATAAGAGATTTGGCAGACCATTCACATCTATGGGTAAATCGTAATTCCCATTGCAAATTTCCGATCATGGGGTTCAATCGCTCCGCAAATTCAAAAACTGATATTTTTCCGGGGGCAATAACTCGTTCTCGTTGCTATTTTCCTTTTCTGAATACGGATGGGCGCATTTAATAATCCAATTAATTCCCGCTTCCGCATTTTTTTATGGCCGATAGATAGTAACCTCAAACCGTAATTTGGGCACAATGCTTTCTTTTACTTAGGTCCATTTCCCGAACATCAGATTCATTTTTTTTTTAGCCCTTTCCTTTTAAGGGGCTCAAAACTTAAGGAATCTTTGCCCAAATCTTCTGACATTCATCCACCATAAAACTGTCAACGCTCTTTCTTTCACACGCGTTATAACATCCGGCACTTTTAACCCCGAATCATTTCAGAAGCAGAATAACCCAATAAATTTCTCAGCCATGATTGAAGTGGGTTATAAATCCTTTATCATTCGTGTGATAATTGAACTGTTTTTGGAATTGAAAATGGCTTTTTAATTCCGCATTTGGCCGTACTAAGCGCCTGTTCTGAAGTTTTCTTTTCATTTCAATCCTGAAAAAATTCCATGAGACCCTACACCATTTTCAGTCTACAGATTCTCCATTTCCCTAATGGCACGTGTCCATATTAAAATCTCCCTTGGCGTTACAAGCTCTTACTTTCATCCTAAATAAGGAGTGCCATATAAAATTGCTTTTCCACCGGTGCTATCCGGATTATTTCACGGCTCCTCCCTTTCCTTTATAAATTAATAGCAGTCTCCAAGTTTGGGGCTTGTAGTTTCCGGCCCCAAATTGTATTTCCACAAACATCTCTAACTACCATAATAGTTTTATTGGTCTTGTAATTTTTGCTTCCCAAGTGCTAACGCCGCTAATTCATTGGTCCCCTAGTCCATATATCTTCCATAATCGGTGGTCCTTTCCCTTATCCTTTCCTTAAAGGAGTAAATATACCATGTATGCATTAACAATCCTCCTTTACTCCTTCCGAATATACCAGGGAACGTACAATCCATATATCCTTTGTATTGATCCACTCTTCAGCGCCGAGGAAGAAGGGGCCGTTTCACAAACATCATGGCTCATTTAACGACACTTTTGATGGTTGGCTTTCCACTATTCGCCTATGGGAAGATATCAATACTGCGAATGGCCAGTACTCCCTTACTTCCATTTTATCATTTCTGTAATCCACCGGCTGAGGAAACTGCTATATAGTTGCTATTTTTGTCCAACTCGCAATCGGCCGTAGGCCGCTTGTTCTATAGAAGCATTTTTTTTGTACTGTACACTTATTCAGAATTCAATTTTAGCATACTCCTATCCTATTATTTTTAATAAAATTCCCTCGCGTTGATATCATGATGTAATTACAGGAAATTCCTGTTTCAACCGAAATTCCTATGAAAAAGGCTTACATTAGAATTGGTTACGGCCATCAACTTTTGCCAACAATAACTAAAACGCAAAACGAATTTGGGTCGTCAGTTTACAAAGACGGGAACGCTCGAATTTCCTATACTTGTTAAATTTTAGTAATATTTTTTCCTCACATGAAACCACCCCGTCCAATTAGAAATAATATATCTATTCTTAAATCAACGTATTTACGTCTAAAGTAAATAACAAACCTTTTAAACCAGACCCTTGTAACCAATGATTTAGGATCCGGACATAAAATTAGAGAGCACCTCATTAAATTAATATAGACCGTATTAAGGCTTGGACCCAATTAGATTTGTTGCTCAAAATCTTAGAACATTCTAAAAAAAAGTCCAAAATCGGATAATCAAATTTAATTTTGCTTTAAAAGTGTTTACTTTTAAGGTCAATAGAGCTTAACAAAGCGTGTGTTTTAAAAAATCCAAACTAGCGGGTAACCAATGAATAAAACCCGATGAAATATTTAAAAGAGCACGTTGGAGATTTTGGGGCCTTAGTGCACTTGGTTAATATTATGATCCCCCGATTTTTTGCCCGCCGGGGGGTTTTAATCTTTGCACTCCCCGCCATAGTGGCAGCAGGACTAGGTTACTTTTCAGTCATTTTACGCTATCTTGTTTTGTGGTCTGTTAAATTACCTTGGGTAATGTTTCTGGTTTTTTTGCGGGGGAATTTGGAAAAGCAAAAGGTAACTACTTCAGGTGGCCTAACCACTTATTTGGAATCTACTTTGGAACCGCCCTATTTGGTTTCTAAACGGTAATTCTTTTTGGTACTTTTTCTGCGTTATCTGATGATGGCCCGTTGCCAATGCATTGGTAGATGGTTTAGGTGCAATTTTTCCCGTTTTCAATCGACCTCCCGTTAGGAAAATTAGTTTTTCCTTTTGTCCTCTTTTGCGGGGTTTTTTTAGGGATAATATTTAACGGGTTGAGAGGGTTTAAAGAGGGAATGGTTCTTTGGTAAAAAACAAATAAACCTTTTTTTTACCAAAACTCTCCACTTTTATTATTGGGTTCCTTTTTCTTTGGCCATGTTCCAATTTTTGGGAAATATCTTTCATTCGGACGCCAAAACAAATTTTTTCTGAAGTTGTGCTATATGCACTTATTCTGGTTTTTGCATTTCAAAGGGGGCAGAAAACACAGGGTTTTATCTATATGTGGGGAAAGTAAAAAAACCCAATAAGGAGATTCCAAGCAATTATTTTATAAGGTATATTAGGGGTTTTTTACAAAATACTCTATATGCCTTATCCAAACAGTTTCGCCAGGAAGTGCTAGGGAGCCTCTTTGTCGACTTATACTGAAACTCCAATTAAGTATGGTAGCCCAACATTGCTTTTTTTGGGACCTATTGGTTTTTACAATTAATACACGTAGGTGCCCGCCATTTCTATGCTGGGCAAATTTTAAGTAGTGAGATTTTTTAAGTGTCCCAGGGTAATTATTTTAGAGCCGCTAAGGATGATGTCTACCACTTAAGTCACTAACTCGGCTAAAATACAATTCGTAGATTTTCTACCCTTCATGCAGATAATGCCTATACAGGCATAAGGGTTTATATTGCTTACTTTAGGGGAGGTTTTGCCTCAATTGGCCGTTTATTCTCAAGTTCATCTGAATCCTTTTTTGGGTATATTTAGGAAAGTAATATTTCAGTTTAAATTAAATTCAAAAGGGAAAGCAGGAAAACAAAACCCAAAAAATGAAATTTAGATACCCGGGAGGTTTATTTTGGTACCCATACTGTCGGATTTTTATTATTGTTTTGGTTACTATCCAATCTCGACCACGGAGGTTATTGGGTTTTTGGGGTTTATATTGGCATATAAACTTGTCTATTTCTAAGTCAATTTTGGAAAGAAAACATAGGGAAGTTCACAACCCTAAGTTTATAGATTTTAAAACAGAAGGAATAAATAAGCCAATATTAGGCTTTGTTCAATTTATAAGAAAGACAATTTCTTTTTTTAACCCTAGAGTTTTTTGAACATGTAACACCGAGTTATTTGTTTTCATTTTTTAAAAAAAAACTGCCCAAACAAAACTTCTATTTGCAGTAGAAGTAACAAATACTCATGGTAACAGTTTCAAACTTTCACTTCCTTGGCTCCCAACATTTGGTTTGGCTTTTGTGCAGCTATGCGGATAAAAAGAACAAAAATTAAAGTTTAAAGGCGTTTTCCATGTTGCGTTTGTTTTGTTATGTAAATTTAACGCAACTGCACCTTGACATAGGGTCCACAATCGGGTTTTAACCCTTATTTTTCGTATCTGGACAATCTTCTCGTTAAGTGCATAAAATGCTCGGCTGAAATGAAAAAAATAGGGTCGTGACTCGCTAATCGGATGATATTGGTATTTAATCGGGTAATTTTCTAAAATTATTAGGTTCGCTTAAAAAATTCGGTTTTTCGTCCAATTTTTAGGTAGGTAAAAACTTAAACATAGTAAAATTACTTTTAAGGTGGGTGAATGTAACCGCAATAATCTACCAAGTATCAATAAAATACAAAAATCCAAGCTTTCAATCCAATGCGGTATTAGGTTGTAAATGGGTTTGGAGGGATTATCCTTATAAAATACCAATGGTATTGGTTGTATTCCCTTATCTATAATAAGGGTCCAACTTCTTTTTTACAACTACAAATTACCCTGGCCTCTTCTGGAAGTAAGAATGAAAATTAACCAACTACTTTTCAGGGGCTTAAATTCCCCCTTTAAATCTTATTAAGCCCAATTAGCTTTGTTTCAATTTTGGTAGAGAAAAACAATTCTTTTTTTTAACGCCCTAGAGTTTTTGAACTGTACAAGCGAGCTTAATCTTTTGGTTTTCATTTTTAACAGAAAACTTCAATTTTGCAGTAGCAAAGTAACAATCTCATGGTAACAGTTTTTCAAAACTTTCCTCTGCTGCCAACTTTGTTGGGCTGTGCAGGCTCTCCGATAAACGAACCAAAAAATTTAAAGTAAAAGCCGGTTTTCAAATGTTGCGTGTTTTAGTTATGTAAATTTAACGCACAATGCACCTTGATAGATCCACAAAATCGTTTTAAAAACCCCTATTTTTTCGGGGGGTATCTTGACAAATTCATCTCGTTTTAAGTGCAGAAAATGCTCGCTGAATGATAAAATAGGGTCATGAATCGGTTATCCAGATATCGGTTATTTATCGGTAATTCTTCAGCACTCCAGGCCCTAAAAAACAATAACCCTCTTCGCTAAGTTTTTGTTAATAAAAAACTCTCAACTATAGAATGTTTACTTTACAACCAAATATCTTGTTATTGGCCAATTGTGTTTTAAAACGAAATTTAAATATTATTACCAAATAGGTTCTGTACACAGATTTATTCAATACATTAATAAATGGTAACTTAAAACCCCAGGGCAGCCCAAAACTGGGTCCCCTTTTTTATAAAGATCCTCCAAGGGTTAGTGGGAATTAACCAGAACCCCACCAAAAGGCGGGGTTTTAACGTTTCGACTTATCACCTTTCAACGCGCATAGAAGGCCTTTTTTGAAAATAGGGTGTTCTCACTACTAATGATATTCAACCTTTTTTTTTTAAGGAGAATCCGTAAGTAATTTTTGGAGTTGCAAAACTAAGTGGAGAAATAAAAGTCCATAAAAAGTGTCAATCAAACTGCACTTATATTAGGCATGGGCGGGATTTTTTGAAAATTTGGCTAAGCTTTTAGCAACCTAGAATAACGAATTATTAGAATGGAAACTTATACAATAAAATTTTTACTATGAAACTATTACGGATTACACTAACGTGCGGTTTTAGGATTTAGTACTATTAGTTGCCAGTCCACCACCAAATCGGAACAAAAGTCGGGAACAAAAGAGTGAAAATATAGCCGAGTTTTCAACAGCTAATGCCAGCTCCAACAATAATGAAACCGGCCTTTATTTTTGCCAGCGGTTGTTTTTGTGTGTAGAGCAGGGAGACAAGGTGGAAGGTTGGTTAAGGAGTTGTTCTCCGGTTATTTCGGGCGGTAAGGAAAAACCCACCTATGAAGGACGTGGGTTATGGCCGGAATACCCATGCAGAAGCTGTGAAGTAATACTAATGACCAAAGTATTTGTTTTGAGACTTTTGGGTAAAAGTTGTTTTTTTTGGGTCACGATGACCTAACTCACTAAAATTCGGCAAGGGACCGGGGACAAAGGGAGGCCTCACTAACCGGTCCAATCGGCATTCTAATAAAAGTAGGATTCGCGGAGAAGAAGATTATAAACGAATATATTTCGTAAAGCTTTGAATAAGGAAAAGGTCTGAGTTCGGCGTCCAATAGTTACGAAGTCAAAAAACCTTTTTAACTATTTTTATGATGCGGAGGACTAGTCATCAGGATTAATGCGAAAAACAGTCCTACAATTTCCTATATCAGGAAACGGTACTCGGCTTCCTAGATTTGGAGCGATATTCAACAAAAATTTCCAGGGTTGTTAAACGGCTCAGGCCATTTTTTAATTTTGATTTCAAACGTACTAAACGAATTTGGTTTTACATGGGTTTCAAGTTGTATTCTAGTAAGGCCCAAACTTCCAATAGGAACATATTAGAAGTTAATACTTTTTAAATTAGGCGGCCACAACTTCTAGTTGCGGGCCCTTTTTTTAACCGCTATTTTTAACTAAAATGTTAAGGCACTTTTTCATCAAGTACAAGGCTATAATTAATCACTTGTTTTATACTCTTTCAGCCTCCACATGAAAAAGTACGAATATTAAGACATGAAAATCAAGGAATTCAAAAATTCCAATTCCTCTTTTTTTGCCTTTTCCTAACCTTTTTGGAACCTTGAATTATTAGGTTGTGCAGGAAACAGAAAAAGACAACACATCCGTGGGGTTAAACTATTCGATGGCAAGACCCTTTTACCCGGGCTTTGGAACAAAAAGGGAGGAAGTAGCAAAATATGAAGTCGTTGATGGTACCATAGTTGGGAACAACCGGGGTGTCATTAACACTGCCCCTCCTTTATGAACCACAGATGAACAAATGATTAATGGGGATTTTAGTATTGGAATTGGCTAAAAGTGATCCATCAATGAATTTTGGTACCAGATAGAAGCAATAGTATTCCTAACTTATGAAACGGTAGAGTACATGGAATTACCAAGATTGGAAATTAGTTCCGTCAGAAGAGCTTGGAAGTGCGGTATTTTTATGTACGAGGGCTGTACGGGGTTGGTTAAATCCTTTAGACGGTAAACCTTAATGGCGCAAAGCCTTAAACAAAAATGAGTGGAACCATTACAGAATTGGGAAGCTATAGGGGTACCTTAAAAACTTGGGATCAACGACGTACCTTGCTTTCTAATCGATGCGATTCGGATAAAAACAGCTTAAGTGGATTTTTTTATTGCCTTCAGGTAACGATCGTCTGGAAAAGACAAACCGAAGGAAACCCATTGTTGGACGAAGCGTCAAATCTACCCCGGGACACTGGAAACTTATTCAAAAAATCGCTCGGGGCCTTGACACCAAAATTATCACCAAGACAAGCTTACGTTGGTGAAGAAAAAGAACAAATTGGAAACTTGTTATTGGACGGGGGAACTACCAATGGATGGAGAGGTGCCTTTAGATGGTTTTCCCTGATTCCGGATGGGAAAATGAGGACGGTGGTGCTTTACCGATTGCGTTCAAAAGGTGGGCGAGGAATTCCGCTGCTGGTGGAGGAATATGTACCCGACTTTATGTGATTTTGAATTAAATTTAGATTTTAAACCTTACGGAGGGTGCAACAGTGGGATAAAATACTTGTTAAATACGGATTCTAACAAAGCCGGTTTCTTCTAATTAGGACTGGAATTCAAATTATTGCTGATGAGCGCCACGCAGATGCAAAATGGGGGCAATCAACGATGGGTAAGTAAACGGTAGCTTCTGCTATACTGACCTTATACAGGCGACATAACCAAGCTATCAAATCCATTGGGGGGAATGGGAAATACTGCCCACATTTAAATCGATCGACAACCAGTTGAACATCTTGGTAAATGGACCAAAAGTGTTGGAATATGAAAAGAAACAGTTGACGACTATCTGCAATTGGTAGCTGAACAGCAAATACGGTAAAAATGGCCCAAATTTTTGGGGAAGGTGATCAAGGACACATCCTTCTGCTTCAGGATCATGGGAGGATAGGGGTATCGGGTTCAAAAACATTTAAAATTAAAGCAAAAACAAAACGGAATAGATGAAAAGAAGATTTTTATCAAAAAACCGGCAGCGGAGATGCAGCCCTTAGTGTTTGGTGGATTAGTGTTATGCAAGTATTAGTTACGGGTAATATTTAGGCGGCCCACCGATTAATTTAAATGTTGCGTCATATGGGGTAATAAGCAGGGCAAGCCGACTTTTGGTTGCTTTAAAATTAAATTTCAAGACCCACAAACGGCAAAAATAATTTTTATAGTGTGATGGTTGGAGGACAAAATCCCTAGGAGGAACAATGTATGGTGTAAACGAATATGGATATTTCCAGTAGAAAAAGACTTTTAGAAAAGTCATAGGAGGATAAAGAAAAGTTGATGCCGTTTTTCAATAACCATACCAAAGACATTTGCAAATGGCCTTATGCGCATTCAATGGCTTTAAACAGGCCGGCCAAGCCATGTTATGTAGAACAACAATGTTAGTCACATCAAAATGAAAATGAGCTTTTGGTTGGCTGGGCACAAAAAATTTGCAAAAAAAGTTCCAAAATGGGGTACACAAGGTTCCGCCAAAGTTTCTGCTTGCGTTAAAGAGATAAGGGAGGAATCATTGGCGAAGTATATACGGGAGAAGCCTATTAATTTCAGCAATGAGGTTCAATTGAATAGGCAATAATTGAGGTTCCAATCTTGGGACTTGGGATTTATGCACGGACCAGCGCCTAGGGAAGCTTATCGTGCAAATTCCCCTACAACTGGGCATTGGTGTTCCGTATTGGGGAAACGGGAATACCACAATAACGGTACACGCACGAAAATCGATATTGCCGATGGGCATTGGTTGTTCTTGACTCGAAGCGTAAACTCTGTTTGGGCTGGATAAGTATACCTTTAAGGATGATTGGGGAGTTTGTGGATAACCAACAGTAACTTTTTAATATGGTGCTGATTAAATTTATTACCTGGACCGGTCTAGGCAGAGGCTTGATCAAACAGAGCACGCAGGAAGGGGAGAACCATTTATGGAAGCAAAAGGTACAATTACACTAAGTTAGAAATGATATACACCTTTATAATCTTGATGGCAGTTGATGAAAGAAGTGGAAGAAGGGGTTAAAGTGCAAACCACCAATACGATGGGTATGGGCGGAACTGGATGTAATCACATTCATCAATTTCTTCAATGCCATTCGTAGGACACCTCCTTGAATCCGACATTAAAGATGCCAGTATTTCTAACAATGCTCTGTCCATTTAGGGAATATTGCCCCAGGGATGTAGGAATGGACCATTAAATACTTTGACCCTATTAAGGTAAGGTTTAAAAATGATGAATGAGCGGGCATTGTCCCATTGGAAAAGGGAAAAACCAAAAAAATGGTTTGGGAAGGCCTAAATTATAATTTAGGATTACGGTGGGTACAAAAAGGGGATTTTTCAACATGAAATCCCTTTTTATTTTAAATACCGAAGTAACACATCTGCAAAAACTACTTCCGTTATTAGAATTACTTGGGATTTAATTGGACTTGGGGCCACTAAATTCTGTTTTATATGATCCCTTGGTGCTAGGGAAGCATAGTATGTGGCAAAAAGAGTATTTTTATGTAATCTTTAAAAAGAATAATGAATCACGTTACATAAAACAAATTTCTTAACCTTTGGAACTGGTCCTGGATTATGGGCTAAAATAAATCAAAAGCTAATTTTAAAACAAAATAAAAAATGGAGTGGACACCAATGTGGTCATTGGGGTTTACGCGGACCGAAAAATATTTTAATGATAACAAGTCTCTAGAGCGTGTGTTTGGCAGATATGCCGGAGATTCGAACGGGGCAGTTTTTAAATTCAAGCAATACTAATATTCCGATCTTTTTCTTTTAAGGATGGGGTGGCCTTTGCATGGTTGGTCACAGGGGTTTGGGAAAAAGGTATTGACCTATAGACAAGTACATGATGGAAAACCATTTGTAAGCTGAAGCTATCTTAGTTTAAAAAAGATCAAGGGAAAGAGGGGCTATCCCGGGAAACCTAAAAACCTACTGTAATTATAAAGTTGGTTGGTCCTCCCTATTTTTATAAATCAGGCACAAACGATAAAGCGGACGCCAGTTTTACCTAAAACCATTTCATAAATTTTAATTTTGACGGGTGAGGACAAAATAAGAA
>Ga0163217_1074190_pt1 | contig 14971 bp, 18 predicted proteins | sample SynspAceP_FD_185933 | JGI IMG/M metagenome (GOLD analysis project Ga0163217, IMG submission 185933) | Saline lake microbial communities from Ace Lake in Antarctica - Synechococcus sp. Ace-P (PacBio error correction) | ecosystem: Environmental > Aquatic > Non-marine Saline and Alkaline > Saline ...
AGAAGAGAAGATGAACGTCAGAGGTTCACGGCTGAACGGAAAGGTTGGTTTGCTGCGGCTCTGACCAATCGCGGGGCGGAATCGAGGCGGCCGAAAAACGGCACCCGGCCACTAAAAATCGAACCGGCGCCCTTGGGGCCAATCCCAACCGGAGTCAACGGCCACGGGCTTTGGCCCTGCAAAGTTTTTTTGTGCAAAAGGCGCCTTTGCCGGATCTGGACACCTGATCCCCCCGAACGGGAAACCTTCAAATTTCACGCCCTGACCAGGTTGGTTGGCCTGCGGGCCCCCCTCTTGAACATCCGCGGCGGATCGAGGCGGCGGAACGGGGCAGGCCAAAACGGGATTCGACGGCGCCTTGGGCCGTCATGAGATCACGGCACGGCTGCTGCAAGTTGTGCAGGCCCCGCTTTTGCGGAAATCTGGGACCACTGATCCGACGAAAACTTCACAACTGCAACGCTGCCAGGTGTGGGCCTGCCGGCATCTGACAATCGCGGCGATCCCCGAAGGCGGCGAAACGGCACCGGCACGATCCGACGGGCTGGCGTCACTGAAGAATCAACGGCAACCGGCTTTGCTCAAGGTTTGTGGCAGGCGCTTGCGGATCTGGACACTGGAATCCGAACGACTTCACTCAACGCTGACAGGTGTGGCTGATGCGGTCAGAATATAGTGAAAAATTTCAGACGGCTTAACGTACGGGGTTTCGATAGTCGCGAACGGCTGTGACGTCAATCAACCGGCAGTGCGGCGGAATATTGCCCATTCTGCAACGGACGGCACGACAAATCTGGCCGTCAAAATGTAGACTTTGTCATCGATGAAGATGCTTCCGCTGCCAATATCCAGACGATCGCGCGGCCAACGACTGGTTCTGCTGACGGCCACTTTAAGCAAGTGTGAAACATCAATTGACCTGTTGTCAAGCCCGCATCTGCAATCTAGCTTGCCATCAACGGTGAATGGGGTGACGTTCCCTGGTACTTTCGATTTTTGGCGGCGCGGCTATCAGAAGTGATTGGCGTTGATGTGTGACAACCGATAAGGTGGGGCGTTTTCCCAAGACGGCGCGAACCTGCTGGAACAACATTCGAAGTTCGAAGCCGATGCCTGCTAAGAGCTGACAGTCACGCAAATAGACGTTGTCAGTCAGACTGGAACCATCACCGGCGCTGCGATGTCGGGTTATTGTCGCGGAACGATACAGTCATGGAACCTCAATTGAACTGCGGCCTGACATCAAGGTGGCTCTCGAAGGTGGAACTCTGACCTGCGACCTCCTTGGGACGATCTCCGATACGCCTTGTGCTTGCGCTGGTAGTTCCATTGATCCTTGGTGGCGGTGGTTGGTTTTGATGATGGTACAGTAGATATTCCTGACAAACGCGGCGCTTCGTAATGTCGGAAGTGTACGGTTCAAACTCCTCGTAGCGCATGTCCTTGAACAGTTGGCAGGCTATTAGTATAGTGCGTCAAAGTCTCCACGCGGGGGAAGGCCGCCTGGAAGTGACGTCACCTCTGCCGATGGATGTAGCTACCCTGCAAAGCATTGTTGGTACTCTCCGTGACCCGCGGATCTGTTCCTCAGATTCTCGGTCGGGTGAGTCTTCTCTAACTGATGCGACAGTTGCAGCTTGAAATTGATGCCGCGCTGGACATCGATTTTGGCAACAGCGATATCAACAGCTAACTGGCTCGAACATTTCTGTCACTAACAGTCAGAATGTGGTCTTATGTTGGGCCGATTAAGCCCTTGATGCGAGCTCTGACAAACCGGAGCCGCTGATGGCAGAGTAAATGACTCCAACTCCTACAATATATTGCTTTTGCCTTCGCGTGATCGAACTCGTTGGTAATTGAGCGGGGACCAAATTGTTTTTTTTGTAGGTGAGGCCGAAGGTATTCGTGAGCCCTCACCGCAGTGACTGACAAGCATTGTAACCCCTCGGGTCGATGATGTGGTGGAAGGGTTCAACCTGATTACCGCGGAAATAGTGGCGTGATGGTGCTTCCCATTGTTTCGAACGAACTGCCGCTACACACCCTTGATAATACTAACTGCACCTTCTGCACCAACGGTGGTTGGAAGAAACACCATTTCTGATGGTTGATGGAGCGCGGCGGGATGCCGCCGGTGTTTTTTATTCGAGTGAACTTGCCCGGTGATGCGTCCAAGGGCGGCACTTTGACGCTTGAAGACTCGGAAGCAGTTAGTTTGCGGTCAATCCAGTGTTTGGGGCTTCCCAGCTGAGTGATGGCTACGTTGATTTTTTCCGTAACACAACGACGCTCGTAGCGACGACAAAAACGTTCACTGCGGTGCTGACCGATGCGGTTGGCAACGTCGGCAGTGCATCTGAAGCTTTTGTGCTGACGCCTGGATACCATTGCGACCGCTCCGACCATTAACCCTGTTGCCTGAGAAACGATGTGATCAATATCGGCGAAGAAACATCGATATCAGCGGAACCACAGAAGCAGGTTTCAAGCGTCCTCAGTGACATTTGGATCACTAACAAAAAGCCGCAACTGTCGTTGGCACCAACAATGGTCTTATCAGTTGACGAACGCCGAGACTATTGTAAGCCATGGGGCAGGGCGCAGAGACGATTTCCCGTGCAGCAGACTGATGCGGCAGGTAACGTTAGCAGCTTGGTGCAGAAAACGATCTCGGGTAAGATACTGTGGCTCCGTTGACCTCACGGTGGACTGAAGAATGCTGGAGTTTGACGTTCGGCTGGAACGTCAAGCGGCGCGATGCATAGGCTTCGAAACGGGACGGGCCACTTTCAACCAAGGGATGCAACGGCCGTCAACCAACAATGACCGCTTGCTGATCTCCAGGCGCTCACCCTACAATTCGCCGAGCCATCGATACCGCTGTGACGATTGAAACCTGAACGATTCAGGTGTGACTGGTGAAGTTCGTCTTTGCAAACGGAGTTTCTTGATGAGCTTACCGCCTGAACGGGAGAGCTTGGGAAACATCTCCGTGGTGCGTCTGCAGGTGCAAGATTCAGACGTTAATGACCAAGAATTTGGTAAGCTTCAAGATTTGACACCGCCACTGATGTTGACAGAGCTCGTCCAGCACAAACTGATTTTTGATCTTCCGCATCTCTCTGAGGCGTTTGTTGACAACCCGTAGATAACGACACGATGTAATTGACTGCGCTAGCGTCAATCTCGTCGGTTTTCGCGGAGCGGGTTCTGTAGATGATGGTGCCCTCGACGCAATGCCAGTGGAATATCTTTCAAGGTGGTCGAACATAACGATCGCTTCGGTGCTTACTATATTGGCGGTCAGACCTCGGCGGCAGAGGGATCCTGTGTCCAGCATTGATGAATAGCGGCACAATCATGCGTGGTTGTTGTGATCGGAAGCTGAGCTTAGTGCCCTTGCTGAGTTGTTTGCTTCCGAACGACGTTGCGTCAGAGAACATTCAAAATCATCGGTGCACAGGTAATCTTGCGGTTGAATGGTGACGGTGGGACTACACTTACTATACAGTCGATACCGAAAAAATGGGGTTGTCCTACCTCTACAACAGATACGACTGGATTTTTCCTGGAACATTGATCTCAGATCGTCTGTAGTAACTCTTGATATTGCTTTTCTCCCTCTATCGATGACGAGCCTGTTTCACTACTTGAAGTCCAAAAAAAAAATAGAAGCCTTCCGCTCCCGTGGTGTTCCCAGGTAATCCAACGCTGACGCAAATGGTGAGGATTTGCAGGCGGCAGTCCAGGATCTGCGATTGCAGACATTGCTGAATCGCAAAATACGTTAGCGGTATTTCAACTGCAATTGATTTTGCTGAACGGGCAGGATTCGGCTGGCCTCGGTCCGCATTGAAGCATTTCTGGACGCCATAAGCTCCGCTGCAGCTAGAGTAGATGAATCTCTTGAACTATAGTCCGACGCGCCTTCCATTTCAATTAGATAGCACGACGGTGAAATTACCGTAAGTGTGAGTGACAGTGACGTCACGAACCAAAAATCCCAAGAATCTACGATGGCAGCACGAACATTGTAACGCTGACGGCCGACCACGTTCGATTCTGAGAATGATGACGCTGGTTTTCGAACTGATTATGCGGAGTGCGCCTACCCAACACTGTCACTGGCTTGATTGATTACGTCTTTGCGCCCCAAATGGTAAGGCATTCAGACAATAGCACTGTCACTGACAGTGAAAGCGGTAAACCGCTGGACGGTGTAGAGTCGCATCGCAGGCACTAGAATTGCCTACACGCCGGGGCTTTGATGCGGCTAAGGCTGAAACTTGTCAAGGTATTGGCAGATCTTCAGGCGCTATTTGAGGGTGAATGGGCTGACAGCCTGGCGATTACGTACGCTAGTTGAAAATCCAAGCTGCACTTAACAACCACTTGAAGGCGGGGTAGGGATCGACAACTCGGTTCTAAAACGATATTGCGGATCAGATTGTACGGCGAAACCCTGACTGGTACGACCCCTGCGACTGGTCTGTGGTTTGAAAATTGAGGCTGTGGCTGGGGCTATGGTCACGATCTTGAGGTAAGTTTCTGCGCTTGAGACCCACAGATTGAAGGTGTGGGTTTTTGTTGATGGTGATATGGCACGCTGACGGAATCCAGGCGGCGCTGTTGAATCTTTACGATGCGCGACGAATTCCGACTCGATTGCATTCCGTATTGGAGCGCCTTCGACGGACTTCAACTCTACGACGGGTGGACTTTGAACACGGCTGGCAGCGGTCTGTTTGTGCGAGCGTTGAGACCCTGATGACGGAGCGATCACGTATCTTTGAGGGTAAAGTTCCTGGCGCTTGAGACCAGATTGAAGGTGTGGGTTTGTTGATGGGGTGATTATGGCACGCGTGAACGGAAATCCAGGCGCGCTTGTTTGATCTTTACGGATGCCGCGCCGAATTCCGACTCGATTGCATTCCGTATTGGGCGCCTTCGACGGACTTCAACTCCTACGACGGGTGACTTTGACACGGCTGGCAGCGGTCTTGTTTTTGCGAGCGTTGAGAAGCCTGAAATTGACGAGCGATCACTTTTAAATCTTTGAGGTAAAGTTTCTGCGCTGAGACCGATTGAAGTGTGGGTTTTGTTGATGGGTGATTATGGCGCTGACGGAAATTCCAGCGTGACGCTTGTTTGATCTTTACGTATGCGCGACGAATTCCGACCGATTGCATTCCCGTATTGGAAGCCGGCCTTCGACGGACCTCAACCTCTCGACGGGTGAACTTTGACACGGCTGGCAGCGGTCTGTTGCGAGCGCGTTGAGAGCCTGATTGACGGAGCGATCACGATTCTTGAGGGTAAAGTTTCCCTGCGCTTGAAAACACAGAATTGAAGGTGTTGGGGTTTTGTTGATGGTGATTAAATGCAACGCTGACGAAATCCAGGCGGCCAGCTTTGTGTTGATCTTTACGATGCCGCGACGAATTCCACTTCGATTGCATTCCGTATTGGAGCGCCTTCGACGGACTTCACTCTACGACGGGTGACTTTGACACGGCTGGCAGCGGTCTGTTTGCGAGCGTTTGAGAGCCTGATTGACGAAGCGATCACGTATCTTGAGGGTAAAGTTTTCTGCGCTTGAGACACAAGATTGAAGGTGTGGGTTTTGTTGATGGTGATTATGATGCAGCGCTGACGGAAATCCAGGCGGCCGCTTTTGTTGATCTTTAACGAAATGCCGCGACCGAATTCCGACTCGATTGCCATTCCGTATTGGAGCGCCTTCGACGGACTTCAACTCTACGACGGGGACTTTGACACGGCTGCAGCGTCTGTTTTGCGAGCGTTGAAGAGCCCTGATTGACGGAGCGATCACGTATCTTGAGGTAAAGTTTCTGCGCTTGAGACACAGTTAAGTGTGGGTTTTGTTGATGGTGATTATGGCCACGCTGACGGAAAATCCAGGCCGGCGCTTGTTGATCTTTACGATGCGCGACGAATTCCGACTCGATTGCATTCCGTATTGGAGCGCCTTCGACGGACTTCAAACTCAACGACGGGTGGACTTTGAAACACGGCTGGCAGGGTCTGTTTGCGAGCGTTGAGAGCCTGATTTGACGAGCGATCACGTATCTTGAGGTAAAGTTTTCTGCGCTTGAGACACAGATTGAAGGTGTGGGTTTTGTTGATGGTGATTTGGCACGCTGGACGGAAATCCAGGCGGCGCGCTTGTGATCTTTTTACGATGCCGCGACGGAATTCCGACTCGATATGGCATTCCGTATTGGATGCGCTTTCGACGGACCTTCAAAACTCTACGACGGGTGACTTTGACAGGCCTGGCAGCAGGTCTGTTTGCGAGCGTTGAGGAGCCTGAATTGACGGAGCGATCACGTAATCTTGAGGGTTATAAGTTTCTGCGCTTGAGACACATTGAAGGTGTGGGTTTTGTTGATGGTGATTATGGCACGCTGACGGAAATCCCGCAGGGCGCTTTGTTTGATCTTTAGCGATGCGCGACGAATTTCCCGGACTCGATTGCATTCCGTATTGGAGGCGCCTTCGACGGACTTCAAACTCTACGCACGGGTGACTTTGACACGGCTTGGCAGCGTCCTGTTTTGCGAGCGTTGAGAGCCCTGATTGGCGGAGGCGAATCACGTATCTTGGAGGTAAAAGTTTCTGCGCTTGAGACATACAGATTGAAAGGTGTGGGTTTTGTTGATGGTGATTATTGGCACGCTGAACGGAAATTCCAGCGGCGCCCTTGTTGATCTTTAACGAATGCGCGACGAAAATTCCCGACTCGATTGCATTTCCGTACTTGGAGCGCCTTCGACGGACTTCCTCTACGACGGGTGACTTTGACACGGCTGGCAAGCGTCTGTTTGCGAGCGTTGAGAAGCCTGAATTGACGAGGCGATCCACGTATCTTGAGGGTAGAAGTTTCTGCGACTTGAGAACACAGATTGAAGGTGTGGGTTTTTGTTGATGGTGATTATGCACGCCTTGACGGAAATCCAGGCGGCGCTTGTTGATCTTACGATGCCGCGGAACGAATTCCGACTCGTTGCCATTCCGTATTGGAGCCGCCTTCGACGGACTTCAACTCTACGACGGGTGACTTTGACCGCTGGCAGCGTTGTCTGTTTGCGAGCGTTGAGCCGCCTGAAATTGACGGAGCGATCAAAGATCTTGAGGGTAAAGTTTCTGCGCTTGAGACACAGATGAAGGTGGTGGTTTTGTTGATGGTGATTATCGGCACGCTGACGGAAATCCAGGCGGCGCTTGTTGATCTTTACGATGCCGCGACGAATTCCGACTCGATTGCATTCCCGTATTGGAGCGCCTTCGACGGACTTCAACTCTACGACGGGTGACTTTGACAGCGGGCCCTGCAGCGGTCCTGTTTTTGCGAGCGTTGAAGAGCCTGGATTGAGCGGAGCGATCACGGTATCTTGAGGGTAAAGTTTCTGCGCTTGAGAACACGATTGAAGTGTGGTTTTGTTGATGTGATTAATGGCAACGCTGACGGAAATTCCAGGCGGCGCTTGGTGAATCTTTACGATGCCGCGACGAATTCCGACTGCGAATTGCATTCCGTATGGAGCGCCTCGAACGGACTTCAACTCTACGACGGGTGACTTTTGACCGGCTGGCAGCGGTCTGTTTTGCGAGCGTTGAGAGCCTGAATTGACGGAGCGGATCACGTATCTTGAGGGTAAAGTTTCTGCGCTTGAGACACAGATTTGAAGTGTGGGGTTTTGTTGATGGTGAATTATGGCCGTGACGGAAATCCAGGCGGCGCTTGTTGATCTTTACGATGGCGCGACGAATTCCGACTCGATTGCATTCCGTATTGAGCGCCTTCGACGGACTTCAACTCTACGACGGTGACTTTGACACGGCTGGCAGCGGTCTGTTTGCGAGCGTTGATGAAGCCTTGATTGACGGAGCGATCAACCGTATCTTGAGGGTAAAGTTTTCTGGCGCTTGAGACAACAGATTGAAGGTGTGGGTTTTGTGATGGTGATTATGGCACGCTGACGGCAAATCCAGGCGGCGCTTGTTGATCTTTTTTACGATGCCGCGACGAATTCCGACTCCGATTGCATTCCGTATTGGAGCGGCCATTCGACGGACTTCAAACTTTACGACGGGTGACTTTGACCACGGCTGGCAAGCGGTCTGTTTGCGACGTTTGCGAGCCTGAAAATTGACGGAAGCGATCACGTATCTTGAGGGTAAAGTTTCTGCGCTTGAGACCAGATTGGAGGTGTGGGTTTGTTTGATGGTGATTAATGGCACGCCTGACGGAAATCCAGGCGGCGCTTGTTGCATCTTTAGCGATGCCGCGACCAATTCCGACTCGATTGCATTCCGTATTGGAGCGCCTTCGACGGACTTCAACTCTACGAGTTCGGGTGACTTTGGAACGCGGGGCTGGCAGCGGTCTGTTTGCGAGCGTTGAAGAGGCCTGATTGACGGAGCGATCACGTAATCTTGACGGCGTAAAGTTTCTGCGCTTGAGACCAGATTGAAGGTGTGGGTTTTGTTGATGGGATTAGGCACGCTGACGGAAATCCAAGGCGGCGCTTGTTGATCTTTACGATGCCGCGACGGAATTCCGACTCGATTGCAATCCGTATTGGAGCGTGGCCTTCGGACGGACTTCAACTCTACGCGGGTGACTTTGACACGGCTGGCAGCGGTCCCTTGTTTGCGAGCGTTGAGAGCCTGATTGACGAGCGATCAACGTATCTTGAGGGTAAAGTTTTCTGCGCTGAGACACAGATTTGAAGGTGTGGGTTTTATGTTGATGGTGATTATGGCAACGTGACGGAAATCCCAGGCGGCGCTTTGTTGAGGAGGCGGCGAATGCCCGCGGACGAATTCCGACCCGATTGGCATTCGTATTGGAGCGCCTTCACGACGGACTTCAACTCTACGAACGGGTGAATTTGACACGGCTGGCAGCGGTCTGTTTTGCGAGCGTTTGAGAGCCTTGGTATTGACGGAGCGATCACGTATCTTTGAGGGTAAAGTTTCCCTGGCGGCTTGAGACACAGATGAAGGTGTGGGTTTGTGTTGATTGGTGAATTAATGGGCACGCTGACGGAAAATCCAGGCGGCGCTTGTTTGAATCTTTTACGATGCCGCGACGAATTCCGACTCGATTGGGCCATTCGCGTATTGGAGCGCCTTCCGACGGACTTCAACTCTACACGACGGGTGACTTTGACACGGCTGGCAGCGGTCTGTTTGCGAGCGTTTGAAGAGCCTGGATTGACGGAGCGATCACGTATACCTGAGGGTAAAGTTTCCTGCGCTTGAGACACCAGATTGAGGTGTTTGGGTTTTGGTTGATGGGTGATTATGGCACGCTGACGGATAAATCCAGGCGGCGCTTGTTGATCTTTTAGCGATGCCCGCGACGAATTCCGACTCGATTGCATTCCGTATGGAGCCGCTTCGACGGACTTCAACTCTACGACGGGTGACTTTGACACGGCTGGCAGGCGGTCTGTTTGCGAGCCGTTTGAGAGCCTGATTGAGGAGCGATCACGTATCTTGAGGGTAACAGTTCTGCGCTTGAGACACAGATTGAAGGTGTGGGGTTTTTGTTGATGGTGATTATGGGCACGGCTGACCGGAAATCCAGGCGGCGCTTGTTGATCTTTACGTGCCGGCGACGAAATTCCCGACTCGATTGCATTCCGTATTGGAGCGCCCTCGACGGACTTCAACTCTACGACGGGTGACTTTGACACGGCTGGCAGCGGTCTGTTTTGGCGAAGCGTTGGAGAGCCTGATTGACGAGCGATCCACGTAATCTTTGAGGTAAAGTTTCCGCGCTTGAGACACAGATTGCGAGTTGGGTTTTTGTTTGTGTGATTATGGCACCTGACAGAAATCCAGGCGGCGCTTGGTTGTCTTTACGATGCCGCGACGAATTCCGACCTTGCGATTGCATTCCGTATTGGAGGCGCCCCTTCGACGGACTTCAACTCTACGACGGGTGACTTTTGACACGGCTGGCAGCCGGTCCTGTTTGCGAAGCGGTTGAGAGCCTGAATTGACGGGAGCGATCACGTAATCTTGAGGGTAAATTCTGCCGCTTTGAGACACAGATTGAAGTGTGGGGTTTTGTTGATGGTGATATGGCACGGCTGACGGGAAATCCAGCGACGCTTGTTGATCTTTCGATCCGCGACGAATTCCGACTCGATTGCAATTCCCGTATTGGAGCGCCTTCGACGACTTCAACTCTACGACGGGTGACTTTGTAACACGGCTGGCAAGCGGTCTGTTTGCGAACCAGCGTTGAGAGCTGATTGAACGGAGCATCACGTATCCTTTGAGGGTAAAGTTTTTCCTTCTGCGCTTGAGACAGCAGATTGACAGGTGTGGGTTTGTTGATGGTGATCTATGGGCACGCTGGCGGAAATCCAGGCGGCGCTTGTTGATCTTTAACGATGCCGCGAACGAATTCCACTCGATTGCATTCCGTAATTGGAGCGCCTTCGACGGACTTCAACTCTACGACGGGTGACTTTGACACGCCGGCTGCAGCGGTCTGTTTGCGAGCGTTGAGAGCCTGATTGTGACGGAGCGATCACGTAGGGTTACAAGTTTCTGCGCTTGAGAACACCCCGATTGAAGGTGTGGGTTTTGTTTGGATTGGTGATTATGGGCAAACGCTGACGGAAAATCCCGCCGCGCTTGTTTGATCCTTTAGCGATGCCGCCTGACGAATTCCGACCGTCGGAATTGCCATTCCGTATTGAGCGCCCTTCGACGGGACTTCAAACTCTACGACGGGGTGACTTTGACACGGCTGCAGCGGTCTGTTTTGCGAGCGTTGAGAGCCTGATGAAACGGAGCGATCACGTATCTTGAGGGTAAAGTTTTCTTCCTGCGGCTTGAGACACAGATTGAAAGGTGGTGGGTTTTGTTGATGGTGATTATGGCACGCTTGACGGAAATCCCAGGCGGCGCTTGTTGAATCTTTACGATGCCGCGACGCAATTCCGACTCGATTGCCATTCCTATTGAAGCGCCTTCGACGGACTTCAACTTCTACGACGGGTGACTTTGACACGGCTGGCAGCGGTCTGGTTTGCGAGCGTTGAGAGCCTGATTGACGGAGCGATCACGTATCTTGATGGGGGGAAGGGTAAAAAGGGGGTTTTTTTTTTTTTTCCTGCGCTTTGAGACACAGATTGAAGGGTGGGTTTTGTTGATGGTGTTATGGCACGCTGACGGAAATCCAGGCGGCGCTTGTTGATCTTTACGATGGCCGCGAACGAATTCCGACTCGATTGCATTCCGTATTTGGAGCCGCCCTTCGAACGGACTTCACTCTACGACGGGTGACTTTGACAACGGCTGGCAGCGTCGTTTTGGCGAGCGTTTGAGAGCCTGATTGACGGAGCGATCACGTAATCTTGATGGGTAAAGTTTCTGCGCCTTTGAGACACAGATTTGAAGGTGTGGGTTTTGTGATGGTGAATTATGGCACGCTGACGGAATCAGGCGGCGCTTGTTTGATCTTACGAATGCCGCGACCGGAATTCCGACCTCGATTGCTTCCGTATTGGAGCGCCCTTCGACGGACTTCAACTCTACGACGGGTGACTTTGACACGGCTGGCAGCGGTCTGGTTTGCGAGCTTGAGAGCCTGATTGACGGAGCGATCACGTATCTTGGGGTAAAGTTTCTGCGCTTGAGAGCACAGATTGAAGGTGTGGGTTTTGTTTGTATGGTGATTATGGCCGCGACGGAATCCCGGGGCGCTTGTTGAAATCTTACGATGCCGCGACGAATTCCGACTCGATTTGCATTCCCGTATTGAAGCGCCTTCGACCGACTTCCACTCTACGACGGGTGAGCTTTGACACGGCTTTGCAGGCGGTCTGCTTTGCGAGCGTTGAGAGCCTGATTTGACGGAGCGATCAACGTATCTTGAGGGTAAAGTTTCTGCGCTTGAGACACAGATTGAAGGTGTGGGGTTTGGTTGATTGGTGATTATAATGGCAGCTTGACGGAAATTCGCAGGCGGCCCGCTTGTTGATGCTTTACGATGCCGCGACGAATTCCGACTCGATGCATTCCGTATTGAAGCGCCTTCGACGGCTTCATCTACGACGGGTGACTTTGACCGGCTGGCAAGCGGCGTCCTGTTTGCCGAGCGTTAGAGCAGGCCTGATTGACGGAGCGATCACGTCACACCGCAGATCTGGTGAAGGTTAAAAGTTTCTGCGCTGAGACACAGATTCGGAGGTGTGGGTTTTGGTTGATGGTAGGATTATGGCACGCTGACAGGAAATCGCCAATGGCGCGCTTGTTGATCTTCGAGTGCCGCGAACGAATTTTCCGACTCGATTGCATTCCGTATTGGAGCGCCTCGACGGACTTTCAAACTCTACGACGGGGTGACTTTGACACGGCTGGCAGGCGGTCTGTTTGCGAGCGTTGAGAAGGCCGATTGACGGAGCGATCACGTACTTGAAGGGTAAGTTTCCTGCGGCTTGAGACACCAGATTGAAGGTGGTTTGGGTTGTTGTTGATGGTGATTTATGGCACGCTGACGGAAATCCAGGCGGCGCTTCTGTTGATCTTTAACGATGCCGCGACGAATTCCGACTTCGATTGCATTCCGTAATTGGAGCGCCTTCGAACGGATTCAACTGCTACGACGGGTGACTTTTGACACGGCTGGCAGCGGTCTTGTTTGACGAGTCGTTTGAGAGCCTGATTGAACGGAGCGATCACTATCTTGAGGGTAAAAGTGTTCTGCGCTTGAGACGCGAGATTGAAGGGTAGGCGTTTTGTTGGAGTGGTGGATTTATGGCACGCCGTGACGGAAGATCGCGGCGCTTTATCTTGTGTGTAAGTGCCGCGACGAGAGTGTGTGCCGAGCTGCGAGTGTGCGAGTTGCCGGCGTATGAGCGCCTTCGACGGAACTGGTGCGCGAGAGCGCGTGAGCGAGCGTGACTTTGACAACGGCTGGCAGCGGTCTGTTTTGCGAGCGTTGAAGAGCCTGATTGACGGAGCGAAATCACGTATCTCTGAGGGTAAAGTTTCTGCGCTTGAAGACACAGATTGAAGGGTGGTGACATCACGTCAGAGACGGTACCAAACGAATTTTTTATCGATCAGCAATGCGCTTGAATTACTGAACGCGGATTCCTCGACGACTGGTTCCTGGTCGCTGCGGAGGCGGTTTCTCGCGCATACAACACGCTGACGTCTGAATATGGCTCGGCGATTAACGGCAGTTGCGCTTGTTCCATACCCCTCTCCCGTTGTTTGGCTGTCTGACCTTAACGAACAGTTGTTCCTGGAAACAGCGAAGGCAGTTAACGATCCTGTCAGTCTGCCGTCTGTTTGTTGCTGAAAAACGACACGGTGCAATTGTACCTTGGATGGAGTCGGCAATTCGGGGTAACGGTCCCGAAAACGGACACGACTTGATGCAACTGATATCCCGCGAACTCGTATGTTGTTTTGTAGTTGCGCAAGCGGACCTCGGCGGCTGCCGGTGCAAAGGCGTTGACCGCAGATATTACGTCTGTGCTGTGACGTCAAACTCGAAGTGCCGGCGGTCTTCTTTGGATTCTCTCTGCGACGAGACAGCAGGCGCTCCAAACGGGTACAACTCTTAACACTTTTGCAAGCGACAACCTTATCAACAAGGTCGAGCATGATGGTGTGAACCTGGGCTGAACTGGTTTTCCGCGGAAAAGCAAACGCGAAAGGTAACGATTGACGTTTACAGATGTCTGGATCAACAACGTGGACTCCACACGCTACGTTTCGTGCGGATGAGTTTGGTGACTGGTCGATTGCTTACGCGCCTGAAAACCTGCCGGATGACGATTACCTAACAACCGTCGCAGTTAAATGCGAATACGGACCTTGCTGGGAAATGTGAAGTACAGCAGTAACTAAGCCGGGGCATATTGATAGCGTAGTGCCGACCGGTTTGGCGATTGATGCCGTTTGCAACTGACGAACATTGTAGAATGCTGTCGAAAACGGGGCCGGATTTACGATCAACTGGTACTGGTGAAACGACGCATCAGTGAACAATTTCGTTCAGCGGAGTGGTCATGAGCACTGGCGCGCAGCCGGAGAAAATACTAACGACTGTGGCTGGCGGTATCTTGGTCATTTACTGTCGCAGCTAAAGAAGCCGGCGACAATTCGGCGAAGGTCCGAGAAATAATACGGATCCGATCTTCAGACTGACTAGTTATGCCGGTAACACCCAGGCACTTGGGTCACAACGTTAATGCTGATCGACCGATTTTTTCATATACCTCGCGGAGAGCAAAGTGGCGATCTGAGCGTCTTTTTGTGCGTGATTTTGTTCTGGGCGGCAATAGTGATCGAAGCTGCCTGCATAGGAACGAAGGAATGTGACCGACACTCCCACTTCTATCGCGAATTTCCCCAAATAAGCAATCGATGCGAATGGCTACAAACATTACCGCTACAACGAAGTGCTAATGTTACAGGTTTAGCATTCTCAAATGTTAGACATCTCTCGATCGCCAATGGTGTTACCGTAACGTTGAGTGGGCGTCTCAGCATCCGCCTTTAATATGTGGGCAGTATTATTGTCCTACGCCAGGGGAATGGGTAGCAGCGGTTCCGAAGGTGGGGACCTGTCAGGCTGAATTTGGCGATCGTCACGCTGACGCTGATGCGGCGGACACTGCCCGTAGCAACGCAGAGTTACCAATATTGTGGCGGTCAATAGCATTGACGGTTGGAGACAGTCCGTAGATGTATCTAATGTTGGTCGCTACTACGACGATTATAATAAGGATGATCAGACTCCTGACGCTGCTGCCGCGCCAGGCTGGGCAGACGATCGCTGACGGGATGGCACGACGAACGGCAATGTGGTGATTCACGGAGCTGAGCGGGGTACGAGTTACGATTTTCACAACAATCAGCCTCGCGTACGGGGCCATTTCGGTGGCTTACGGCGACGGGTGGC
>Ga0163217_1089852_pt1 | contig 14971 bp, 6 predicted proteins | sample SynspAceP_FD_185933 | JGI IMG/M metagenome (GOLD analysis project Ga0163217, IMG submission 185933) | Saline lake microbial communities from Ace Lake in Antarctica - Synechococcus sp. Ace-P (PacBio error correction) | ecosystem: Environmental > Aquatic > Non-marine Saline and Alkaline > Saline ...
ACACAAGACAGGGAGGAGAGAAATATAGAGGAAAAAAAACAACAAAGAGGAGATTTTTGGGGGTGAACCCACCAAATGAATAGACTCCTCCTCCTCCGGAAGGCTCACGCTTTAGAAGTCCTTTAGTGGAAATTCAAGTTTTACAATGATATTTTTTGAAATTTTTAATCTTCCTCGGCTTTCTAAATTAATTTTTTTCGCTTCTTTCATAAGATTCCTTTGAAAAAAAAACTACCAAGACATTTATTGTCTGAACTATGTGTTTATGCATAGATTCTGGGCTCCTATCATACAGCTGTTTAATATAATTATAAAAAAAATAATAAATGGAAACTAATCTCATGAATTGTAATTGAATTCTTATATAGTGGGTAATAAATGAGTAAAGGTAGATCTTGCTAATCGAAAATCAAATGTTTTCTGCCAGATTGCCATTGAGTATGAGCCCTTCCTCCATGAAAGTGTTTCCTTTTGCGAAGTCATTTACTGAAAAATCACCACTGATTAAATATATTTTAAAAATACCTTCTTTCTTATTTCAATGAATATTATAAGCTACACACGAATGCATCTAAAGATTAAACCGTAGTCTTTTACAGACTCGGTGTCTCTTTTTGGTATTAAAACTCTTGTACTTCATGTCTAATTCCTCGTTGGCATAAGTGGAATGGTTATGCAATTTTGGTAATTATATGCATTCTGTCCAACGAATGCGCTATGGGTTTTTATTAATTAGCGCCGCAAAGTCCCAAAAGAATATACTGATTCCCTCTTCGTGAATTGGGTGTCGTCAATTCTGTGGTGATTATTCGGTACCTCTGCACCTTTTCCATAATGTCGGCAATGAACGTCTAAATGCGTAAATTCCTTGTCGTAGCGATAAAAAGAAACCCGTAATCTGTCATGATCTGTATAATACAGTTGGTGCCATTTCAGGGGTTAAAAGCTATAGTACTACATCACATAATATATTCTAATTAGAAGATACCATTATCACCGTTGAACTCATCTACATCTGAAATACATGATTTTTGCATAATAGATGGTTCTGGTGATGAATCCACATAACAAAGGTTGCATTCGCAGATTCTAATGTTTTCACTCATGTTACACACAACACCCACAATGAATAGAAATCTACAAGTAAAAAAAACAATATATGTTTTCTCATTAAATTGCTGCACTTTGACTCGAGTAAAATTTTTCCTTTCAAAAATTTAATATTATTGTGCTGCATGAATGCACTTTAAATAATTTCGTGAGAAATATACTTAGGAGAAACAAACTCGCAGTATGGTTTCGCCTATTTACTCAGATAATGCCAAAGCCGGAAAACGGTTGAGACCAATGGGAATACGCCGTCGAGGGAATTTTTTATGCTGGTATAAATTATGATAGCTTTTTTCTTTGAAGAGAAAGCAGCTTATTTAAGTTCATTTAGTGGCTCTAAATGCTGGCGGAGAAAGATAAATTTAAATATAGGCTTATTATACTGAATAACGTAATTTTAACTCAGATCATAACTTACTGCATGAAAATTTCTATATTTTCTGTTACAATATCTTATACTGTATTGTTCCACAAATAACAAGGTTTCAATGAACAAGGTAGAAAGCACTGATTTGTTCTCGCTTTTGTTCTTGTAACTAGAACGATTGCCAAACCTCTTATGGGACGAATTTTAAATACAAAAACAATGTTGGTTGGGGTGGGAGATATGTTTATGCAGAATACCTGACGAATGGAGCGATTAAGAGCAATGTATAAATGAAAAACGAGAATAAGAGTATACAAAACTTATTAAAAAACAGAAATCATTGGAATTTGGAGGATGGCCATGATTAAACGGACTAAATGATGGTGGTTAAGAATTTGAGGTATAAGCGAGTCAAAAGAAGTTTTGTAATTTTATGATTGTATCCAACAGTGTAGGTCTTTTAAGGGTATACAAGAGGGAGTCTATAGTTCAAAAAAAATATGAATTTAGAGAAGGGGCAGTATATAAATAAATAGTTTCTAGATACCAGATATTTTGAACAAACTATAACTGATACTGAAACAGATAAAAGAGTAAACCAAATGAAATATGGCATGGGCCCTGTACTTGGAGATTCAGTGGATTGGAATGATAAAACAGTTGAACGCAATCTAATGACTATGATTTTAAATAATTTTGAGTAAGCAGTGTTTCAAGGTTTTATCAATAATGAAAATTGTTTTGAGGCGTGGGATAATTTTTCCTCATGAGGAGACCGTTATAGAAGGTAATATCATTAATTTTCTAGCCTACTAAGGCACTGGAAGGTTATTCTATATCTGGAGATCGTCATATCTCTGAGTTTCCTTCTCACAAAACTCAAATAGATGGGCATGATTATCCAATTATCGATATTTTACGAGTAGTGGACTTCACACAATGCTTATGATAGTATTTATACAGGAGAACCTAAAATCCGTATAGAGTGGGGATGTTTGTTTTTTACAGAAGTTTCGGACTTTAGAGTTCGATTTTAGTTCTAAAAAGGTTGATTTTACGATAATTGGCGACAACGGTGTTTGTCTTTGCAGAAATTAGAACAAGCTATCAACAGTTGTGAGTATGTGGAAAGACGTATTTTTGCGCAAAAATTTAAGGATATGAGTACGAATAGAACGTGACTATGATGTAAGCCAGACAATGCGTTGAGAAATGGACATATTGGGGCAATTATCTAGAAAAAATTTACAGCTGCTGGTTTTAAAAATACGTAGCTTAAAATATACACAATAGCTTAAGAGATGCGCAAGAATCTTTATGGTGTACATATGAGCGTCTTTTCTTATGGCGAGTTGGTTGAGTTTATACCGAGGACCAATAATTCTTCGTACTATTTTAACATAATAGAGAAAGAAGTAAAGCTGATTTGTAAGATGTATTAGAGCATTAATAGGGCTCTAACCCTGCAAGATGCAGCTGAACGGTACTATTCGTAAATGTTGCTATAGTATTGGTGAGAATGCAGTACATGGTGTCAAAGGATGAGGAATGCTGCTCTTGAGGGTTCGTTTTTTCAGTTTTGCAAGGTAGAGGATTTACTAAAATTAAGAAGAATAGATTATATTTCAATAAGAGCGTTCGAAGGAACTGGCTTTTTTTATTTTCCTTCAACCAACATTTAAAGCGGAGTACTATTTTTTTATTTACTAGTTCTTTTCACAATTTACTTCAGTTAATCTGGCGCGTATTAATTTTCGATTTATCCCTAAGCTTAATATGCTTCTCTTAATACGATTGAGATATGAATAGCATGAAGGGTGTTCGAAACGTAATTCAATTTCGGTCGTGTAATTATTTACCGGCATTACCCATTAGTCTTACCTTGCAGTTCGTTGTGCTCTCTATTAGGTCCATATCCTTTTCTAATTTTCTTTTGAATAAATGCAGAAAGGATTTTCAATAGATGAACATTTTTCGTTGTCTCTGTCGCTCTTGCATTAATGGGTTTTTTATATTAATAAGGGATTCAAATGTTCATAATATAGGTAATAACCTTGTTCGTTTTTTTACTGAGAACTTTTTTCAAGCAAAAGGAGAGTAAAATCTTCTCCAAGTGTTGAATTTCGGTTGGTATAGCATCATAAAGATAGAATCGTTAGAGATTCGAGTATCAACTATCGGCTTCGGCATCATTAGAGGTTTTTCAAAAAGTACCATGGAATTTAGAGACTCATATTTTTAACTGAAATCCCTTCAAAGGAATCCTCAACTGAAAGGTATCGGACTGTGTGTTTTACTGAATAGCTCGCTTTTTTTTGGTTATCTCGTTAAAAAAGGTAAGCCTTCTTATTATTTCGCAGTAAGCCATTTAAAAAGATGATAATTGCTCTTGGTCAATTATTAGAGCCACATGAGACTAATAATAAGACAACAAAAATAGAAGAAGTATGTTTCAATTTATCGTTTGAATATTTTATTAAAACGAGCTGAGAATTTTTTTTAATCAACACTTTCTGTCGTTACTGCATGGGTAATCACTTAAGAAAATTTGACAAAGTCTCATCATTTAACCAATAGTAAATAATATGCGATACCGATGTTCATGCCTAATTTTGTCCGAAAATATATCCAAAATTAAAATATGGATTGTAACCGACTTTGGCGATTTTCCTAAAAGAAGAACTGCGCAAAATTTAATGGGCACTTTAGAAACTGAATTTATGAGATTATGACCTTGACACCGAATTTTTTAGATAGGAATTCCAATAATATTCAAAACTAAGATTCGTATTTGTGAATGCCCAACACTGGTATATTGCAATGCGCCTGAGTCTTTATCTAAATTTTTGTTTTAGTAAAGTCAAGTAGGTTCTCTTGTAACAATTTACTGTCGTAGCTAAGTGAACTTTTTCAGAGTGTTAACCAGAGTTAGCTTTATATTGTTTTTTCTTGAAAAAGAGAATTAAAAGCTTATAAAAAGAAGTTCTTTAATTGAATTTTCAGTACATACTTATGCAACTTGCTCATGTAAACCGCTAAAGTAATCTTATTTATTCAAAAGTTGCGGTAGCGCAAAATATTTTTAAAGTGCATTTCTTTGTGATACTACTTTGTTATATGTTGAATAGTTGCTGTAATATTTTTTGTCGGATTGACTGATAACGCCAAATGAGAAATTTTGCGACGAGGTATCACTACCCTCAATTATTAGATAACTTTGATCTGCAGAGTGAGATAATTAAAAAAAACGGCAAATAACACCTATAGTGTCGGCAAACGCTCGTAAGGTTTTTCCGTTTCTTTAATAATTTTTTTTATTGTTCCTTTTAAACTGACACAATTTTTTCTCTCGATCATCTTTTTCGAGGAGGAACCGTCAACTACAAAAAAAAGTCGGATCCATGCGTATGTATTTGAAGAAGAAATAGGATTGAAAGTAGCTATTTTCCGAAAGAAAGATGAAAAGTAGCATAGCGAGAATATTGGTTATACCAATGAGCCGTTATCGCCACAAAACATTATTTTAGAATCAGAAATATCAAGTACTTTTGGACTTCATAGAATTTTTATAATTAGATCAATGATAATTGTCCTCAGCAGCAATTAAATTTCTTGAATTATTAGATTAATGGATAGAAATGAACTACTAAAAATAATCCAAATAACGAATAAATACACTATAGGATTTTCAATAAAAACTTTATTTTTTTGCGCCGAACAATAAAATTAGAGGATGGCTACATTAAGAAAAAGAGGATATAAACCTGAAACAAAGCTGAAAAGCAAGAATTTTTGGATGAACAGGAAAGTACACACCGCTGAGGTTTTAAGTTCTTTAGATTGACAGGAGGCTTTCAAGATCAAGAAGAGTGGGTTTCTAAAAACAGAAATATATTTAAGTACTATTTGTCGTAATAGTCTTATATGTTTGTTTTAATGGTTATTTTTTGGCTTACAACCAATTTTGTGTAAAGGCTAAAGAGACTAGTGCTGCTAATGAAAAGTTACTATCCACAACAAATTTTGCCAAGCAATTGGCGAGTGCCAACACAGCTAAAGATTCTTTGGTTTACATTGGCTTAAGAAGGTGCTGATGGTAAATACGGTTTCTTAATATCATTGGGAATATAGTGGTACTAAGGCTGCAAATTTAGCAATTATGGTGCTGGTGATGTCTCTTCGATAGACAATTTATCAAGAGCAATCTAAATTATTTAGAAATTTTAGTTCAGGAGATGCATATTTAGGGCTTTGGCTAAAGGTGGTTTAGGAGTATGCATTTATGCATTAGATCCAGCTTCGGATGCTTTAGGTATTATTGAAGCTGGCCTCGTTGCTCATAGGAAAAATGAATATACTACTCCTAAATTTTTAATTACAAAGCAGGTGTAAAACTGCATTAGAAATGGGAGATAAGCAGTAAAGCTCTTAGGCCTTTTTTGAAAGAATTAAAGTGGTTTCCAAATCAGAAAATGCAAAGTTCTATAAATGCTTTTATAGAATGCTTAAAGTGGTGATAATGGCACAATAAATAAAAATTTATCAGTTTATGATAAGCAACAATCCAAACGCGAACGGAACTTCGGTTTGGGGATTGTGTTTCTGAGTGGAATTCTGAAATAACTGAAAGGGTTGTTTTCTGAGCATAAGAAAGCTTTAATAGATTGTGGAGCCGTGAAAAACTGTATATTTTAAGATGGAATGTGCCTGGTAGTTTTGACTTACTTATGGTTCAAAGAAATGATTGAGACACAGAAAGTTGATGCGGTTATTGCTATTGGTAGTGTGATACTAGGCGAGACCAAACATTTTGGGATTTTGTGTGTGAGGCAACGGCCACAAGGTAATAAAAGACTTAAAATGTAACTATGAATGTTCCTGTTATTTTCTGTGTTCTTACAGATAATAAAATGCAACATCCCATGTGATCGTAGTGGAGGTAAACATGGTATAAGGTATAGAAGGCGCAATTGCAAGCATTAAAATGGCGTACTCGAAAAGAAGTAATCACCAAAATTCCCCCTTTTACTAAATTTTTTTGTAGAGACTAACTTTAAGTGTAGGGTTTACTGCTAGCTGTTTACAAATTTTGGCATCCTTATATGCCTGTTTTTCTTTATATTTTAAGTAACTTTGGTAACTATGGGGATGTTGAGTAAATAACGCGGTAGAAAAATAGGGAAAATTCGACTATAACCTAGATATTAATGATGGCAGGGTAAAGGGCAAATCTTTTAAGATGGCACCCCAAATTTGACATTTTCGTAAGCCACCTTAGATACATCTCGTGATTAAACCAGAAAACAATCGTGCTTAGAAGATGCCTAAAAGAAACGGAGATCGTAATCTGAAAGATTAGGATGCTCGTTAATTTTAGCTGTTTGGTGTTTTATTTTCACTCTATATAATTGTTTTGACCTCTCAATTATTCTATTCTTCATAATGGCCGATATTATAGAATTAATTACCTGATCATAGTAGCAATCAATGCTGCAGGTGAAAGTTGTTCCAGCGTCCATCTTCGTGGTAAATAGAATATTGGAAAATGCTATAGATGCCGGCGCAACCGAAATTCAACTAATTGTAAAGATGGCGCGTAAAACATTGAATTCAAATCGTAGACAATGGCAAGGGTATGAGTGGTACCGATGCGCGGCTGAAGTTTTGAACGCATGCTACATTAAAATTCAAAAGGCAGAAGACTTATTTAATTTACCATACAAAGGGCTTTAGAGGTGAGCTTTTGGCTTCAAGTCGTGCAATTGGCACATGTTTGAAGATGCTTACCAGAACGAAGAAGAATGAGATTGCCACGCGATAGAAATGGAAGGCAGTAAAGTTTGTTGCCCAAGGAAGTAGTTGTTGCCGCCTAAAAGGGGAACTTCAATGCTGGGTCAAAAATCTATTTTTTCAATATTCGGCGACGCAATTCTTAAAAATCTTGAACCAACGTTGAATTTAGACACATTACGATGATTTTTCATAGAATTTCATTAGCGCACCCTCAAGTTGGCGTTAATTTCTAATAATAATGGGAGTGAATGTTTTTCAATTCCGGCTAATGATTTTAGAACAGCGAATTGTTTCAGATTTTCGGAGAAAAGAACAGATGAAAAATGGTACCTGTTGAGCAAGAAGAAACCCATGTTTTGTCAAAATTTCAGGTTACATTCAAAAGCCTGAATTGCCAAAAAGAGTAGTGGGTGAGCAGTTTTTTCTTTGCCAATAATTACCGGTTTTATTAACGAGCACCTAATATGCATGATGTAAATAACGGCTATTATAACGATTATTGGCAAGAAAAACTGCTCCACCTACTCTTTTTGCAATTCAGCTTTTGTATGTAAACCTGAAATTTTGACAACATGGGTTCTTTCCTAAAGGTTACCAATTTTTTCAATCTGTCTTTCTCGAAAATCTGAACAATTCGCTTTCTAAAATCATTAGCCGGTATTGAAAAACATCACTCCCATTATTATAGAAATTAAAACGCACTGAGGGTGCGCTAATGAAATTCTATGAAACTCATCGGTAAGTGTGTCTAAATTCAACGTGGTCAGATTTTAAGAAATTGCGTCGGGCGGAATATTGAAAATAAGATTTTTGACCAGCATTGAAGTCCCTTTGGCGCAACAACTACTTTCTTGGGCCACACTTTCACTCCTTCCATTTTTAAATTCGAGTGCCAATCTCATCTTCTTCAGTTCTGTAGCATTTCAACATGTGCAAATTGGCAGCGATTGAAGCAAAGCTCACCTCTAAAGCCTTTGGTATGTAAATTTACATAAGTCTTCTGCCATTTTGAATTTTAGATGTAGCATGCGTTCAAAACTCAGCGCGCATCGGTACGGGACCTACCCTTGCCTCTGTCTACGTTTGAATCAATGTTTTACCGCCATCCTTACAATTAGTTGAATTTCGTGCGCGGCATCTTATAGCATTTTCCAATAATTCTTTTACCACAGAAGATGACGCTGAAACAACTTCACCTGCAGCAAATTGAATTTTGCTACATGCAGGTAATAATCCTAATAATATCGGCATTTAATGAAGAATAGAATTATTGAGAGGTCCACAAATCAACATTTATATACGAGGAAAATAAACACCAAAAAGCTAAAATAACGAGCAATCCTAATCTTCAGATTTACGATCTCTTTTCTTTTTTAGCATCTTCTAAAGCACGATTGAATTTTCTTTTTTAATCCACAGATGTATCTAAGGTGCCTACGAAATTGGTCAATTTGGGGTTTCATCTAAAAGGATTGCTTTACCCTTGCCATCATAATATCTCGGGTTTATAGTCGAATTTTCCTAATTTTTTCGTAACGCGTTAATTTTCTCAACATCCCATAGTAACAAAGTTAACTTAAAATAGAAAACAGGGCTATAAGAATGCAAAAATGTTGTTAACATGCTGCAGTAAACCTACACTAAAGTTAGTCTGCTACAAAAAATTAGTAAGAAATTTTGGTGATTACTCTTTCCGAGTACGGCATTTTTAATGGCTGCAATTGCACGCCTCTATACTTTATTTACCATGTTTTTACACTCCACTACGATCAATGATTGTTTGCATGTTATTATTGTAGAACACAGAAATAACAGGACATTCATAGTTACATTAAAGTCTTTATACCTTGTCAGTTGCCTCCACACAAAATCAAAATGTTTGGTCTCGCCTTGTATCACACTACCAATAGCAAATAACCGCTCAACTTTCTGTGTCTCAATCACTTTTCTTTGAACGCATAAGTAAGTTCAAAAACTAACCCAGGGCAAACATTCCACTTAAAAATATAGTTTCACGGTCACAATTATTAAGAGCCTCTAATGCTCCAGAAAAACAAACCTTCAGTTATTTCAGAATTCCACTCAGAAACCAACAATCCAACCCGAAGTCGTTCGCGTTTGGGATTGTTGCTTTAATCATAAACTGATAAATTTTTATTTATTGTTGCCATTATCACACTTTTAGCCATTCCTATAAAAGCTTTAATAGAATTTGCATTTTCTGATTTTGGAAACTAACTATTAATTCTTTCAAAAAGCCCTAAAGCTTTACTCTTATCTCATTTCTAAAGCCAGTTACACCTGCTTTGTATAAAAATTAGGAGTAGTGATACTTCATTTTTGCTATGACTACAGCAGCTTCATAATAACCTAAAGCATCCGAAGGCTGTCTAATTGCAATAAATGCATCTCCTAAACCACCTTTAGCCAAAGCGCCTAAATATGCATCTTCTGAACTAAAAATCTTCTAATAAGTTATTGCTTTTGATAATTGTTCTACTTCAAGTAAGAACATATCCAGACATAATTTGTAAATTTGCAGCCTTAGTACACTATATTCCTCAATGATTATCTAAGAAACCGTATTTACCATCAGCACTCTTCCTAAAGCCAATGTAAACAAAAGATCTTTAGCTGTTGCCTCGCAATGCCTTGGTCAAAATAATTGTTGGTGATAGTAATTTCATTAGCCGCACTAGTCCTCTTTAGGCTTAACAAACAATTGGTTGTAGCCAAATAACCTAACCACATATAGCTATTACGACATAGTACTTAATATATAAGTTCTGATTTTTAGGAAACCCACTCTTTCTGATTTGAAAGCTCCTTCATCTAAAGAACTAAAAACTCAGACGGTTGTACTTTCATGTTCATCCAAATTCTTGCTTTTAGCTTTGGTTTCCAGTATATCCTCTTTTCTTTATATTACGCCATCTCTAATTTATGGTCGCGCAAAAATAAAGGTTTTATCTGAGATCCTATAGGGTAAGTTTATTCGTTTTTTTGGATATTTTAAGGTAGTTTTTTCCATCCTTCAAACTAAACTTCAGAAATTTTAACTGGCTGCTGAGAACAATTATCATTGATCAATTATAAAAATTTTGAGTCCCAAAAGGGTACCTTGTATTTGATTCTAAAATAATTGTTTTGTGGGCGGATAACCGGCATTGTAAAACCAATATTCTCGATGCTATCTTATCATCTTTCTTTCGGAAAAAGCTACTTCAAATCCTAATTTCTTCTCAACATACGCATGGATCTGACTTCTTTGTAGTTGACGGATCTTCGAAAAAAAGATGATCGAGAAGAAAAAATTGTGTGCAGTTTAAAAGGAAGCATAAAAAATTATAAAAGAAACGGAAAAACTACGAGCGTTATTTGCGACATAATAGGTTTTATTGCGTTAGTTAATTATTTCACCTCAGATCGTGATTAAATAAATTGGAGGGTAAGTGATACCCTCGCAATTTATTGATGGCGTTTATTAGTCAAGTCCGACAAAAACTATTTACAGCAATTAATCAACTATAACAAAGTTAGTATCACAAAGAAATGCACTTTTAAAATATTTTGCCGCTAACGCCTTTTATAAAGATCTTTAGCGGTTTACAATGAGCATTGCATAAGTATGGTACTGAATAGTTCAATAAAAGAAGCTTCTTTTTTAAAAGCTTTTAATCCATTTTTCAGGAACAATATAAGCTATAACCGTAACACTGTAAAAGTATCACTTAGCTACGACAGTAAATTGTTACAAGACGAACCTTACTGACTTTTACTAAACAAAATTTAGATAAAGATTCGGCATTGGCAAATACACCAGTGTTTGGCATGTCACAAAGACGACCTTAGTTTGAGATAGTGAATTTCCTATTAAAATTCGTGAGTCAAGGCACAAAAATCGTTTCTATTGCCCTTTAATTTGCGCGTTTCATTTTATGAAATCGGCAAAGCGGTACAACTCCAATTTTAATTTGGATGATATTTTTCGACAAATTAAGATGAACATAGTGTATCGCTATTATTATTTGGTAAAATGATGAGACTTTGGTCAAAATTTTCTTAAGTGATACCATGCAAGACGGACAGAAAGTGTGGTTAAAAAAATTCATCAGTCGTATAAAATATTCAACTAAATAAATGAAACAGACTTCTTCTATATTTGATGCTTTATTATTTATCTGCATGTGGCTCAAAATTGACCAAGAGCAATTACATTTTAAATGGCTACTGGAAATAAAGAGGTTTACTTAAGGATGGAACAAAAAAAGGAGTATTCCAGTAAACACCACAGTCGATTACATCAGTTTTGGATTCTTTTGAAGGGTTTAGAAAAAATGAGTCTAAATTCAATGGTCTTTGAAAACTCTAATGATGCCCGAGCCGATATTGATACGAATCTCTAACGATTGCTATCTTTATGAATTATAACCGATTTCAACACTTGGGAGAAGTACTCCTCTCTTTCGAAAAAGTTTCTCAGTAAAAAACGAACAAGGTATTACTATACATAGGACGATTTGAACCTTAAATATAACCCATAATGGCAAGGCGAGACAACGAAAAATTCCAGCTATGAAAGATGCTCTTTCTGATTTATTCAAAAGAATAAATTAGAAAAGGGAATGACAAAGTAGAGGCACGAGAGGCAAATGGGTGACTAATGGGTAATGGGGTTAAAAATAATTACACGACCGAAATTGAATTACGTTTCGACAACCTTATGTTTCACTATCCTCATCGTATTTAAGAGAGAAATTAAGCCTTAGGGAATCGAAATAATACGCCATGATTAATGGAAGAAATTGAAAGAACTAAGTAAAAAAAAATAGTACTCCGTTAAATGTTTGGTTGAAGGAAAATAAAAAAAGCCAGTCCTTTCGAACTGGCTCTTTTGAATATATATTTTCTAATTTAGTAAATCTTCTACCTGCAAAATGAAAAGAAACCTACAGAGCGCATTCTCATCATGTTGAACCAGTACTGCATTCTCACCAATACTAGTAGCAAACATTTTACGAATAGTACCTCAGCTGCTCTGCAGGGTTAAGTAGCACTATTAATGCTCTAAATCTTAACAGCATTCTCTTTCTCTAAAATAGCAGAAACTATGGTCTCGTGGTCATAAACATCAACCAACTCGCAAAGAAAGGAGCTCTCTATGTACACCATAAAATTCTTGCGCATCTCTAAGCTAAGTTGTGTATATTTTAGAGCTACTATTTTAAAACCAGCAGCTGTAATTTTTTCTAATATGCCCAATATGTTCCTTCTCAAACGGCATTGGCTATCATAGTAAACGTTCTATTCGTAACTCATATCTTAATTTTTGCGGCAAAAATACGTTTTTTCCACATAACTCAACTATTGATTAGCTTTGTTTTCTAATTTCTGCAAGACAACACCGTTGTCGCCATTATTCTTAAATCAACCTTTTTAGAACTAAAATCGAACTCTAAAGTTCGAAACTTTCTTGTAAAAACAACTCCTACTCTATACGGATAGGTTCTCCTGTATAATCCTTTTATAAGGCTGTGTGAAGTCCACTACTCGTAAATCGATAATGGATAATTCCTGGCATCTATTTGAGTTTGAGAAAACTAGAGATATGACGATGCCTCAGATAATATACATAACTCTTCAGCCTTAGAGCTAGAAATTAATTCTTTCTAAACGGTTCTGCCTCTATGAGGAAAAATTAACCCACGCTCAAACCATGTTCATGTAGAATAAAACTTGAACACTGCTTTACAATAATATTAAATCTCATTAAGATTGGTTCAACTCGTTCCTACACCAGTCCCACTGAATTTCTCCACAGTACAAGTGCCATGCCATATTCATTTGGTTTTTACTCTTTATATCTGTTTTTCAGTATCCAGTTAAATAGCTGATTTCTAAATATCTGTATCTAGAACTATTACTATTAATACTGCCTTCTCTAAATATAATTTTTTTGAACTAATAGACTCCTCCTTGTTCCTTAAAGACTATCGTTGAAACATTCCAATAAGATTCCAAAACTCTTTGTTGACATTTCCGCTTTAAGCCTCCAATTCCTACCCCATCATTCTTAGTCGGTATCCATGGTCATCCCAAGTTCAATGATTTCTGTTTTTTTAAATAAGTTTTTAATACTCTTATTCTCGTTTTGCATTGTATACATTGCTCTTAACGCTTCATATCGTCAGTATCTGCATAAACATTATCTCCACCCACAAACCCCAAACATTTGGGGTTTTGTATTTTTAAATATCGTCCATAAGAGTTTTTGGCAAATCGGTTTATTACAGAACCAAAAGCGAGAACAAATCAGTGCTTTCTACTTGTCATTGAAACTTTTTATTTGTGGAACAAGACAGTAATAGAATTGTAATGATAAGAAATTATAGAAATTCTCATGGCAGGAAGTTTATGTCTGAGTAAAATTACGTTATTCATTTTAAAGCTATATTTTTAAATTGTATCTTTGCCGCATGAATTAAGCACGCTAAATGAGCTTTAAAAAGCTGCTTTCTTCTTCAAAAGAAAATAGCTATTATTACCACATAAAAATCCGACGCGATGCCATTGGCTCAACGTTGGCGCTTTGGCATTATCTGGTAAATTAGCGACAATACTGCGAGTATTGTTTCTCCTAATGATTTTCCGAAATTTTTAAAAATGGATGCCAGGTGCAGCAAGATATTAAATTTGAAAAGGAAAATATACAATCAAAATCATGCATAGAAAAGGCCGAATATTGTTTTTTACGTTAGATTTCATCATTTGGGCTTGTGGGTCATGAGTGAAACATTAGAATCTGCGAATGCAACTTGTTATCGGTGGATTCATACCAGACCCATCTGATTATGCCAAAAAATGTTATTCAGATGAAGTATGAGTTCACCTGTGAATGGTCTATGTTTCTAATATAAAAAAATTTAGGTAATGAGAAAATATATACACACCCTGAAATGGCCACTGTATTTATAAGGAATGATGACAGATACGGGTTCTTTTCAATTTGCCGCTACGACAAGTTACGCATAGAGTTTATTGCGACTATTGGGATAAAGGTGCAGAAGGTACGAAATTCACCACAGAATTACGACACCGATTCACCAAGTAGATTACATCTTTTGGGGCGCGCTAAAAAACATGGTTCTTCTACAAGAATACACAACTGCCAAATACCTTACTTAGCCACGAGGGAATTAGAACAAATACACTACAAAAAGGAGACACCGAAGGCTTTGTAACTAAACGGTTTAACTTTACATTCGTTTTGCTATAATATTCATTGAAATAAAGAAGAAGGTATTTTTAAAATATCATTTTAGATCAGTGGGTGATTTTTCAGTAAATGAACTTCGCAAGGAACACTTTTTCATGGAGAGGGCCATACAATGCAATCTGCGGAAAAAGTGATTATTCGTAGAAAGAAACCATTGCATACTTTACTTCATTATTACCACTATATAGAATCAATTACAAATCATGAGATTTTTTAAGTTTTTCATTATTATTTTCTTTTAATAATTTGAGAGCTGTGATGGTCCAGAACCTAAAAACGCAGTTCAGACAAAAAGTGGTAGTTTTTTAAAGAATCTACTGAATAGAAGTCGAAAATTTTAGAAAGCGAGGAAGTAACTTCAAAATATCATAAAGACTTGATTCATTAAGGACTATTCTTATAGCGTTCCGGATCATGGTAACATT
>Ga0163217_1083196_pt1 | contig 14969 bp, 19 predicted proteins | sample SynspAceP_FD_185933 | JGI IMG/M metagenome (GOLD analysis project Ga0163217, IMG submission 185933) | Saline lake microbial communities from Ace Lake in Antarctica - Synechococcus sp. Ace-P (PacBio error correction) | ecosystem: Environmental > Aquatic > Non-marine Saline and Alkaline > Saline ...
GGCCTGGCGACAGCTATAGTCAAACATCCATTTCGCAAGATGTTTCGCCCACAGACGCGCATTGAATATGCCAAAAGGGCAATCGAGAAGGGCGCGTTCACCTTCAAAAGGAAATGCGGAATTCACCATCTGGATACTGCTGTCACTTGAGGTTTCAATCGTTGGTGGTCGAGGGTGGGCATTCTACCTGTTGCCCACCGGCAATGCGACCGGGTGTGTGACGGCGGCGACGGCGCTGACACTTCGGCGATTCTATGACCGCGTTGGATCATGTGGGCACGTTTCACATTCTTCAGCAGCTTGCGTGGTTGCAAGGGGGCTTGAACGCGCACGATCACACTGGTGACCGAAACACGACGCCGCACCGGTATGACCGATGCTCGTGGAATGCCATGGCCTGAACCCATCACTATGCGCGGTCAGGCGGGTTGGATACAACGAATCAACAGTGCGCCGGCGAAAAGATTGGCCTGCCATTGGCGGTCGGCGCGGGTAATCGACCTTGGTTAAAGCTTGCTGTTTGCGCTTTACGATCCTGAAAGGCGGCCGTATTCGAATTGATGGGCAGATATCAACGACCGTGTCGTCCAGGACAAGTCGCGGCAAGCAATCGGAAATGGTGCATGCAGGACAAGGCTTGTTGCACCGTCGATCCGCGAGCACATCCTTATGACGCCCCTCCGCCCACCGAAAGAGTGATCGCCGCGCAAAAACGGCACAGCCCCATGATTCCATTCAAGGATTTAACGATCAAGGGGCGTCAGATTATGATGCAACAGTCGAGCGGGTGTGAAACTGTCTGGCGGACAGCCGGCAACCGTAATCGCTTTGGCGCGTGTTTATCTTAAGAACGCCGATCCTTTGCGACGAAGCCACAAGCGCCTGGACAGCGACAGGAGTAGCAGAGCATTAATCCAGAAGACACTTTATGGCATAGGAAGCAGACCGGATCGCCATTCGCGCATCCGCCTATCCACCTCGCCGAGATGGACCGCATTGGTGCTTGCGGGGCAGTAAATTGGTCGAAAAGGCACCCACGAGGTCTGCAGTGTTGCAGCTAAAGGACGGCGGGGCTAGTAAACAGAGTCGTCGGAACTCGCGCGGCAATCCCGTGCACCGTATGGCGAGCACATCGGCAGCCTGAAATCAGGAGCGACTGTGTATGCAACTCTGACAAAGCGGCCGCGCCGCCGCGCCGTCTGGCGCTTCTTTTCGTTGGGCGTTAAAGGGTCCACGGTGCCGCGCTTTGGTGTGGCTGGGGGCTTCTCTCATCTGTCTGCGCTGGCGTGTATCGAGTCTGGCCGCATTGGTTCTTGCTGGGTTGTTGACCGCAGCACTGCGCAGAAAGCGGGGCCGTTTTTTGCGGACCTACGGGCTGCGTTGGCGGTGACTGGCTTTCTTTTTGCTCTCCGTCCGGCGCTGTTTGCGTTCAGTTCAGTATATGCAGTCGACGTCGTGGCAACCAATGTGTCAAGCCTCGTGCTATCACGGTTGCAATCGCTAGCACGCGGACAAAGCGTCACGTCTTCGACAAATGATTTAGCAGGCCGGACTTCCCAAAGAAATGCAGACCAGCCGTCGCGCTGACGCATGTTTGTGACCGGTGCCTGCACACGTGCTGTCGGGCGGCGTCCTTGTATCGGGCGTTGATGCTTTTGGACGGTGGAGTGGCGTATCGCTGCTTTTTGGTTGTGGATGGTGGGGTATGTCCTTTTTGATCCGCCCTTCATGGCTCGGTGCGCAAATTCAAAAAGGCGCGGCTACGGCGCTGCGCGCGTGTGACGGCCAGGTGGTGATACCGATCACCAAATAAGAAAACCTGTCGAAACTGTTCGCCCATGCCGACCCCGAAGACCGCGCGTCTATGGCGCGATGCGCAATTTCGACACGACCTCGATTTGGGCGGGTAGTGTGTCTTCGGTTCTGGCTGATTGGCGATTTGCAGGGTCTGCGTGCTGCTGGTGGGGCGCGCTATGTATTGGTCACTGTGGTGGTGACGGCGGAGATCGCGCACGGGGGCGGTGTCCCGCTGCGGGCTGCGGCAAATATGGCTGGGTCAGTTTATCGCTATGGCGCTTTAGCGAATATGGGCGAGTCGAGACGGTATGCGCACCCTCGCGCCCCGCAGCAGCTGCGGATGCGATGGCGCTCGCGGAATCTGGATGTTCACGAAGGGCGATCCAGTTTGATGGGCCTGCCTTTACCTATGGCCGGACACAGGCGGCTCGAAACTGAACCTGTCGATCAAGCCGGCAAAAATTGGGAATTGTAGGGGGCCTCCTGCGCAGGTAAAGCGACCTGGTTTCCCTTCTGCTACGGCCTCTGCGAACAGGTCACATTTGATCGACGGCAGGATGTTGAGCCCAATGACCAAGCAAAGCTTGCGGCGTCCAGATGGATGGTCACGCAGGAAACGCTATGTCACGTCCCGGCGTCGACACAATAACGCACGAGCCCGATGCGACACAAGCCGAGTGACGCCGCCGCCCGCAAGTCCGAACGCATGCGTCATCGTAGATGAGCAGACTACACGGGCCAGCGGCTATGAACGCCCATTTGGGCAAACGTGGTGTGAAAGCTGTCGGGCGGGCAATCGTCAACGCATCGCGCTGCACGGGCGACCTGAAAGACGCACCAATCCTGAAATTGATGAGGCAACCAGCGCTTGATACGAGGTCGAAGCCAATCAATCCAAAAGTGCACTGACCGGCTGATGAAGGCAAGACCGTGAGGCCCATCGCGCACCGCCTTTCACCCTCGCCGCGATGGACCCCAATCGCTGTACAATGACGCTGCCGCATCCGTAGAGATAGCACCACGAGCGTTTGCTGTCCAAAAAGACGGCCTTTAGCGCGTACTGCAGCGGCAAGCAGTGGTTTTTGGATAATGAAGGCCGCAGAATAAGGCTTTTGCTGCACGGCTTCGCGGTAAGCCCTGCGCATGACAGAATAACAATCCAGCGACTTGCCACTGGCCGACGCATTGCGGTCCGGCCCTTTATTTGCACGATACCTGGCGGGCGAGTGTGTCACAGGCACAGCACGCCTGACGGCAGACCCTGACGAATTTCGTATCGTCAACCGTCTAAAAACCGTCGCGCCCGGCCGTGCCGCTCACTTCAAGGGCTGTGGCGATGTCAGTTGCACATGCCATCAGATTGAATTTCGTTGCGTGAATCAAGCTGGGCGTGGTCAAAGCGCGCCTGGGATGCTCAATGGATAGAGACTGTTTTCAAGCCTCTCCAACTCGCCAGCCGCAATCGCGCCGTCGTGCGACCTTTGCAGCGAAGGTACCAAAAAGGGTGCGATGGGCCGGTTTCCACGGGCGCGGGTCGAGTCGTGATTGGAAATTCCAGGTGTCAGTTTTTGGACCTCCGTATTGGGCAACTGCCCAATTGCCGATAAAGCTGGGCCGTGATCGGACAGCCGCAAGGTCACCACTGGCCGTGAACATGACCCGCATCGCGAGCGGCTCGATATTTCGTCCAGAACGCAAGGAGTTGCGGCCGCTGCGGCAAGAGCCTGCGCATTTGTGTGACAGTCTGGGTCTGGGCGCGGCTGACCTGGGACGGAGACTGATCGCCATGTCAAGCCGCCGGTACCGCGGTTCGGGCGCGCAAGTGACGCCCCCGCCGCCGCGTTTCCTGCAAAGCCACCCCCATGCGAGGCCGCATTGGATCTGCTGTGCCGCGAGCTGGTTGGCGAGCGCGCACGTGATGCGATCTTTTGCGGGATCTGCACGTTCTCCCCTTGCTGACTCGTGCAGAAGACAATTGGTCCGAGGCGTGACCCGCATACCGCGGCGCTGGACCACGGGTGGCGCAATGTCGACCGGCCTCAGAGCCTCACGCACGAGACCCGAGACCTGTTCCGCCTCCTGTGCCCGATGAACTGGCCAGACCGACGCGGTTCGTAAATCGACCGACGGTGCGCGCAAAGGCCGCAGATTGCCGGCATCGTCAAGCGATGCGCCAGTTCTGGCTTATTTTCGTGCCAACCCGGTCACCTTGCGCGGAGCCGCTGGTGCGATTCGCCGGTATACGCTGAATTGGGTGCAAGTCGGTGTGACAATTCCGCTGGTCATCATATATGCAGTTCACTGCGCCGAAGTACAACGCAACGCAGATACGCAACAGCTAAGGTGGGCACGTGAAAACATGCGGTAACGGCTGGAAGAATGGGTGAAGGACGGTCCGTGCACATTTCATCAAATCGGTGTCTTGTGTTCAACGCCGCCCTCCTGCAAAATGAAACCGCGCCTTCGTTGAATGAGAATATGGCCGCGGTAATCCGTTTTGATCCGCGTATGCGTCATTTCGTCGCTGAAATCACGCTCAAGATCTTGCGCGCGGGATGGGTTCTTTCGCAAGCGGTGGGGAAATGGATTCGGACTTTACGTCGTTGCCATCGCGCTGGTGCCTGCCGTGCAAAGGCCTGTCGTGCCGCGCGCATTGCGTATTTGCGGGTTGTTGCGCGTGCTATCCGTCGCCCCCGTCCTGCGCCGCGTCGTCGAAGTTCATCACCGGCTGCCCGCAATGGGCTCGTCTTTTGCTGATTTGACGATTTCTTTTTATCGGTTGTGATCGCGACCAAGCGTTCAGCCACTTCACCTTTCCTGAACTGGTTCGGATGCTGCCCGCAGGCCTAAGAGCCTGTCCCAGATCATGACGCTGGAAAGCTGGTGCGAACTGGCATCGTTGCGGCCCGTGATGGAAGTGTAGCCCTTATGCTGGTGTTTTTTCCCGTGCCGTTCTATTCTGGTCAACCTTTGCGTGGTGAAACTTGCTGGTCGGTCTGATCCGTGAACTCGATGCAGGATGCGCATAAACGAAGAAGAAACCGTGGCGCACGCGATGCCTACCGGCTGAGGTGATGGAGAGCTGAAGCGATCGAAAGCGGGGCTGCAGAGACACGCCGCCAGTTAACGGCTTTTTGACCGCATCGATATTGCTACATGGTAGGGCAAATCCACATAAGGGCCGAAAGGCCACGGGAACAGGCATGTGAACATGAAACGCAGAAACGAGTTCTGGGTGGGCACCGCGCTTTGTGGCGCTTGGGCCTGCCAGCAGCAGTAAATTTAAACGGTAAACGGGCCACAGGTCACCTATGTGATCGTCACAAGGGCGACCGACGGATGTACTTTGATGCACACGATAAGGTCGTTGGATCTATAGATATCAAACTGGGATTCGCCCGTAGCCATAAGGTCTATTGAGGGGGACGGCCGTACGCCCGAAGGAATCTATCGGTCGACCGGCGCAAAGTCCGAACAGGTTCGTTCACCTGTCGATCGGGGAATTCGATTAGCCCCAACGAGAGGGACCGGGGCGCGCCAATGAGGATGGTGACGAATAGCCTGCCGGTGCGATGAGCTTTTATCCACGTCAAAAGACTGCCAAAGACAAGAATCGCACGGATTGACGTGGGAGTATTCTGTCACTAATTGACAGCATGGAGGATATCTACGCCGAGGTCGCAATAATACACCCATCGCGCTGACCCTGGAGTAGGTCAGAACTTTAGAAAGTGAAACCGTGATGTCATTTCCCAGCACCATCGTCCACCAGATCTTGCCCAGTTTTCTTCTGGTGCAGAAAGCCATGTTTCAAAGCGTCTTTGGACATGAACGATTCGGCGGTGTATCTGGTTGTTCCATCCGGCGGCGAGGGTTTCCAGCTCTGTCTCGTCGGTCTCCGAGATACTTCGCCGACCAACGCAACCGTATACCACGCGCGTGAATACGATCGACGGGACGACCCGTGCCGACAAATGGCACGGCGTTTGCACGGCTATCGCTGCGCATGGGTTGCTGGCGGCGGGCGTTAAGCCTGTGCGTTCAGTTGCACCTGCGAAAGACCCGAGCACCGCGCAGCGCGTTTAGGAATCCAGCCCATGCGAGAGTCAATTTGCCCGGTGTCATTGCGGCCGAATCTTGTACACGGTATGGGGCCGCGCGCCGTCAGATGCATGGTTTGCGGCGCAGGGTAAAGCCGCAGCAGCACCGGTCAGGGAAATAAGGATTTGCAACGCAGACGGATCATGGCGCAACTCCACGCGATTGGTTTTGTTTGTGCCATACAGCGGTGATTGCGTTGCAGACAAACGCACATGAGCGGAGCGCGCTGTTAACGGCTTGTTGATTTGAAACTGCACTTTCAAGCCATCATACGACACTATATACTAGTTTGTAACTACCTTCAGGAGACAATTTGATGTCGTGATAAGAAATTTACCTTTCGTCCACGCCGTGCCTTCTTGCAGGAAGCGCCGCGATGCTCGCAACACCTGCCTTGGCCCAAAGCAAGTTGTGAAACGGCACGCCGACGACCGAGCGAGGTACCTGACGCGAAAGCGTTGCGCCGCAACACCTCTACTTCCGCAGGCGCTGATTGGCAGCCCTATTTCAACCAATCACCAAGAACGGGCCATCGTGTCGAATCGACAGCCGCGCCGTGCATTACTGTCGAAGACCAGTCGAATCTACATAGCTGTACCCCTATGCGTGCCGCCTGAACCGACGAGCTGACCTCGCCGTGTCGTACACGTATCCAAAAGTGTTCGGCCTAGCATTGGCGCCCGCACACCGTCGATGCTGGGAACGCACCCGGAAGGCTGCGTCATCGGCCGGCCCTGAACAATCCCTTGCACCCAATGCGCTGTACTCAGCTGCGACGGTATTAGAGTTCCTGGGAACGCATGAACAACACGCAGTAATTCGCCGCGTTCGTCGAAGGCGGTGTCGGCCTCGTTACACTGACAGTATCGCTGAACTTTTCGGCAATGGCAAACGTAGCGACCCAAGTGTTGCTTATTTGACACTTTTTAGCGATTGTGGTGCTGCATGCTGAAATCCGGTGTTCATGGCAATTCCCGCTGATGCTGTTTTAGACAAGTTTTACGAGGTAAGTCCTGGCGGCGTGCTATCACGCTCTGTGAAGTACGTCCCATTCTTCTGGAGGTTTATGTTAATGCAAAGAACTTGTTCTCGCCGCTGCTTGACAGCTGCCTGCTCGAACGCAGCATTCGCCTGGGTCGCTCGCAGAGCACTCACGAAGCACCCGTAATCGTTGAGAGGTTCACCTCTTCTTTCCCTCGGATCCTGATCCCCCTGCTGCTGCTGCGTTGTATGCTGCTGCAAGTTGCTTCCCGGACTAATTTAGTCGAAGTTTCAGTTAGAAAGGCGGGTGTTTACATTCGCTTTTTTTATACCCTGTGGCCAACGCAGATGGCATCGGACAAAAGAAAATCGCCTGTACGCAACAGGCGCTTCTTTTGTTTCCAGACCCGGCTTGACGGGCCGGGGTGGATCACGTCGATCCAGCCCTGTAGGTTTTCTCGATCACATTCGACAGCCCTTGATGTGTCTGAGCGTCGTCATTGGTAGGCAGGGGATAAATAGTGAAAACTCCTCGCCGCCCGCCATGTTCAAGCTTTCCTTGGATCTCTTCGTTGATGCTCTTGAAGCGTTTTCGATGCAATCGTGAAAAGGCCGGGGCTCAGACGGCGTCTTTTTGTTTGCCCGGCTTCGGCTGCCGTCCACGGTATAGGCTGTAGCATTCCTTTCGGGGCCGAACTTCGACTGGAAGGTGTCCATGAATCTTGCGTGTGTCGCCCAGCCGTTTCTTTCAACAGGTCGCGTCGTTCTACACTTGGCAAAGTGATAGGGTCGCCTCCAATCAGATAGCGCAGCGGACCCAGGTGGTAGGAGCACAGCGTTGGTCGGGCTTTTGGTCGTCCCATTCCTTGGCGTAGGCCTTCTGATCGAGGTGCGAGCGCTTCGATAAGTGCGGGGCGGTCGAAATAGGGCTGAACTACGTGCGCGGCTGCCATTTTCTCTTTGCCTATACGCGGCGAAAAACGCCTCATTTGCAGGTGGCCGATGTGGCACGGCGTAGTGCGGATATAGGGAAAGAAAATTCTTCTGACAGCCCGCGCGGTCATCGCTGCGACCTTGGACTGGGTCGTACGGGTTGCGTAGCGCAATGCAAAAATCGACCATACTGCGTCACATAGCCCGCGCCTGCATCGGCCTCTTTAATCTTCGCGGTTTGCTGTTTGGTGATGTCCCATCACGGGCTTTCCCGCCTCGTGGTTCCAGATCGACTGTAGGCGGCCCGCTGGGTGAATGGGCGTTTCGACAAAATCACAAGCTGAGCAACGTTTGCCATTTCCAACGGCTAATAGTCATCACGCGGCGATTCAGACAGAAATTCGATAGATCCCGGCGCGGAATTGGACCAGGTAATCGTAGTTTCTGGCGTGCCGGAGGTGCCAGCGAAAGGATGCCCACCTTGGCGGAGGAACGGGGGTGGTCGAGTTTGGGCATGGCTGGCGCAGCTGCGTCATCTGGCATTCTTTTCTGCATTTTATCGCTGAGATAAAACGGTTTTGGGTCGGGCGTCAATCGCGCAGCGTCGGCGGTTTTCGGCGTGCAGCGCATCCGCAACCGCTGCTGCGCAAGCGGGTCGCAAGGGTTATCGAGCTGGCTGTCCGCCGTGCCCAGCCTCCGCCATAAAACATCCAGCTAAACGTTCTTTGATGCGCCTCTGTGGGTCGCATAAGTTGGTCTGGGGAAAGCCTGCCCGCGCCGTTCAAAAATCGCGCGTACCACTGGGGCGCGCAACCGGCTTGTCCTATTGCGCGTTGCCTCGCCATGGCGGCGCAGGTCGCGCAATCAAGGTCCAATTGTCCGTAATACTTCACGGTCACGTCACGGAATCGGCGCACCGGCAGGGCAAGTCCCGCGCGTTGCATACAGCCCGCCGATTCGCGCAGTTCGCATGGGGCGATGGCGCGCGACAGGTCCGCCGGTGTCGCGGGCTTCGGCTTGCCCCAGACAGGCCGCAGTTCGGTGCAGGGTTTTGCCCACCAAACTCGACGCTCTGAGGAACAGCCCCGTCCGGTTGCAGTGCACGGCGCGACTGGAATGATCTGCGCCGCACCGGATATTCGCCAATGCGATCCCCAATGGCATGTACCACCAGATATGTGCGCGGCCTGGGTCAGCGCAGCGTGTCCCGTATCGCTGAACCAGCGTGCATTCCGGGTGCAATGCGCCCCCAGACCTGCGGAAAAACCTGTTGAACAATCGCCGGCCGATTTAAAGCTTCTGTAACCAAAGCCAGCCGATCTCGACTTCTTCAAAGGCGGCACGGTGCAGAAAACAGGGCGTGCAATCTGTGCGCGGCTGCGGTTGCGGGTCAGGGCGCGCGATCTGTCCAGGGTGTGTGAACGTTCATAAAGGAATACTAAGGTCATGCGAGACTCAGTTATCAAACGCGCTGTTTGGCGTTTAGATTTACCGCCGTCCTGTCTGGCGTGCGGCGCACCTGTGACGGGATGGCGGCTAATGCGGCCCGTGCTGTGCGCGATAGGCGTTTATTGACGGCGGTTGTCTGTGAAACCTGCGGTGTGCCTTGCTGGGTGCGACGTCTATGGTGCGACGGGGATGCTTTAATGCGACGCCTGTCTGGCCCATCCGCCTTTGGTGGATCAATGGCGCGGCGGCGCTGCTATACGCGAGACGGGGCGCCGTCTGGTTCTGGCGTCAAGCATGGCGGACCGTCAGGAATCGCGCAACCCGCAAGGCCGCTGATGGCTAGCGCGTGATTGCGCGTTCGTGCCACGCCAGACGACGCTGGGTCATACGGTGCCGCTACATTTGGTCGCGGCTTTGGGAACGGCGGCTGTATCCCTAGTCGGGGCTCCTGCGTCGCTAAGGCATTGCCGCCGCGAGCGGGGCTCGGGGTGTGCCGGCCGATGCGGCTGCGCAGGTTAGGCCGTACGCAAGTCGCTGGATGGCAAAAGGGCGGGGCGACGCTTTGCCATCTGGACGGTGCGATCACGGCCCACGAGAGAGTGCGGGCGGCTGTGCTGGTTGGTGGAGTGATGTTGAGTGACGCTGCTGGGTGCGGACGGTTGCGGTCGCGGCTTTGCCGTGGGTCTGGCGGGCGGGCAGGTCAATGTGCATTGTGTACAGCTGGACAAGAGTGGCAAAAGATACTAAGTCTTGATCAATCCTCATTTGTTGAGAGAGACCCACTAGGCAACCACAGCGATAAACCGGGAGATCTAATCAACCATCGGGCGCTTTGAGGCCGGTTTCTTGTGACCAGAATGCTGCCGAGAGAGTAAATTGAGGACAAAGCATCGGAGCGTTGAGGCTCCGAGCACGTATTGGCTCAGCCAGGAGGCGCAGTCCGAGAGAGATGATCACTGCGTTTGCAATTGGCGGCGCCGCACTGGTGCGATGCAAATTCTTTTATCGGAGATAAGCCCATAGTATGTCGGCGGGCTGTTGACGATCTGTATGGCGCTGAACGTGGCTGGCAAGCTGGACGCGTTTGTTGTGCAGCCTGAATGCAGGCGGCCCTGATCCCAGCTGAAGTGTCAGCGACACACCGCCCGCAAATCTGGCGGGCCAGGTATGAAGATGGTGCGCGAGTGCCGCGGCGCAGGGGGCTGAATTCTATCCTTACTCCCGGAGGTGACGAACTGCGTGTCCACCAGCCGCGTCATCAGCGCAGTGTTTTTGCAGCTACGAGGACAACGAACATTCACTCTAGCCGGCACTTGTGCGACGCTCGGCGCGAAGAAGCGGCCTGCGCTATCATGGTTGTTGGAATTACTCGATCGCGTGGGGCTCAAGGACGGGAGATGCGACGGGCGCTTTGCCAACCCGGTCGTTCTTGATTGTATCCGCAGGGGCAAGATCAAAGCGCATGACAAGATCCACATGTTCGACGTGGATATCTCGCGCAAGGCGAAAGCTACCTGCGAAATCAGGCGGGCTACGTCCCGGGGATAGCCGTTGTGGCGCAGACTCTTTTTCCAAAATCGGGATGAGATCTGTTACGTATGCGCTTTCCCGAAGCTTCTATCAGGCGCTGGCGGATGCAGGGGCCACGAATTCCTGACCATGCCTGGCCCTGCGTTTTCCCTCTGTGACCGGTTGTGCGCATTGCACTAGCGCTGCTGCGCGCGCCGCGCGATCGAGACAGGGGTGTTCGTGTTGGCCCCGCGCGCACAACCGCGACCCATGCCAGCAGCGATAGTCACAAGACCGCGGACACCTTTATGGCCATTCGCTGGTCGTCGCCCCGTGGGGAAGGTTGCTTTTTTGGTGCCCGGCACTCGCGCGGGCAATTTCCGTTCACGCTGAACAGTGGCGCGTGTTTACAAGAAGGCACGTACCCGCGTACCCGAGTCTTGTCAACCGGGCGGGAATTGGGGCACCGTTAACGAGCGACTATGACGGAAATCGAAACTCACTGCGATCACCTTGATCAGCGACTTGCTGTGGCTGATCAAACGGATGCGGAACTCAGGCTGGACCGGGCGCTGCTAAAGGATGGAGATGTTCGCATTTTCGGTGCTGAACAATCTGGCATGGCATGACGGCGAAAAGACGCCCCCCCGCCGCAACTGGCCTGAAAACGTTCAACGTTACCGTTGCGCGATGACGAATACGCTGAACAAACTGGTTTGGGCGGGCCTATGTGCATTCCCCGATTGGACGAGTGGCGGCGCAAGATGTGGCGAATCCGCCCTGCGGGCCCGGAATGCGCGGGACCAGTGCGATCCGCAAATATCCCCGTTGATCAAGTGGACGTGGCGGATGATCTGGGGAGGCTCGCAGGGGTGCGTGCCCGCTCCGAGAACCCTACGCGCCCTGGCGGCGCCAGCGAAGGGCTGACGCCGTCTTTGGTCACTCTGGCTTGTAGGCTGGCGGTGACAATAATTCACGCTCAGTCACGGTCTGGATAGACGCCACGACACTGTGATCGGGTTAAACACGAACCCTCTGCGATCGACGGCGTAGCCCTGCCTTATGCAGCAGTGTCAAAGAGTTCGTCAGGTGTGATGAACTTGAACCAGTCATGGTGTGCCCTCTTGGCAGCAGCGCATGACGATGGCTCTTGCGCCGACATCGCCATCAGAACGACTCTTGGGTTCCCGGTTCAGGTCGAGGCAGAGGTGCAACCCGCCGGGCCTTTAAGGGTGCGGCAGGGATCAGCATGAGTCGATGGGCGAGGCGACGTGTTTCGATTCAAACTTCCATGGTCCAGCACAACGTCGAACTGTTCACCCGCTTTCTGCCAGTGCTCTCGGCCGTGTGGTGGCGATAGTCGATCATCGAGCCCCGATTGCTGTCGCCATGGACTGGCCACCGGAATGTTGCCCCGTCAGCGGGCATCGGCACCGACCACGGTCGCACCCCAAGCGCCATCGGTTCAAACGCAGCCCGCGCCGCAGCCGAATCCAGAATGCGCAGGCCCCCCCCGCCCCCCCCCGCCCCGCCGCGGAAACGGCTGGGGGGCTTTTCAGATCGCGGTCGGAGACTTCGTCCGGCGATTTTGAGTGGTTGATGTAATTCCAGACGGCAGGGTTGAGCAAGATGCAGCGCTTGAAGCTGCCGTTCTCGGTCCCACCAGTTCAGCGGCCATGGCCCGCTGAAATCCTTTTCGATCTCTGGCGGTCACGGTACTTTGTGGCGCTTGCATCTATCTCGCTCTGTGCCTTTTGAGTCCAATTGACTATATAGGGTGCTGCTAATGACAAACCGGACAAAAGCCGGGCGCAGTGCTAACTATCTTCCACCCCGATGATCGTCGAGATCAGCGGATGATGACGTTGGGCGATGGTCATTCGATCTATGTTCGAGCAATGTGGCAATCCAGCAGGTAATCCCTGTGGTGGTGTTGCACGGCGGCCCCCGGCGGGCGGGTGCAGCCCGTCCGATGCGGCGTTATTTTGATCCCGAAAATCGACGTGATTCTAACTTTGTCCAGCGGGGCTGCGGGCGACTCAAAGGCCGTTTGCGTCAGTGAGAACAACACCACATGGGATCTGGGTCGCTGACATTGTAACGTAATCCGTACCGCGCTGGGCGTGATAAGTGGAGTCGCTCGGGGGGAAGGCTGGTGGCCACGCTTGCACTGATATACGCTTGAAACGCACCCCGAAACTATGTCGCAATTATTATCTTGCGCGGTGTCCCTTTATGATTGACCAGGCCGAGCTTGGACTGGTTCTATGGTGGGGCGCGGGCAAGTCTGGCCTATCTTTGGAGGGACGACTGTACACACACAGAGAAGAGGGGATGCTGATTGCGCCTATTCATAAACGATTATTTTGCCGGTGATCGGCTACCTGAAGTGAAATCAATTGGTAAAGCCTGGGCGGCCATGGGAAAATGCAATTGGAATTATTCATTCGTCGGTGGATCGCATGAAGGCCCGGGAATACTTCTCCGCGCTTCTCTCGGCTGAAATCACTATTGTTTTACCACCGCTGATTTCCTTGAGTTTGAACGGCCAGATCCGGCGAATGTCGGCCGCATTTGCACACATTCCAGGTTTATCGTCAAGGTCGCTACGATATATCTGCCCCCTTTCAAGCGGGTCCTAACTGGCGCCGCTTCGGCCGAATGCAGGACTAAGATGGTGCGAAACGCGGCCACGCCTTGTACGAGCTGGAATCATGCCGACTGGTGCGGTACGGATGATAGGAGCCTGCAGAATGACACGTTCTGTAATGGATCGTCCGTACTTTGGTTTCAACGGGTGCCGTGCGGTCTGCGCTTGTTGGCGCAACAGGGGGTTTTCGGCGGAGCGTACAATGCAAAGTCCGGGCGGTTTCGTCTGGGCTGTCAGGTGCCTTGCGGCAGTGACGGATGGCGCGAAGGTAAACGGGTTGTTCATCGCAAGGTCGCGCGGCAGGGCCTAATCTTGAGTACGTCTGACCGAGTGCACGAAGCACGACACGGGACCAGGGTTGGCGCGGAGAGCTGGCAACCGGCGTGTCAGGAGCAGCGAAGACGCGGCGTCGGTGTCTGGCTGTCCGGAGCTTTGCGAAGGATGGTTGTTGTTTCACGAGCCAGTCAACTCGCTGACCGCGCGCGATATTTGCAGCCTCGGCTGGCGGTTGGATGGTGTGGAGAGGAACGACCGGAACGCATCAGGATTGCGCATGCACAATGACTATCCTGCGATGGATTTGGCCCTTTCCACGCGTTGGCGACGCCGACATGTCATTCGCTCGGCCCATGCGATGGACCGATGGATCGTACCGGCCTGTACGTTCCTGCGTCCGTTAACGCCGGGTCAGCGAGGTTTGGCCGAAGTGTGAAACGGATCAACCTACAAGGCGGCAGCGCGACGGATGGGGTTCGATACGGTGGAACTGGTTCCATCCCCGCGCAGCAGTCGTGGACGAAGCAAATGGCCGAATCATCTGGTCGAAGCTGCCGACTGAACGATGCGAAGCCCCTTCAAATCTTGCTGATGAATATTGCCCTGTTGCCGCCATGCCCGGGTGACCAACGCGGTTGTCGCGGCTAGCATCTGCATTGCCCTGCGTACCGGCCAACATCCGACCACTGGATAACCCTGCGGTGCGGCCGGAAGTTGTGGCTGGCCTAAGGCCGGGGCAGGCACACAGGGCTTGCCAGTGTTCAGCATATACGGGCGTATATGGCTTCATAACAGCGGCGCACGGGCCGACACTGAAGCTCCACCGATCTTGAACACGGGCCCGCGCGCTGCCGTTTTTTGGCCTGCTCAAAACTGCAGGATGATAGTGAGAAAATATGAACAACCGTACCTGATTGCAAACGCAGGCCATTGATCGCGCATGGCGAGATCATCCACAACCGTGATCGAGTGGACTGGGTTTTGAACCTTGTGCGCGTCGCCTGATGCAGGCAAACGACGCACCTGTTGCAGCTTATGGCGGGAACGCCCTCGGCGGCATCGAAGGTGGACGACTGGCCTTGATCAGCCACTTGTCATGGCGTCTCGACGTCGAGGACCGATCATCGAAGAGTTATACTCTTGAGGGTTTCCAGCCCAGGCATCGAACGACCGCCCGCTGGACGCGCCTACAGGATTTCGAGATGTTCGAGGCTATGAGGGCCAAAAGATCGGAAACCGCCGACCTGATCGATGGCGGCGTCCGCTTTTAAGG
>Ga0163217_1091049_pt1 | contig 14968 bp, 11 predicted proteins | sample SynspAceP_FD_185933 | JGI IMG/M metagenome (GOLD analysis project Ga0163217, IMG submission 185933) | Saline lake microbial communities from Ace Lake in Antarctica - Synechococcus sp. Ace-P (PacBio error correction) | ecosystem: Environmental > Aquatic > Non-marine Saline and Alkaline > Saline ...
AAAACCACACACTTTTTTTTTTTCCACTGAAAAGGGAAAGGGATTCGAGAAAAATTAAAAAAATGGACGGTTGGGGGAAAATTCCCTCTTTTGTGGTAAAAGAGTCATTGAACTTGCCGGAATTCCATAGAATAAAAAACCTACTTGGTTGGTAAATTTTATCGTGTAATTCCTCATATGAAGCAATTTCAAAAATCTGTAATTTGAACGGGGTCGGTACCCAAAGCATGAATGCCTTCTGGACTTTTTCTTAAAAAGTAACAGGCTTACCGTGCAAAGTGGAAACCAAAGTTGGCGGACATTTGAAAAGGGAATTTTTAACCAATAATGCCCCATCGGAAAACCCTCTGATCGAAATGGAACTAAAATCAACCTTTTCTCCAGATGGGGAATTTCAAAAACTACCATTTCATACCGATTACTCGAAAACCAGATGTAACTAACGCCGTTTTAAATGCCTGACTTACCATTAAATTAACAAATGGAAAGAATATTTTTCCAGACGTGGGCCTACATATCTTTGTCAAGTAAGGTGAATACGGAGCCTATCGCTATCCGATATCATTGAAAGGCAACGATAATCGAATTGGGGCGTTACCCATCGAATCAAGGAGAAGAATCTATCTTTCTAAACGGCTCAAAATACATACACCACAATCAGGGTGTCCACATTGCTGCCTTCCAAGCGATTGTTAAAACAATTCGTGAATTTATAAGAAAGATTACGACTCATCGGGATCATTCGCAAAGCGGTAGCTGCGATCGCAGTAACGATTTGCAAGAGCCCCGCTTCGAATCTCAGACTACAGACTAAATTGGGCTCGCAATCGTTGGGCCAAAATGGGCCTACGCTTCGAACATTCGTAAATATTTCGTGAAAAAACTCGCACTGGATAATATCCTCCATAAAAATCCAGCGTAGCGGATGCCTCTTTGAAACGAATCCTCCAATCAAGCGTGAACCGAAAAGAATCTCAAGGCAATTAAAAATTGGGCTAAACGATCGCGCAAAAAAAAGCTAATCTCACATAAGAAAATGAGGGATGCAGAGTCCCATATGATGATCCAAAAGCCCAATGAGATCCAAAACAAACCTATGTATTTTTTGACAAGGGATTCGGCTTCAGGCGATCACCAAATCGCAGATGTGCAAAACACAGGCAGTATTTCACTCCGAGGCAAGCCATGAACTGCTTGGATGACAAAGAAATGTTTAGAAAATGAAGAAATTTAATCTTCTTTCAAACATGCCGCTGAATAATCGAGATGGAATAGAAAGTCTTCGCTACGAAAAATTTAATGCACAGATCGACGTCGAATGGCATGCACATCCGATTGCTAATCATGAACTTAATTCCTCATTTTTTCCAGATCTGGTTGAAAAAATGTCATTTGTTTATCCTGACACCCCACTCATTTCGAAGTTCGAAACAAGAAAGAAAACCACTATGCTATAGATTACCGATGAGACGAACAACGGCAATCATAAACTGGCAAAAGCCTGAAATCACTCGATTAAGGACTAGGCGAGATCCCTCCTGAGAGTTTGAACTCATTGTGAAGAACATCGAATTGCGAGCCAATCAATTCTAAACAAGGAACTAAATCCCGGATCTGCTGTCTTCTATAGAAAAAACACCCCTGATTCGCAAATTTTATCATTAAAAATGAAAGGTTGAAAAAGATTGGCTTTGAAGATCCCACAAGGAAGTAGGAAACGAAGAGGATGAACCTGCCTAATCACAGCATAAATAAATCAAAGAATTCCAAAAGCAAAAGAAAAGTCAATTCGGTTTTTTGGCGCTGAAACTTTTCAAACGGGGGAAATAAAAATACATAGAAAACTAATAAGCCACAAATTCAGGTAAACCTGCACAATGCAGCTTCCAGTCTCGGGAGTATAAGATTGGTTTTTAGACATGCATCTTATGTAATCCTTGAGCGGGCAGCCGCCCTCGAAGATGCTAAAGCTGTTCAACGAAGGATCTTGCACAGCGATGAACGAGTGGATGACGACGATCAATAAAGTCGCCCAACATCCTAGGTCTACAAGTCCATGCAGTACCATCTCATGGTGAGCATCGATGGAGATGCCATTGTCTAATATGAATCAAAACGAACTGCTAACGAAACTCAGGAAACTGGGGTGATATCTACAGTTGATCGACAGCTGCTGCGCGAATACATTGAAGCACGATTATCTAAGTTTGCATAAGTAGTATGCAATCCACAAACGACGGAGTGGCAACTTGCTACGAATGGAACCGTAAACGAGAACCTGTTTACGCTACCCGTAAAGTTTCCATTGCATCTTAGCTCAAGGGGTAAAGGAATTTGGCCTGTAGGATTGTCTACTAAGATTCCTTCCTCACAATTTCATTGAACTGATCGAAAGGATCAATTGAGAATTCAATGGAAATAAAGCTCAAACATCTTGCCTGACTTTATATAAGGTTATGGCTGATTTCACAGAAACAACCAAGGTCTAAAGGGTAAGGTTAAGGTTCGTGCACGGAATGAGAGAGGATAGTAAAACTCTAATTAATCAAAAGAGATTCCTTATGGTACGCGACCCGATTCCGATTGATTCTATTCTAAAAGCGAATATAAAGGACGATAAAAATCAAAAAAGTCAGTCGACAATACTGCTAAAGGATGTTGAGATCTGCGATTCAATTGCTCCGGGAGTTCGCCTGAATGTGACCATAATGCACTCTGCATTACGGACTGGAAGTTTCATTCGCGCCCAAATGCCTGCGTAATGGAAAGATTTCTCCAGTGTTCATCAATTGTAAATGAAATCCTAGAATACAATACCAAGCAAACCAAACTGCTACTTAAGCTAGAGCTGGAGATTCGAAACTGAATTGCTGGAAAAATCTTTCAACTCACTTGAAAAATATTTATCAGAATCGAACTACCGAATATCGAATGAGTGACGCACTTGGGCTTCAGTTTTGTGCGATCGATCAGGGATTGGATCCTACAAAGCCTGATTTTAACCGAGAGTCTTACAAGAAGATTAAAGTCCACTTACTGAAATTAAGACAAGAGAATCGAATTTGGATGCATTTAAGGCAGAGAGTTGAATGAACGACTCCAGGATGAGTTGAAAGAGTAACCACCATCTTCGAAACTTGAACTGAATTGGCGAATCACTATTACCAAAATCTGTAACATATGGCCAAAGGAAGAGAGCGAAGTCAAGAAACAAACTCTGATACCATTGAAGCTACCGTTGTAGCACAAATATCAAAGGCTCTATTAAATCGCGCTGATGATTTGTTAAGCTCGTTTAAAAAAGGATGACATTTGTAGCTGATGCGATCTCGATGATATAATCGTGATCCGCAAAAGACGGCATATCTGCATGGGTCCAAAACCAAGAAGAAGAACTTCATGGAAAAGACATCTTGCACGTACGTCTTAAGGAAGGGGATAAGCCGAATGGTAATATAATCATCTACCGAAGATGGCCCGTCTGGAAAGCAAGGTCAACGTTTCCAAGTTTACTGTCACTCTAGATAAAGAATATAACCTCACAAAGGCACCAAGAAACAAAGCATATGTATCTTCACTGCAATCCAAATTGGAAGAGCTGAGATAATTACATTTTCTCCTAACCAAGGTCCAAAGCAACGATAAAAGTTTTGATTTGATTTTGCTACCATAGAATATCAAATGGAAGGGGCCGCTGGCGGAAAATATCAACGAGATACCGGTACTAAAATCCAGTTAAAGATGAAGGTGTTCGACTTAGGCGTTTGAATATCACTACGATCCAATTGTAGAGATTGAATACCGTGAAAGAGGGAAATTGATTGGAATTTCTGGGAAGGAAAGAATCTTGTTTGCTTAACAAAAATGGTGATGTATGAGCTGACAACTCGAACCTAACCAACAATATGTTTCTCCGAAAGTGCTTTTAACGAAAAATTTGTCTCCAAGCAGTTAGTCTCTGCCGTATACTTCGATGGTGGAATAAAATTTATTATGTCAAGAGATTCCAAATCGAAACCAACTACTGCCGAATAAGAAATTTTTAATTCCATTTTCTGACAAAGCAGTCTCATCTTAAATTGATCACCAGAAAAGCCAGCTCAAGTAGCGTCCAAATTTCTGAAAGGAAAAAGAAGAAAGGAAATGGAATACATTTTGAACATCACGATTCAAAGGTGGAAAAGCCGTGTAATAAATTGAGCTCTTATCCTGTAAATAAGTCAAGCCTTATGTCCGCCAAAAATCAACCTGCGAAATAGAAATCCAACGAGGTATCGTATCGAGGCAGGATGATCAGAGGAAAAATTAGATGTAGGAACTACATAAACTACTCCTAAAATGATGAGGACAATAGGCCTTTTTTAGGAAGTCTTTGCCTAGAACAATTGTTAACCACGATTCAACGAGGTTCACAGAGAAAACGAAGGTCTTCTAGCTATAAGTTAATGGTTTAATTTAATAGACACATGATTAGAATAGGAAGTGTTACCCCTCAGAAACTAAAAAAAACTTAAAGATAGCAATAATTTATATATTTTTATTTGAATGACTTCATGTTGTGACCCTACAGATATTAGTGAAAATTTGAATATAGCAAATGGCGAATCTTTTCAATAGCTAAGAGGACTCGTTGCCAACCCTAGTCCTTTAAATTTATAGTGAATAAAGAACGTAAGGGGAGTAGTAATATTGTGTTGCCAAATTTCTATTTAATCATCGCATTTAATAGGCCGAAGAGGGGGAATACTTAACATAAAGATTGTGAAGACCAGTACTGGAAAGTATTCTTTTTCACTAAAGCACTTATTATAAAAAACATGGGATTCACTTTCGTATTCCAACAATTTATTCAAAAAAAAATTACAGCTACTGTTAAAGAAATAAAATATTAAGATGGAACATAGTTACGCCAAAATAATCTATAAAGCCCGGTTGGAAGCAAATGTTAGCCCTAATTCGTTAGTTGAAACTAAACTTAATTTAACTAATGGCCCCCCCCCCCCTCACTACAGTTTCGAATGGAAGAATATATATGGGAAGTTAAAACACTCAGTCAGCCACAATGATTGACTATGCCGAAAAGGTTATCTATGGTCTTTTTTAATTGAATCACTAATGAAACACCTGATCATTGATTATGGATTAACTCTTCCTTTCATCTCTGAAAAAATAAAAATCACGAATCGAAAAGCCTTGGCAGCGCGTACAAGATTCTACACCGTTGTTTGGAAGATATTTTAAGCCCCACAACGCTAGTGCCAGTACTTCGACTTGTGATTGCTTTGATTCAAGATTACAAATGTGATTGAAAAAGCCAATCACTACAGCGTCGACACCCCTAGTGTAAACTCGAGGTGCTTCCCAATGGAAATCGACTACATAAATATACTCAAAAAAGTTCAGCCGTATAGATTGCTTCTCTAAGTTAAGAACAAAGGATATAAAATTTATGCACTTCACCATTCCTGTCCAGACAATCATTGACCTAGATCCAAATCAAAAAAGTTGCTTTAAAGTCTTTGGAAATGAACATGAGGAAACAGTATAGAAGTTATAAAAATCGTAGACGGCTTAGTACAATATCCCCAATCGATGGCTTCTCAGAGAGTTTCAAACATTCGTATCAGCTCTAATCTTTCGTATGATCTCGAAAGCGAGCTATTTGAAGCTGAAATCCTAATTTTTTCCTAAGTGAGGCAGAAAACAAGAACTTCGAATCCGATGGTAAGGTATGTGTAAGCGGTCAGAATCATGAAAAGCCTTATTACGTAAGCTAAAATGCACAATTTTTTCTTTTTAAAAATCGAACCGAACTGATCCAATAATTACCAGCCCTTTTAGCCTTAATCTCGCTGCCTTTGACGCTGTTTCTTTTTTTGCTCCTACTTTTTACTAAAAACAATACGACATAGATCCCGACTTGCCCACGATAAAACTCATTCTACCACTAATATTTACATTGGCTAAGTAATCTAGAGATGACCGTGTTAGCCCACATAACGCTCACACCTCCGACAAAACCACTCCCACGTACTGTTACCATAAGTCTGAACCAATTCTTTGTTCACCTCATCTTGTAGATGTGCCTCGCTCCTTTCCAAAAGACACCCCCAGCTCATAATAATAATTAAAGCGCTTAGAAATAATCGATATGTTTCTTCCAGGAGAAAGAAAGTGTTCAACGTAAATCACTTTTGTAAAATCCCTTTAAACTGATCCGATCCAGTATCCTTGTAGCAGAATTCCCAAAAGTCGCCACCACCACAATTTTCCCACCGTAACCTACCTGCGGGTTCCATACGCTTGTGCATTAGGAGAAGGTAACTAAGAAATCAGGAAATAAAAGACTTTTCTATTCATGATGGGGATTTTGTCCCTACAATTTGCCATAAACTATCCAAACCTTAAAAAACTTTAAATCGCGCGTCTAAAAAGCAATTATGTTTGATATTTATTGAACCCGAAATAAAACTGTACGACGAATCTGAAGCCATTTGTTAAAGCACCACAATGAGGAGAGACCTTACATATAATAATTATCAAACAGGTAAATTTCCTATTTCATGTTTAACAAGATTCGTCCATCGAAATATGAAAAAAAAACCTATAGCCATCGCCCTAATTATTTAATCAAGTCGGCGGGACCTTGGATCTATCCATGTAGCAAATTTTAGAGATCCCACGATGCAATGATCGATCTTACTCCGGTTCCATCACGAACAGATTCTGCAGGTTATCTCCAAAGTCCGAACATCACCAAATTCCCGAAACATGGGCTATTATAATACGATTCCAGATACAATCCTGAAGAGGAGATACTTACACGGAACGTGAATGGTAACGTAAATTGAATGCGGTCTGCTAGCTGTTTTCATAAAGCATGGACGAGCAGCCAAAGGTTATGATCCACTTTGGCTAGAGCAAGTCTTAGATGCTGCCGATGTAAAATTGGCGTTGTGTCATGATATGATTGGGGCGGCCTTTGGGAAGACGATTTATGCCACTCGCAAATTGATTCTAAGACAACAGTAATCCGAATAGATAATGTAATTATATCCATACTCATTGCATCCCTCGCCTAATCCTATTGGTATTGGGGAGAATCGATTAATGAATCTAAAATCCGCACATCTGCTCAAGTTCACAAAGGGATTCCAATCCGCGTACAGTTCAACAACAAAACAAATTCCAAAACCTGCTTATTTCAAGTTTTACTGAAGAAATGGAGATGCTAAGCCACTTGTGGCGACCGCGCAATCCTCGATTTTGATGCTGTTTTTGAAAATCATCGCAAGTTCTAATCAAAAAACGAATCAAACACTCGTACAATAAAAATGAATTGGGGGCAATCATCCTGAAACTCTTTGGGCAGAGATATCCAAGCATTCAGATTTCGCACCATGGAAAGAAATGTGGAGAATGAATTTAATTGAAGTAAGAACGTATTAAGGAGGGAGCGGTTGGAGTGGCCAATGTTGTTGAGGGCTATGAAGATTGATGACTACCGCAGCCAACTATGGAGTCGAGGATCCTTATTCAAAAAAGTTTAAATTTGAAGCAGAAATACGGATAAAGGTAGCCAAGGAAGGGCCTTGCCAAAAATCACCTGAAACATGGCGATTCTGTTGCAGTTTTCCCTTCAGAATCGCCCCAACTGACGATAAGAGCACAGACCATTGAATTGAAAATGATAATCACTATTTCATCTGCGCATTCTTGATTTTTGACAGGCTTCAACTAAGTGGAAACATTATTCGATCTGAATTCTGCTGGTAAGCTCATGGCCACCACTTTCTGTGCATTACCGGCGAATGGTCTCCTGAGATTTTACATGAGTATCGAGAATCCAATAGCAGAGCTTGGAATAGAGCCTTTGGAAGTCCCACTACAAAGTCATAATCCTGGGCAGTTTTAAATTTTTGCAAGTATGTCTAATGAATGTAGAAGACATTACTCCAAAAATCACTGGATGTAACCCCCCCTTCACGTATCCAGAACGAAAAGACCTTATGGAGAATAATTCTGGACCTGAGACTGCTGCCAAAGATTCACGCTGCAGTTTTGAAAGTTTTGAAAGAACTGAAGTAAAAAAAATGCCTCTGGATATTTTTACTCAGAGGCATTTAAGATTGAAGTGGAATTAATCTCGAAGATTGTGATCTCTCGATTATGTCTCCACCTTTTTATGCATCAATCACATCTAGACTCCACTACTGTTCCGAAGCAAGTGTGATTTCTGTCTAACCTGAGCAGTTATAATCACGGCTCTACAAATGAAGAACTGAGAGCCCAGTATTTTCTCCGGCATGGGCCAGAGAAAGAACACCACGGTCAGAACTGACTCACCCAGTTCATTCGCAGTCGATTTGTAAACCAGGACCGCCCTTGTTTCCATTTCCGACAGACAACCGCCTTGAATCATAAAATTGGGATTACCTCGAATGGAAAAGAAGACCATCAAAAAACCTTTTTTTAGAAACAGATCTACTAAAATTGTAACCTGACGTACGCGCACAATCTCGCATCTATTATACCAATATTCCTATGTACATAGATCTATAATAGATTATGACACTTATTTTTGTAGCACTAATTAATTTATTAATTCTGCGACATGTAAACCCTAACATGGATGTTTTTGTTCGATAAAAATTTAAAGCTACAAAATAACTTTTTATCCTTTAATCTTTTAGCACCGGATAGAATTTTAAATGTGAAAATTATCCGAAATCTCTATCGATAATTGACTAATTTCAATTTAGTAAATCATACTTTTATCAACTGCCTTTATATCAATAAATCCAATACTTAAAAAAAGAGAGCCTAACATCTTTATACGGCTCTCAGGTATTGGTTATAAATTTTTTAAATAATTGTGCTCCGATAGAATTTCAACAGAAGCAAAGTCCCTTGAACTGATCAAAATTCTTTTAACAAATGAATTCGCAAGCTCTTTGCTTGGCTTGTCAAATCTCAATTTGGCCAAGTAGCTTCGGATCAAAAATCTCGAAAGAACATTTGGCAAGACGCGGAACTTGGAAACAAATACAGGAGCTCTTAAATTCCACATCCTCAACGATTTCCTTCGAAGGCTGCAGAGATCATCGCCCGGTATAGCTAAGTTCATTCTAGATCCAGTCCCGTAAGGCCCGCCGTCCAACCTGTGTAATCAACCATACATTTGTTTTCATATTTTCCATCTTTCGCCAAACAAGGTGGCGTAGGCTTGTGGGATGAGTGGTAGCAAAAGCTCGCCGAAACAATCTAGAAGTCAATTTGGCCTCTAGTACCCCATTTCAGTACCAGCACTTTTGCCGTGTAAGCCTGATATAAAATGAACACGCTGGCTTCGTCATTTGAAATTGGGTATCACTCCGAAGCGTCTTGCAGTCCAAGAAGAAAATATCCTAGAAGCCAGCCATTTGAAGGTAGAATTGCATTCGATATAATAATAGGGTAGCTGTCCTCGATTTGCGTAAATTGACCTTTATTAGTATAAATCCATTCTCTAGAATCTGCTGAAATCGCGTGTTTTTCCACGATCGACCAAATCAATGGCATCAAAGAATCTCGGTTCTTTTCTCGACTTAGACGATCACTTTCGCAAGCATCCACCCGAAATTGAAAACACTCCATCGAAGTCAGCCATGTCACATGCCGATGAAGTCCACGTTAGATCAGCTGAAAATGAGTTTTCCAGTCCCCAATAAAGCCCAAAGAAAACCCCCCCCGCGGCAGTAATCTCCGTCCTGCCCCACATTGCGGAGCAATGTCTATATATATAATCTGTTTTCGGAGAAGGATAAATTAGGACCGAGAAGATTCCCTCTTCATTCACCCGCATAAGCCTTACCCCAAATCAAAATCATCGCTTGGATAGCGATTCAAATTGCGATTCGAGTTCCTCATGTACCACGTTTAGGATCTGCTTAAACTTCCGGGCCAATACGTGAAGTCAATGCTCAAATTTGCGAGTTCTTTGTTGACTTGGTCTAAGAACATGTGTTGCAAAATAGATTGTGCCAGGTCAAAGTAGTGATCACCCGCAGATTAGTCGTGATCCGGATCAGCACCGCGACATCTCGCACAAAAAATCTTACTTGAAGTAAACCTTCATTTTCTAACAAAGCACAACTTTTGGGGACAACACGATGTTAATACCCCCACCACACTGAGTCCTGGTCTGATCATCAATACATGTTTCTGTCCTAGGAATCTACGGTAAAATTTCACCTTAATCTGCCATAAGGCTCCTGTGCTGAGGAATCCTTCCTTTTGCTAAAGCATTGCTCTACTAAGCGCTGTCGAAGATTAAAAGTACTTTTCCACTTGTCTCCAAGTCCTAGAAACAGACAGGGGAGTCTGGCTCCAGAACTTGATCCTCATAATATTTGTTAACACTGAAATCCGTATTCACAAATAGACAAATCTTTAAAATTCTAAGCTAAAATCTTTATTTTTTGGCAATACAATCGATACGAAATAAAACAATGATTAATCTGTAACAAATTAACCATTATCCATTCTGAAAAAGTAACCTTTCCAACCAAGTAAATATTGCTACTCAGGAAATTCCCAATACATCAGTTGGAAACAATCGCAAAAAAAGAAGTATCATTAAAATTTCTTCACCCAAATAACCCATCCTTGGAAAAAACAACTTACTCCGAATTTGAATGGCACCGACTCTTTTCGGTCAGCCAAAGCTAATACGCTATCTCACGAAGATTGGAACGCTGAGCTATATTGAATGCTGCCCTTGCTATCTTTCAGGACTACAGCAATTTGAGGAGACCTAGCTTTGACGATAAGACCTCTGGCCATATATGACTCTATACTCGGGAGTTTATCTTTAGCACTGCAGTGGTTGCTAGCTGACGACTATTTGGGCTGAACAATCTTTGGTACGCAGATAATTATAGCACGGCCACTTTACAATGCCTCTCCGTTAGTCAAATATTTTCATCCTCTGAAGAGAAAAAAGTCGCTAAGCCATTTGACACCAACCCCTTCTTCTGTTATTTAATATATAGGCAACAGTACTTTTAAACCCAATATCACTCATGTAGGTCAATTAATCCGCAGGAAGTTCTAAACGAACATGCTGGTTTCTATTTTATATGGGCACACATCGTGATTATGCTCCAATATATTTGGCACTTTAAGCCGACTTACGATTGGCATTGATTGGTTGTTGCGGATAGGAATTCCCTCGGATTAATCAATTATATAAATTGACTAGTAATACGCCTAGTAGGATTAGGCGAAAGCCACTTTTCTTATCTGAGCAGAAAAACGTCTGGAATAAAAACCCGCCCCAAAATCAATACTCAATAATCTGCTGTTTAGCTCGTGTTGCCAACCCATCACCGGTGATTCTATTGATGTGTCAGCCATAAGCCGTGCCTCAGTACAGTTAATAGCCATTAAAGTGCTTCCGATTTAGGATAGTGATTTGGCTTCGGAGCTAGAATAAAGCCTGACAAAAAATAAAAGTAGTCGTCATCGCAATCTATTCCTTTTCTCAGCGATGTTTGGTCAGGATTCGAGCCAGGCTGGGTCAACCTGAATTTAATTCGGCGAGCGATTTTTACAGACCGCAACATCTTAGGTTGGGAGTGCCAGCTATTATTCCAATCCAATTAACTTACATTCATCATTATTGCGCCTTTCTGTGCACTTTGGTTATGGCTTGGTAGAAGAATTAGAGCCCGATTCACCAACTTAAATTCACTTGGCTGATCCTATTGGAGTTTGCTTTAATCATGTAATTTCGCCACAAAATAGCTGCACAAGGCGATTAGCTGCTCCAACTGGTTGATAATACGTATATATCATACGTTTTGGAGAATAAGTTATCCCGGGGACTTTTCTTTGGTCACTAAGCTTGCACCAAAAAAATTACGTGGACAGATGAATGGGAATTGGTTCCTATCAGTCATTTGGAAATTTATATTGCGGACGAATGCGGAGAAGCGAGTGGGATTGAAAGAAGCTTAGCTCAAATGCCAGATCAATATATGCTGTTGTTATACCTGATGGGCTCTGCAATTGCTACTCTACTGAACCAGTCATTAAGAAAATGATGGGAAAGTTCATAGCCCGAAATAAAATCAACAAAAAGGCTCAATTAATAATTGAACCTTTGTGGACTACTATTTTATTACCTAAGGATCTTAAAACAAACCTTCCCTGTACATCAGCCCGATTTGGTTTTGCCTGAATCTTAACCCTGAGCATACACCTTAATTTTTAAAAATCCGGCTTCTCCAAGTTTCCGGTGAACTTTCATATCCTTACCCTCAAACTCCATTGACCGAGCATTTTCTCATAGCGATGACATACTCAAATGGCATAAAAGTAAATCTCAGCCGCAAAATTCAGGACGAATATCTGCCATCTTTCTGCCCTTGCTAACAATCATAAGTCCGAATTTTGCAGATCTGAGGATCTCTAAGATTTAACAAAATGACTGCTTTCCAAATATCAGCGGATTAATCATTGCCCCGAGCTCAGTTTTATTGTAATTGCTGTCCACCAAGTCCAGAAAATTGATAATCGAATTGTAAAGACTATTTCTTTCAAAAGCACTGATTCGAATCAATACTCAGACACTTTTCTAAACCAGATTTCCCGACGCTTTTAATCATCTCCCGAAGCGCGAGCGCGAGAAATTGATCAAAGGCTTTTTGTCAAAGCCATAAACAAGTCTTCCTATTCTTAAAAAAAAAAATAAGACAACCCTTACTGATTCCCGGCATTCTTTGCAACTCCCCATTCCTGGTGGCCTAAATCCTTCGTGTGAAAAGTGCCTACGCGAATCTAGTAGATTTTCTTGTTTATCCCCTGCCTTGCTCTTCTGGTGTAAAAAGTGAAACTGCAAAGTATTTAAAACTTGGGTCAAAAAAAGATAAGCTGGCGCCTTTTATCCAATAGACACTAAAAAAAAAGTGCCTTAAATAATTATAAGCACTTTCTCACAAAGATAAGGATTATTTAACCTCAATGTGAAAATAATCTTTTTACCCTTTGAACAAAATACTGCCTTGAATATTGAAGAACGGTGATGCCATTTGATCGCTGATGTTCTCTTTATTGATACCTGACGCCGCCCCTGGATCATCTTCTGCTTCACCCTTGGAAGGGAACGAACACGGTTGGCTATTTCTCCCAAATAGATCCAAACACTTCCAATGAATCGTACTCAGATGTTACTGAACCGGAGCGTACCATCAAAAGACCTGCAGAAGTCCGTCACAAAGCCCACAAATCCCGCGGTGGATGACTCAAAAAGATTTCGAATCCTTATGCCATTCAATCTTTTCACCATGAACAATTCGTTAGTGATCGCTTGGCCATTTCTTTTGAAGGTCTCAACAGAGAGCTTCCTGCATGACTTGCTTCAATGTTCGATCGTTGTTTGATCCAAAATGAAAAGATCCGAATAATTTGAAGCATCTTATCAGACACATTAACCAAAACTGATGAAAGCATAAGGAGAAGTTTTCTCAGGACAACCAAAACTTGAACCACTTCGTTGCAAACTGGTGCCATTCGCTTGGTAATCAACGTACTTGTCAATGCATATGCACTGCCAACCACCCCATTCGACAATCAATTCTGTTCCTGTCCACAATATTTCCCACCTGATCCGAACCGCCTAGCTGCACATTAATTTCATTCATGTTTTCCACCAATATGTAGAAATCGAGCCTTGAATCAACTGATAGTGACCCACTCTGTAAAGGAAGCCCATTCCGTCTTCCAATCTTCGTTTACCGAATCTTGGCATCATTAATTCACTGTGATGTGCTACCTACAACCGAATAAATCCAAAAAGTGAATTGAGATCCAATCGTATTATTTACCTAATCAGCCTTTTTGTAAGTAGCCTCCGAAAACTAAAAACTGGCTAATTGCGCTGAAGAACAAAGCCCATTGTGATCCAAAGTGGCCTTTGCAATAAATTTCGTCTGAACCGATTTGAATGAGGAATCACCTCTTCCAGGCTCCAGCCTATTACAGGTTGTGGCCGCTACGCCTGGAAGTAAAGTTCATCACGCCAACCAAATTGCCTATATCAGAGAACAGCAGGGATCCCAAGCCAAGGTAAGCTGAATGCCATTCCTTTTTCAAAGTGATCATCATTTCAGGAGTCATATCCTTCAGCAATTCCTCCCCAGTAATTCTTCTATAAAGAGTTCATGCGAATAATTTTTTTTCAACGCAAATATATGCGTGATTGAAGGATTAAAGAAAAGGCCCAAATCAATCTGGTTTATACACTTTTCACTGATTTTCCCTCCGACATAAAGAGAGATTTCGAGAATAAAAAATATCCTTATTTTCCGAATCAAATAAAATTCGTATGAAGCTTAAAAACTCATTTACAACTTTTCCTATTTTTCTTTTACCTGGAACTAATTTGCTCAAATACCTCCTCAAATGGATGCGATAATCCAAGTATTTCGCCTGATGGCTCAAAGATCGTTTAACCTAATAAGGGATCTCACACCGTTCAAGTGAAGAGGAAATGCCAATCAAATAACCTTCACGAAGCGCACGATTACAATCCTGTTTGAGCAAAAGAGGTAACACGATTCTTTGCATCATACCGGCACGCCACTTGAATTTTTCTTATGATGCTGCTGGTCACGGCTCGACTCACTTACCATTCAATGATGAGATTACCAATTTGATTTTCTTCGATAAGCAAGGTAATTTCGGTACTACCAGCTAGATATCGCTTCACATAGACCAATACCAACTAGCTCACAACCAGAACTCTATTCTCTGTTCCCCGTAAAAGGAGAGGTGATCAAAATTGGAACAATTCCAGCTGACATTCAAGTCCAGCAAGGATGTGAACAAGATTGAATCTACAGATAAAAAAGGGGGCAGAAAAAACGAATGAAAGCATCATCAATCGGTGTAGCAAGAGACATTGATGAGAGGTAAAAATTCAAAA
>Ga0163217_1111867_pt1 | contig 14967 bp, 14 predicted proteins | sample SynspAceP_FD_185933 | JGI IMG/M metagenome (GOLD analysis project Ga0163217, IMG submission 185933) | Saline lake microbial communities from Ace Lake in Antarctica - Synechococcus sp. Ace-P (PacBio error correction) | ecosystem: Environmental > Aquatic > Non-marine Saline and Alkaline > Saline ...
AAACTCCCCAAAAAAGATGCGCCGGGAAAAAAAATTGCAAAATAATGATTTCCAAACCAAACTATCGGAAAGTCCCCCCCGCTGCCTCTCGCCCATTTCAAAAGTGAGGGCAAAAAGCCATAGTCTTCAGCTAATCGCAAAGTGCCACGAAAGTGCAAGCAAAGGCCCTAACTGCAGAAGGCCACACAACGCAACAACCTCAACCAGTAGCCCACAACTCGCCCAGAAGTAAATGTAAGACAACTCATTCCTTTCTGCTCATCATTGGGATCCGTCGCTTTACGGTGGGGAATGGGAAGTGGGGTGGTCCAATAGGGCCCACATTCCAACAATTCAAACGGGGTTTGGCTTACCCATCAACAAGAAGGATCGTTCTACCTCTGGGCAAATCCTACCTAGGAGGTTTGCCAAACGCAGCGGCGCCCTTCACTAAGATTATGGGCGAGGAGAACCCCGGTCTCATGGCTTCCTTCTTGGTGGTTCCCATGATAGGGGCCACCAAGCCAGCCAGGGTCACCCAAGAAAAGTGCGGAACCACGTCACAAGAACCCTGCACGACCCTTCACCACCTCTATATCTCCCACCAGCTTTTTGACGACAGCACGGGTCAGCTCAAGAGATCGGGGAGGCCTCGCATTACGGCCGCCTCACGGCGGGCCAACCCACCTGACATCAGTGACAGGTCGGGATCTGTCTTGCGTCCGGACCACAGCCCATGGCGTGACGAACACCACGGCCCACCTTCCACCCGCCTCAATTAACTCTGCACTGCTCGACGGCCCTCGGAAGCCTCTCTCGCCGCTCACAGGGCCGGCTACGGTAATCGGCCCCCTCGACGATGAAACCTAGCTTGACGACAAGCAGGACACGTGGAATCTCAGAAACAATTGCGCCATGGGGCGCTGGAGCCAGCCCGTCATAAGAAAAAATACGTGTCTCCCGGATACCCGATCTGGGGCAAGCGTTTGCAACGGCGCCATGCGCAAGGAAACACCTTGAGGCAAAGTGGAATAAAACAGACTTCACCCCCCCAACCTCCTCAGGCCTAGCGAAACAGCAACAGGTCCTTTTCGCTGTCTGCCTACAGCTACTGTTTCATCAACCTCAATCAGTGAAAGTCGCCTCACCTCACCCTCATCACGGGGTTTGGGCAGTGCCGGGGTACCCACCACAACCCCACCATGCACCGCAACTCGCAACTGGGGTTCGAGCCGTTAACGGCCCCGCTCCGCCGAGCCAACCTCCGATATGTGCGCTCCCTGCCACCGCCCTGTCGCCCCCAATACGCATACTCCGGAACGCCGCCTCGTCGGGCCAGACCCGGGTTGACTCACCCAAGCAAGGCTTCGGTAAGGTGTCTTCGCCGACCACGGCACCGGTATCGCGCTCGCCATGCACCCTGGAAGACAACCTGCAGCCGGAAATCGGGACTCGTCAGCCGGTCCTAACGGCACCACCGGCCGGGAGGTGAACCTGGCCTGCACAACGGCCCATGTTTCGTTTGGGATCGAGCATTCTAGATTTACCACCACTTCACTACATAGTTAGTCGCGCAGTCAACCACGCAAACCCAACACCATGCAACCAACCGCCCACTGACAACCATCAGTCGGAACGCTCATATCGGCCGGCATTCATGAAGGCGCACAAACAGGCAGCAAACGGTCAGCTCGTACGGTAATGTCTCCAGGTTCGACACGCGTAGCGGCACATGGCGGATCGGACGAGTGTCGCCCACCCCGAACCGGACCCACAATCCACAGCTGGAACGCCGCACCACGCTGCACGCTCGCCTGGGGGGCAAGCCTCTGTGCCGTCTCAACCGTTGTCGCTCAGAGCTGGTCTGGACATAAGAACTGACCCCAAACCTTTCGTCGCGTACAGTGACACCCCGACAAGACAAGTCGACATCAAACAGCTCCAAGTTGGGAGTCGGATCGCCACCGCATCACCCGGCGACCCGGTCAAGCTCTCCGACCGGCTACAAAAGGCACGTCGCGATCGACGACGCCACCCCTGGCCTACGTCGAAGTGCCGCGATGACAACAACGGGTTGATTTCCTGGCCCTCCGCTGGTCTCTACGGGACACCGTATGCGACCCTCAGACAACGCCCCTCCACGCCTGGAAGACGGCTGAAAGCCTGTCGCGCCTGATCCAACCCATCCGCACAAGCCCTACACCCGCAGACCAACGGAAGGGCCGAACGGTCTCAAAACCACTGGCGGAATGCTTACTACGACTACTCAAACAATCGGATAACGCACCGGGGGGCACGCCGCATCTGGGATCGATAACTGCACATGCAACATGTCCGGCCCTCACCCTCAGCAATGCCTTCCAGCGGCTGCGATCGCTGAATACCTGGTAGAAGCAACTCCTAAGGCCTGCGATACCTGATCCAGTGAACACTAGACGGTCCCGACAATGCATGGCAGAAGTGGGAAACGCTCGCCCGGATCGTCAATTCGCCTAAACGATCGGACAAGCAGCAGCTCAACCCCTACTCCTCCAGCAAAGTACCCGCGGACGTCACCGCCGGGCCACAGGCCAAACACTCCGAGCGAGGGACATTCCGAATCACATGGGGTAGCTAGCCCAGTCATGACAGATAACCTACGGGAGCATTGACGTGGGAACAGCAACACTTCGACACTCTTCTTGGAAACGTGGTCTGAACGCTCCTTCCCTGTAACCGCCACTCCCTGAAAGGGTGAACACTGAATGCCCAGCTCTTCCGAACCGTCAGTCTCCGGGCGGCGCTCACCGCCTGCACACAGCCTGACGGCCTCGCTAAATCCGGGTGCATTGAACGCCCTATCAAGCCCCTGGTAAAAGGGTCGGATGGGAGAGCTCATGTTGTCAGCAGAGGGGGGACCAGCGATAAATGGGAGACGTTAGCGGAGACAAATGTTTGACATCGACACGAGTTACCTGGCCGGTCAGGGGGCGATTGAAGGAATTATTGATCTACACAGGCGTTTACTACTTGCGTATGCAGCCGGACACATGACTACGACCCCAACTCCTCTATGATTGAACCTGGGACAGCTGACGGGGGTACCGGATGGAAAACATCCAGCGAAAGTGAATTACGGGTCCGGTCCCGCCACCTCTAAGTAGGCTCGCCATCGATCCACCGGATCTGGGTGCAATCTGAAAGCCCGATCGATTACTTCAAGTTGGGGGAATTTTTGTGGCGTCATTCCCGTTTAGTCTTCGGACCACCGAACTGTTGAGTTAACCCGCACAATATGCCTAACCCCCTGCAGAAACCCGCACCTGCCGCAACTCTTGAGAACAGCCCCGGGAGTAAGGTGGACCCAAGGTGACATAAGGAGGCATATGGATTCCCTTAATCGAGGAAAGACACCGAAAATCCCAGGTTGTAACCACGTATTGAACTAGCAAAATCGAAAACGCCCATAACGCCAAGCATTGGGGGGGGAAAGCAACTGAAACATTCGCCTTATCGTGCCTATGTGCTGAAACCCGGCGGTGTAGCCCAGGCTGGCTCCTACCCTGCGGGGATTACCGCAGGAATGGAACGACACTCCATACCTCCCAGTACACACTCCAATCCGCCGAAGCCAAGCACTATGCAAAAGTAAGTCATGAATCGGGCCATTGCGCAACCATTGGCGGCCGGAAGGCATGGAGTGTGCGAAGTGGGTGTCAACCTGATAACTGGACCTGGATGATAGGAGCACTTCACTGCCTGTGCGGGATCCAAGGAACAAATTGTAAAGTTAGCACATGGGCTGATATACCCGCCAACAAGGCCACCATGATCCAATCAGTAATTAAGTACTGTAGTACCGGCTCTTGTCATGACGGATTGGGATTGCCAGACAAACAATATCATATCGAAACGAGTAGCCAAAACAGCCAACATAGTTAAAAATATTAATAGCAATACAATACGGAAACACATTGGGCCAACGAACTACCTCGGTAAGGCCACGAGTTAAGCCACCCATTTACGGATCCGTCGACCGCATGAACTGAGCAACACAATGTCGGTTCCGACAACCCTCATCGTAACCTTGACGCGGGGCACCCCCTAAAGGCTCCTAACAGTTGCGGAAGCACTTCTCCGGAAGATGAGCAACGCCGTACCAACAGCCCTGGACAAGGCCGGGCCATGAGGATCAGTACGGCAAGACGCTCCAGAGATGCCGCTGATCACCGATCCACCCCATCCATGACCAGTGGAAAAGCAGAAATCTGAAGGGGGCGCAAGCGAAGCGAGGCCAGGCAAGCAGCCAACGCCAGGATACACAAGACGAAACTGTTCAGAAGATCGGTCGCTCAGATACTGATGGCTAAAAAAAAGTCTCACTGCTATGCCCGGAACTGCGAGCGTCCCACGATTCACCCTGATATCAACACACCGGCATGGTGACTGCTGGGATGCGGCCACATCCACCTCCTACACCGGGGCCACACCGATGAGGTGAATCGGAACCGCTCGGATCAGCCAGGATCAGTCCCATCTGAGACCCTGCACGTCAGCCGCGGATGTGACTACCGGCCAAGAAGACCGTCAACGGTGACGCGGTCAAACCTCATGCCCATGGGGCCTACGCCATCTACCCAACCACCACCAAGTGCCAATGATCCAATCGAGCGCTTCCCGGCCTGTGACCTCAAGAGGCCAGGAATGATCAGTTGGGGCAACGGATACACCTATATCCCTGCGGAAAGGGCTCCCTCTACCCGGCTGTGTGGATCTGATCCCGGCCATGACTTCCACTTGAAACTCACGGCAGCCTTGGACACGAAATCGCTGACCTGGAGATGCTCTGCGGTGGAGAATCCACATCTTCACTCCGGACAGGGTTCAGCTCGGTTTCAAGTGCGTCGCAACCCCTCATTCACGAGGATGGAATGAAGACAAGCATCACGCAGATGGCCGTCTCGGGCCGATTTAGGGGAAAATCCCCCTCCTGCCGGTCCCTCACACTAGGCACAACATCGGATCTCGGGATGCATCGCTCAGGGTTATCGAGCAAATCCGCATCCGAGGCCGGCACTCAACGCGGGGAACGCGTGTCCGGGCAGCTGCGGATCTCACATCGAGACCCCCTCGGCGTCCGGTCCCTGCTGGACGGGGAGAATAGCATCCCTGCGAAACTGGGATCCGCGCCATTCCCGTACTTGGTTTCGCCGCCCTCGACCACTGCCGATAGTTCGCGTAATTCTCAACCAACAAGGCAATCGTTCCACGGCCACTAACGCACAGGTGCCACTGAAACGTCGCCAGACTCCCAGCCAGCTCGCCGGGAAACGGACACCTGCAAGTAGTCCAGACGGCTTCTTGCAATCACCCCCAAACGGTATGTCGTCCGGGCTACAAGGAATCGGCCGCAGTCAATGGGCCTCGTCAGGACCGCTTGGGCACTCCGAGCCCGGAGCAGATCTCGACCGCTACTACGATTCTGTGAGCGTCACGGATCTCTCATACGATCTAACACTCCTGTCAGGGCCGTGGGAGCGTGAAACGAACTTGGCGCTCCCTCGCACTGGGGGCTCCCACGTGTCCCGCGCAACGCCAGCAACGGCAAAACTCCTCACACCCGAAGAATTCCCAGGGCCGCAGTGACGACGGGCGGCCATCCGGTGGCAATTGGAACGACTCACGGGCGTCAAGAGTATCAGCGAGTAACGCCGAAGCGCAACCACCCATCACCCTGCGCTCACTGCCAGCATGCAGGCCAGGGAGAACACCAGGGATAAAACGGCCCCCCCTGACCGGCACAGGGCAAGCCGGTTCCGATGCGATCGCGCCAACGATCGCACGCCTGCCACAGCGCAGACCTGACTGGACCAGGGCTGGAACAACAACAACGCCAACTCCGCATCGGACACAGCAATCTTGCTGGCACCCGAAGCCCTGCAACCGCGTTCATGAAAACACCAACGGGGCTCTCGGCAAGTACCCCAAAGGAAACATGTCCGACACCGGTAACACCTTACCGTCCCCGGACCAATACACCCCACAAACCCGCAGAGAACCCGCGACCTACAACATCCTCGGCGTTGAAATCCCCTCAATCGGCGACGGTGCCGGCCATCGCTCCTGGGACAAGCGACAACTGGCATTCTTCCTGAAAACACACTGGTGCAACTCTTGATTTCATAGCACCGGTCCTTAAAAACGACTATCAGAGGCCGTATACATTTCCCTCTGAACAAACCGCCTTGGGGCGCGACAGCGGGCGCGTCACACCGGGCCGGACCTAGGGTAACCCCCGCAACGCGGGCCCACCGCTGGCCTACGTACAACGATCGGAAAGAAATTAAAAAGAGCAGCCAAGTAAAACCCTATCTACAAGCCCTATCCTTTCCAACACGGTTGGGCGGACGCAACCTGATACACCCAGCACCTCGGGTAACTTGGTGGCAAGGCCCTCAAGCAGAGGAATAAATTCCACCGGGGACGGACGCTGTAAGACACATCTTGGAGACAGGGTAGAACATTCAAATAAAGTTACCCGGTCCTACACGATGGCTGGAAGCGAAACACTTGCCCGATCTGAGTCTGGCAGTAAGACCACATAGCCCCTCGCAAAACCCAAGAGGTTACATCAGATTCACCCGGTCTCCGCCCAGTAACAGTCCAGCGCCGAATCGCGCCAAAAAAGGACCCACCTCAGATCCTCAAGGCGTGTGGCCTGTCCTTTCCAGGGTCAACGCAGCATCAATCCAGAAAAGTCGGTCAAAAGTCTCCCACGGTCAAGCTCAAACGATCTCCCAACATCGGTAAAATCCTCTGGTATCCTCTGAAACAGCATCTGACTGTGCCGGTCACCCAGCAGCCGAATCCAGTTACACACGGCGGACAAACCTGCAGCCAAGAACCAAATCAGAGCTATGAGGCCAAGATACAATGGACGAAGCGAAGATGCAGAGAAGCGATCGGGAACGAAAATGCATGCTGGCATCGGGCAAGACCAGGGGCTCACAAAGTCCGAACTCAGACCATGTAACCAAAGGCATCAATAAGCGATCGGGAACAAAGAAAACTCAAAACAAGTCGCTTAACCCTCCCAAAAGACTCGCTCATCCACCAAATCCACACCAAACGATGGGATCCACGGGAGACGAGCCGCCAACGCCGGCACTACTCCGCCAAATCAACTCCAGCGGCAGAAACACAGATCACGCAAACCTAAGTCAATAAAATACCGCCAAGCGCCCAAATAAGGTGTAAAACACACACTCGATCTGCAAGGATCCATACCGGGCACTCGAGTGGCAGGAAGCAACCGAATACGACGGCCTGACCAACAGGTAAACTAAATTGCGTCACACTAAGGATGTGGCCCGCCACAACTACGACGGGAATACAAACTTAGTCTCTTGATTCCAGCTCAATTAACAAACCACGAATCTGAATCGTCCCCGAATGCCCAAAAAACCAAATCAAGTTCTAGTCCAACCTAACAAACCGCTTTCACCCCGCAAAGCACACAAGCAAGTGATAAAAAAAAGGAAAAGCTGACCCGAAAATGCCAATACGCCCCACTAACGCGCACCAAACCCGGACCGAAAAAAGAGCAAAGAACTCTAAAATAACCCGCCAAACTAATGCACATCCCGACACATTAGGGAAGCGAAGTTCTCGGGAATTGAAATAAAAAATCCAAACACACGCCACTCACACACACGCATGGCCACATTTCGACCTAAAGATCATCAAAACAACCCGATTAAAATCATGGAAGCACTAACAGCAGGCCTAACAGGAACTTCAACAGCCCATTCTCGTTGCAAAACGCCATCACCGGGGGCAACGCGGGATCGCTACCATAAAACCGAAATGTCTCCAGACAGGCTCCCACAAAAGGCCATCTGGGACGCAAGACAAAAGTCCGAGTCTCCAGCGACAATACGCCAGCTCTCACCTGGCTATTCCTGACCAACACGAGAAGCATACTGACCTCTCCCACATCCATATCACATCCCTCCAAAACAAAAAGGAAAGGCCAATCGACCAACCCTCGCTACCAATACATCCACGGAGCCAATCACCCACGCACGGAATAGCAAGGGGGAGTGAGACAAAGGCTTTCTCCATTGACAACCACATTCAACATTCTACGGTGTCACCTCCAAGGCAAGCACTACCAATTGAAAGAGGGAACTCCGGCACACACAGCCCACTCACCCAACACGTTTCACCACACCCCCACACTGGTTAAACAAAGCCCGCACGGCCAAATTTCGGAACCAATTCCCGATCCATATATCCCCAAGCCTCGCCAAAGGGACTGGGAAATCACCTGCCGCCGCCCCACGTCCCAGACTCAGCCTCCATCCTCCAACGACCCTAAACACTGACCAAACCCAGAACGTGACGAAATACCGGTCACCTTGGAGCCCGCGTAACACAACTCGGAAAACGCCATAACGCACATTCCATATGTTGGCCGGGGAACTATCAATGTGAACAATAAATAAGTACACGCGCAATGTTACGCCTCCGAACGCATTTCCGCGATAACCAATTGGAGCGCGGACCCTCATGAATCATCACCCAATCGACCCCAACAAACAGACCAGAATAAGAAAGAAGCAACCCCACCAGACACGATCCCGAAACCAACAATTCTGAACAGCAATCCTCTGATAAAGACTGGAAGGAAAAGAGCGCTCAGCTGGGCGAAACGATCATCATAACTCAGCCACTCGATTGCGAAGGAGCCATAACACTCTCAAATGCAATAACAGCCACTCAACAATATTCCGCTCCCAACCTCAACGGGCCGGAACAAAGACATAGCCCCCCATACGGAACCACAATTCGAGAAACAGGCCAATAAAACATGCAAGGAGCCGACTTAATTGGCAAACACAAAGATAATCTGGCACAAACACAACTGACTTCTAGCTCTCCGAGAAAATTCCACACAGACGTTTCAGAAAACTAAGTGTAAAAAGTACCTGTTCGTACATCACGCACCAGCCAAAAATGAAGCTCACCTAAGACCAAGCGCATAAGGAGCCCTAAGCATCGGATCAGCCAATAAACAAGTTGGACACACAGTCAAGGGTACACGGAAAGGAAATCAATGAGGCTTACGCAGATCAACCACTCGCATGCGGACGTTGGGCTGACATCAAGAGGCGGCGATCGGGGTCCCTTGCGCAGCAAGGCTAAGCAAAAGAATGCCAAATAGGAGCAAAGCCCCCTCTGGAAGAATCTCGTGTCTCAACGGAAATCAGAGGCTGGGACTCAGGCTGGTCCGGAATCAGGATAGCAGCGGAAAGCCATGGGGGGAACTACCGCAATGGGCCTCACAATCCCAGCCCGCCACAAAGGACTAGCCCATTACAGTCAAGCGCCAATCATGGGCCCACCATCAGAACCCAGCTCAGCCACAAAACTAATCAAAAGAACCAACAGCTCGCACATAAGCATAGCAAGATCTCAAACAGGAGACAACAAACCGATCAGGCGCCAACCTCGCAGACAAGCCCCGCATCTTCACGACACATAACCAGTAAAGTCGGATTCCGGGGGCAGTCACCCGGAAGTTGCGCAACTAAGCAAGGGCTCAATCCTAGGAGACTGCCTTTCGACCATTGGGTCCACCAGATTTCCTTGCCGCACTCCAACAAGGCCCTCCTAGAAGGAAGAAATCTAGCACTTGGAGCCGCCAGGAAGCTAGCTACTACGATCGAGTCGGCATCTGCCACTAGCCAATCCTCTGATGCACTCCGGGAGGACCTCCACACGAGAACCAACAATTCCGCGTCGCCAAACCTGCCGGAATTCTGTGCACGACATACCATGAACGACTGAAATCGGATAGCCTCTCCAGCGATAACTTCCACAGACCTCCAATATACATTCAAGCCTCTCCGAAAGCCATCCCTCAAGAACCCATCCCTCAACACAAAACCCGGCCCTCCGGTCGCTGCTGATCACCGGATACCATTCACCTGGCCACGGATGCCCTCTCTCTGAAAGCAATTTGAGGTGCCCAGAGCCATGCTGCAAAAGCAGCTGTCCGCGCCTACTTTCGCAAGGCCACGAATCAAATCCGATCAGTCAGAGAACGTCGAGCACGGTTTAAGCACCGTGGCCAATGCCAGAAATCGGTCATCGAATTACCGGGTGGCCCAGCTCATTTGGGCCGCCGGGACAAAATAAATTGTCCCTTCAGCCAAAGACCAGTTTCGATCAACTGATCCCGCCCGGGAATCTCTCCAGCTATTCACGCACAAATTGACAAGGGACAGAATCAAACAGCGCAGTTCACGAAACCCGAAACGCAGGGAAGAAAAACTGGGGGCCCTCCAATGGACACCATTTCTCCCCGATCTCAACACGAGTATAGGGCCGAACACGAAAATCCACGCGGACTCGAGAGGATCAAAATCGAGAGATCAGACGGGGACTCTCGCCCCACGCCATGAGTTCATTCAGGCCCACGACGGAAAACTGACTGCCTCTCTGTGCCTGCACAGGATCCCGATTCGGCCTTCAAGAACTGCGGGTCCGTGCCATGCGGAAGACCCGGGAACTGGGTCAGAAACAAAGAAGAAGAATTCTCCTCGGGTCGATGCTGGAACCCGGTGACGGATTGGAGCGCCACGACTCGGGCTCCCCACTACCGACGACCATAATCGTACTGGAGCCTCCAAACAACCTTCCGAGGACAGGCATGACCAGCACGGGACACCCGGAGCGCATCCATGAGGGAAAGGCGAGCGCAACCTCTCCACAACGGGGAAAGGTCAACCCCGTATCGGGGCTCTAACCGGCTAAAAACCTCGCCAACAGGCTCTCCCAACCGACATATCCTGTTCACCTCGTCAATCCGGACCAACATGAACGCCACACTTCACGCCAGGAGCCATCCAGTACAGCAGCGAAGAAGCCAGTCAAGCAAACTCGCGTCGAGTTAGCTCGGTGTAACGACCCTCAGCACAGAATGGACGTAGCGTTCAGTTTCCCGCCCACTCAAAGATGGATCGCCCACGCGATACGATCTTCAGATCGACGATTGCTCGGAACGGCATCAAGGGATCCGCCTCGAACAGATTTGGAGCCACGCCCATCCCTCGCCATCACGCCAACGAATGCCGGGGGCGCATCACTGTCCCCCACAGGACCACCTCAGCCTTGGATCCCCCTGCAGAACACAGTGTGGTCGCGCGACACAGGACACACCATCGGCACACTCGCACAGGGCCCGCTGGCAAGGTGATCTCCGCGCGGGCGGGTCGCCGGCCTCCCGGCCGGAAGATCGGCTCAACCTCTGCGCCGCCAGTGTTGCTGGGCGGATGTGAACCCGGTTGGATACTCGGACTGATCGGGAGCAGCGCTCTGCCAATCGGCCCATCAGCTCGGGTGCCACCGAATCCGCCGGCGCAACACCGCTCGCTGCCGGATGGGATGCTCGGTCACCAGTTCACGCACATAACTCTGCTACCCGACAATCTGTTGGGCGCGCCAAACGTTACCGCTCTGGAGGCGACGATCCAGTTCCACCGCCAGGCACCGGCCCATCCAGCCCCCTACCGCTCAACAATTGCCTGTACAGCCAAACGACGAGTCACAGCCGCCAGAGGGCGCTGCCGCGGTATTCGTGAGTAATCCTCACCGGACGATTCAGGCCGCCTCCAACCCAAACCGCCACCCCAGCAAGACCCGGACCTGACCCGTGTTGAGGTTGGGAACCCCTGTTGTGCCGGGTTATTGAGGCATCACCTGGCCCACCATTGTGAGCACTGCAGGAGAAAAAACAGACCAGACTGATTCCTGTCAAACGCACCCGCACTCGGGGGTGTGGCAGCTGGAAACGTTGCCAGGCCACCCGAGAATTCCCCCGCTATCAGCCGCGAGATGGCTTGCGATTTCACCAAGTAGCGGTGAGATCACAGGGGTGCGGCGAGCTCGCACCTCTGTTCCACACCGCTGCTGGCGCTGGGCCTACACAGGTGTGCAACGGGCGGGAAGCTGCTCTCCAAAGTCAGAACGCCCGGCACGCCTGCGGTCCAGAGAGCGGCTGCACGATCGGCTTCGGCGCCATCCAATCAGGTATGCAATTACGCCACGACATCACGCCCCACCAAGCCCGCCCCACTACCCCCTCCCCAGCGCAACAACGCGCGGGCCAAGAGCAAGGCATCGTCGAGGCGCCCCATGGCAATGTCAAACGGCGGCTGGAACAAGCTCTGCGCCGCAGCTGTGAATTCGACGACCCGCCGAATAACGCATCGCTCTCCATGTTCAGTGCCCTCAAGCCCACGCAGCCGCATACAAGTATGAGCTGCAATCGTTGCCTCTTCCACGGCAGATTACACGCTGACGTTCGTACACAGCAGATCGAGTCGGGCAGTCGGTCTACTCCGCTGCCCGCCTGGAATGCCGCAGGACGGTCGGCGCACCATACCGCTACGGTTGACCTCGTAAGTGATGGGTTGCCAGTTCCCAGGTCACGGCCGCGCTCATGACACGCTTTACGCCGGAGCACCTGGATCGATGTGTTCCCCAAAACCGCGCCCTCCATGCCGACCAACGCACTTGTCCTGATCCCGCTGGTGGAGTCTGCACGCCTGTTGCACCGTCCGCGACGCGCCCGCGGGATCGAAAGCGGGCTGGGTATCGCCGTGCGGTTGTATTTAGCTGGTGCCGCATTCTGCAGCAGCGCAGCAGCGGGCAAAACCTGTCCCTCTCGCTCTTCACAGCGGCTCGGCGCGGGCCCCACAGCAACCTCCTGTCCGCATCCCCAACACCTCCTGCTCCATGACCACTCCCAGTGCACCGCTCGCAGGCGGGAGAGCGGGGCCGCCGCGGCGCCAAACACTCAAGCGGGGCGAGGTTCGCACCACGCAGCCCGGGGCTCACAGGCTGGAGGGCCAGCTGAGCCCCGCCGTCTCGATGGCCCCGCAGCAGAGGTATCACCGTCGACGCAAGGCACAGCGCCTCCTGCGAGACCATCCCGCAGAAAGGACTCGAAAGGTTGATCACAACAGATCGAGGCCAAGCATTGGCGAGCTGCAGGTACGCGCAGCACAACCTGGGCCGGCTGCACCAGACGCGGGCGTGCCCCGCGTGGGCAGACCATGCCAAGCCTCACAATGGGCGCATACGGAGCAGGATCACCCGCCTCTTCACCACGGGGCTCGTGCAGCGCGCAAAAGAAAAAGGCCCCCCCAAGGCCAGATACACTGCGGGGGGCCGTCATCCAGAGTTGGATCGCAGCCTGCGGGATCGAACACCCAGCTACTGCGCCGCAACGTACAACTGGAAACCCGGGGGGTGCTTTTGAGCTGAATGCCACCGTCAACGCCGGGGCCGTCTGGGACCCCAAACCACCGTCGTCGAAGTGCGACATTAAACGATTTTTCAAAGTGGACATGACCGTGGCAGCGGTGGACCGGTTTGGTGCACAACGGCCACATGGCACAAGCGAGAGCTACGTCAGAAAGAAGCTGCAGTTTCAGGAATCAGGTGATCCGCCTAGTAATGACGCGGCGACATGGCCCACGAGCAATTGCCGAGGCAACCCCTCGCAGACGAGGCCGACACGAACGCCCACCATCCTGAAATTGACGCCGACCCACAACTGAGGACGTCACGCGACACATGGTCAAGTCCCATACTACTGAACTCAAGCTGGCAGAGTTAAAACAGGGGACCACGCACCAATTGCCCACCCATCAACCTGATTGACACGGACAGCAAAGCTGGAGCCCGATTCGGAGGCACCCCCCTGACCGGGCTGCAATTCGCCTCGCGATCAGCCAATGCCCTACCATGTATGGGCCTGGAGTGCCCCTGGGGCGAATGCCTCTCCGATCGCAGCCAGTGTCCAGCGCTCTCGCTTCCTCCGAGCAAAGGCTTCCCACTTTTTTTCCGAGCAGCACAGCAAGGCGCACTTCCGCCATGCCTTTCCTGCCTGCAGCTCTTTTTGGAGGCTGGATCTCTCGCGGTCCGGCGCGAGCCTTTCGAGCTCCCTTCTGCCGTGGCCATCGTCAAGCACCGCTGCATGCATCCGGCTGGCTGCGCCACGACCACCTGCTCGAACAAACGGCCCGGCCCGGGCACAGCGCTGAGCCAGATCAGGGCTAGCGGTCCAGAAACCACGTGAACTGTCGCAGCGCCCCGTCTGGTCTCCCGATGCCGCCCACTCTCCCCTGAACGCACGACTCCTCCATTGTAAGGGTGACACGTGATGCCCACTCTTCTAAATCCTGGCACCTCTGCTGTGCGGCGGCTTCAATCGCCTCTCCCATCGCTCTGACGGCCCGCGTATCCGCCAGGAAGTCCTCAAGCGCACCAGTCGTCGGAGGGTACATCTCAAGAAACACACGCACAGAGATCCGCCATTCATCCGCTGCGAACAGTTTGGTAACCAAGCGGCTGTGCACCCTTTCAACCACGCACGTGGTCGGTCTGTGAATGCCTGCTGTACGCAAAGCCAGCTCTTGAAAAGCCATGCATAGCGCAACATATTAAGTAAAGAACGCGCAATCTGCGCGCTGTAGCTACAATGCTTTTCATTTCCAACCTCGGCAGATAGTGCCTGCCGCGGTAAGCACCCAAGCAGGTGTCTGCGATTGCCTGCTGCGATCCAAAAATAGCGCTCGCCCATGCTCTCGTGTCCCAGGAAGTAACGGGCACCAGAACTATTGTGGCTCAAAGCCAAGCAGGAGACAAAATTCTTGGGCGCTGCCAGCGGTCCAGTCACCACACTCACTGATAAAGGTAACACCGGCAGGCCTAAACAGCAGCTTAATAGTCCTGGCCAACGACCTGTAACAAGGCCAGATTGAAAAAACGAGAAACCATTGCCGTTCATCTAGGTCGCAGTTTCGCTTATTACCAATTCGCTGCTGCTTCTTCAAGCTCAACATACGCTATCCCGCAGTTATCAGAAGCTTGCCGCTAATTCACATCTTTGAAATCTTACTGAATAAGCATCAAACATCTCGATGCAATAAAAAA